>ERZ795054.1088-NODE-1088-length-27302-cov-4.102617_pt1 | contig 27302 bp, 22 predicted proteins | sample MGYA00375138_ERZ795054 | MGnify/ENA primary metagenome ERZ795054 (study PRJEB30183, sample SAMN05720215) | anaerobic digester metagenome | isolation source: active sludge of municipal wastewater-treating anaerobic digesters | place: USA | collected 2014-12-23 ... | reverse complement strand
CCAAGAAGTAGCTCGATAATCTTAAATAAAACATTGAGAACAACTCAAATGTCGTGTAGAATGCTATCAAATGACCAATAGTAAAAATAACCAGATTTTTTTATCAGATAATGAAAAGAGAGATATTACAAAGTTTCTGGAAGCGAATAAACCGCTACCAGATAAATATCGCTTTCTTTTATTTGGAGACAAAAATGAAGTAGAACTTGTTTGGAATGGAAAGTCTAACGAAGTAACAAATGTAGTTCTTCCCTTCCAGGTAATTGAGCAAATTGATGAACCCCGAGAAGGAAAAGAGTTCGGTGATGGTAGGGGCACACTGTTTGATTTCTCTGGTAAACAGGTTGCTGGATGGACCAATAAACTCATTTGGGGAGACAATAAACTCATTCTTTCCTCCCTTAAAAACGGCCCAATGAGAAAGGAAATAGAGGCTCAAGGTGGTCTTAAACTAATCTATATCGACCCCCCCTTTGACGTCGGAGCAGATTTTTCAATGGATATAACTATTGGTGACAAAGAAGATGGTGAAAGTTTTACAAAGAAACCATCAGTTATAGAAGAGGTTGCGTTTAGGGATACTTGGGGTAACGGTGTAGATAGTTATGTAGCGATGATTTACGAGCGCTTGAAATTGATGCACGAACTTCTTGCCGAAAATGGAAGCATCTATGTGCACTGTGGAATACAAGTCAATCATTATGTCCGATTGGCGATGGAAGAGATTTTTGGAAAGAATAATCTCGTTTCAGAAATTATCTGGTCATACGGAACCCCTTCTGGTGGTCGTGCTTCTGGAACAAAGTTGGTAAAGATACACGAATACATTCTACATTTTGCGAAAAACTATGATAATCGTATTGAAAATAAAATATACTTACCATACGCAGAAAAATATTTAAAAGATTGGTTCAAATATACAGATGAGAATGGCAGAGTTTATCGTCAAAGAATAAGAGGAAAAAGTTCAGACGGAAAGCCAATATATGAAAGACAATATCTTGACGAGAGCCCTGGTGAACCAGCATCAACTGTATGGAAAGATATAAAACAAATATATGCTGACCCTAGAGCATTCAAGGCAAATCAAGGTGATTATAGCGAAATCTTAGATTATCCAACTCAAAAGCCAGAAAGTCTTATTGAGAGAATAATAAATGCCTCATCAAACGAAGGAGATTTGGTTGCTGATTTTTTCTGTGGTTCTGGAACAACTTTGGCCGTTGCCGAAAAACTTGGTCGTAAATGGATAGGTTCTGACTTAGGTAAGTTTGGTATACATACATCCAGAAAACGAATGATTGGAATACAAAGAGAACTTAAGAAAGCAGGAAAAGATTTTCGTGCGTTTGAGATTTTGAACGTTGGCAGATACGAACGTGAAAGTTTCCTCGATACTAACAATGACTTGCGTGCAGAAGAAAAAGCAAAACAAGCAGAACGTAAAGAAAAAGATTTTATCAAGCTTATCCTTTCTGCATACAAAGCCGAAGCAGTTGATAGTTTTGTGAATGTTGTCGGAAAGAAAAGAGACAGACTTGTCGCCATTGGTCCAATCAACCTCCCAGTATCCCAGAAATTCATACAAGAGATTGTTAAAGAGTTAAAAGAAAAGAATATCACGAAGGTTGATGTGCTTGGTTTTGATTATGAAATGGGTCTAATTTTTGACGAGTTCGTAACACAAGGAATGGATATCGCTTTCAAAATTATCCCTCGTGAAGTTTTTGATAAACGAGCCGTTGAGCGGGGCCAGGTGAACTTCTATGATGTTGCTTATATTGAGGCAAAACCGATAGTAACAGGTAGAGGAAATATGAAGGAACTTTCAATTGAGCTTGCTGACTTCTCTGTATTTTACAATCAGGATAATGGCGCCGTTGAGGAAGAATTAAAGGCTGGTAGATCAAAAGTAATCATCGAAAATGGACAAGTAATCAAAGTAACGAAGGATAAAGACACGGAACTAGTATCAAGAGAGGTGCTCACAAAGAAATGGAGCGACTGGATTGATTACTGGGCAGTTGACTATAACTTTGCGGACAGAAAGGAAATCATAAAGGTTATTGAAAATGACAAAGAAAAAGAAGTTTGGACTGGAGACTATATCTTTGATAATGAATGGCAAAGTTTCCGCACGAAGAAAAATCGAAATCTAGAGTTCAAGTCTGCCCCAAAAGAACTTCCCAAGGGAGATTACAAGGTTGCGGTAAAGGTCGTGGATATTTTCGGCAACGATACGACCAGAGTAATTGATGTAAAAATATAAATTTTATGAACAGAATATCTGTGGTTTCGTCTAATATTAATTCAATAGGATACGATGAGGTAACTAGCACGTTAGAGGTCGAATTCACCTCTGGGGATATTTATCATTATTTGAACATCCCAAAATACTTGTTCCAGCAATTTCTGCACAGCTCATCTCACGGCCAATTTTTAAATGATTTCATACGATACAACTACAAATACCAAAAGATAAATTAGAAAAATGTTCAAACCTTACACACCAAAAATAGAAAAAATAGCAAAACTATTCCCCAAGGTAATTGAGGAGTTAGATAGTATTTTTAATGAAAACACAAAAATTTATATTGATTGGCAAAATGTGCTCCATTGGCAAGAAAAACTTGGCTGGCATTTCAGCCTAAAAAGACTAAAACAATTTTTCAATTCTTTTGATACGATACAATCGGTAATAATTTATACAGGCACCCTTGAAACAGACGAACGTTCCCTTGAGCAAATAAAAGAAATAGAGAACTGTAAATACATCTTATCTACAAAGCCAGTAAAAATGATGAAAATCTCTATCGATGTTACCAGTATTCCCGACTATTCACCTGCGATTTTGAAGAATTTTATGAAAAAAAGATTTCTTTCAAAACTAGATATTGATACGGTTAAGTATTTGAATAAAAAGATGTCTTTACTAAACAAACAAGGCATTACCTATATCGAGGAACCCAAATGTAATTTTGACGTAGAAATGGGGGTAGATATGCTCTTAGACTGCGAGAGAAACAATACAAAATCATTTGTTTTGTGGAGCGGTGACAGTGACTTTGCTAGTCCGATAAATCAAATAAAAAATAGCGGAAAGAGGGCAATTCTATTTGCTGTTTCAGGGAAGGTTGCTCCTGAACTAGACGAAACAGGTGTCTTTATTTTTGATGTTAAAAAGATTAAGGAATTTGTTTGTTTTCCAAAAGAAATACCCCTTGCAGTTAAAGATAAATTGGCCTTATAAAAGCCAAAGGGACCCCTTGCGGAGCCCCTAAGCACTAAAATTAGTGATCTTACGATCAATTAATATATAGCAAATTTTTTTAAAAAAGTCAAAGTTATCCACAGATATAATTTCAAATAAAATAATGGCACTACACAAAGACTTTCCACGAGACCCATACGCAATTCTCAACCCTGAAATCAGGTGGTTTCCCGCTGATGAGGATTTACGAGAAAAAGGATTTGATAAACTCATTCCCCCTCTTGTCGCTGAGCTTCGCAAACAAGTAAAGGATTGGAGAGATCATAATTACAAAGATGCAAGCGAGACTTCAAGGGCGCTTTTAACTTGGTGGTTCCAAGAAGAGCACACTCTATATAATAAAGACGGTTCTTCCTATAATTTCCGATATTACTTCTCCCAGAGAGAGGCCCTGGAAACTGTTGTGTGGCTCTACGAGGTCGCAGGAGTGAAGGATAAGTATGATCTAATACGTTATAACTCCACGGGTGTTTTAAGCCCTCAGATGTTTACTGAGGACTGGCTACGATTTGTTATAAAAATGGCTACGGGGGCTGGTAAGACCAAAGTAATGAGCTTGGTTATCGCTTGGGCATATTTTCATAAGTTATACGAGAAGGGCTCAGAACTCGCAAAGAACTTTCTACTTATTGCTCCAAACGTCATCGTATTTGAACGTATTAAGAACGACTTTGAAGGAAATAAGATATTCTTCTTGGATCCCGTCCTTCCCGACAATGGCTATATGGGTCAGAATTGGCAAGATGATTTTCAGGTCACACTTCATTTGCAGGACGAACTAAAAAATGTTTCTGATACAGGAAATATATTTCTCACCAACATTCATCGTGTTTTTGAAAGTGAAGTTCAAGATTACAGTGCAGAAGATGAAGACACTTCCGCTTATTTTCTTGGCAATAAGCCAGTCACAAAAACAAATGATGCAATGGTTGATTTAGGGATGGTGGTCCGTGATATTAATGAACTTATCGTTATTAACGATGAAGCTCACCATATTCACGAAGAAAATGCGTGGCTCAAATCCATACGTGACATAGACAACAAGCTTAAACAAAAAGGTGGTGGACTTGCTCTTCAAATAGATGTTACCGCTACTCCAAAGAAAAAAGATGGCTCTATTTTTGTTCAAGTTATCTCGGACTATCCTTTAGTTGAGGCAATTCATCAGAGGGTGGTAAAAAATCCCGTGGTCCCCGACGAAGCAAGCCGAGGGAAGCTGAAACCAAATCAGAGCACTTTATTTAGCGAGAAATATCGAGATTATATCAATCTTGGTGTTGAGGAGTGGAGAAAAACATACAAACAACTTGAACCTACTGGAAAGAAATCAATTCTTTTTATAATGACTGATGACACAAAGAATTGTGATGAGGTTGCTGACTATCTCCAGACAAGTTTTCCTGATTTAAAAGGATCTGTTTTGACCATTCACACAAACAAGAGCGGTGAGATTTCTGAAACCGTCACTGGCAGAAATAAAGAGGAACTAGAACAGCTAAGAAAGCAATCAAACGAGATTGATAGTTGGGAAAGTCCATATAAGGTTATTGTTTCAGTAATGATGCTCAAAGAAGGTTGGGATGTGAAGAATGTGACGACTATTGTTGGACTTCGACCCTACGCCTCAGATAGTAAGATATTACCAGAACAAACCCTTGGTAGAGGTCTGCGAAGAATGTATTTTGGAAGAGACGATATAGATGAATATGTAAGCGTCATCGGCACTCCTGCTTTTATGGATTTCGTTGAAAGCATAAAAGGAGAAGGTGTGCTCCTCGAAAAGAGGCTTATGGGTTCTGGCTCGAAACCTATCTCTCCAATGGTTATTGAAATTGATAAAGAAAACGCTAAGAAAGACATTGGGAAGCTTGATATCGAAATCCCCGTAATGACGGCAAGAATACAGAGAGAATATAAAAATCTAGCCGAATTAGATGTTTCAAGTTTTGGAAACAAAAAAGTAAAAGTAAAAATCTTTTCCGAACAGGAAAAACGAGAAATTGTCTTTAAAGATGTTGTTGCTGAAGAGGTTCACCACACTACTATTTTAAGTGGCGAGATTGAACCAAACTATCAAAGTGTGGTTGGATTTTTTGCTCAAGCGATAATGAGGGAGATGAGGTTGTTCGGGTGCTATGACATTCTTTTCGGTAAGGTGAAAGACTTCGTCGAGAATTATATGTTTGAGAGCAAGGTTGAATTGACGGATCTTAATGTTCTCCGAAACCTATCCGAAGTTGAATATATTAAACTCATAAAGGACGGGTTCAAGAAATCTATAAATGAACTCACGGTCCAAGATAAGGGAGATACTGAAATAAAGAACTATATAAAGATTAGCGATGCACGACCATTCGTTGTGAACGATAAGTCATTTCTTATTCCACAGAAATCAGTCTTTAACAGAATTGTTGGAGATAGTAATTTTGAATTGGAGTTTTCCGCTTTTCTTGAAAAATGCGATGACATAATTTCTTTTGCCAAGAACTTCCAAAATAAGGAAGCGAGTGCTCTCCGTATTGAGTATAAAAATGCCGAGGGGTTTATTGCTATTTATTATCCCGATTTCTTCGTTAAAAAGGATGAAAAAGAAGTCTACATCATCGAAACAAAAGGACGAGAGGAAGAAGATGATAAAATTAAGTTTGAACGATTACAGAAGTGGTGTGAAGATGTAAATTCAAGGCAAAGTCGAGTTGTGTATAAACCTCTCTATGTAAAACAAGAAGATTACGAAAAAAATCCATCCAAAAACTTTGATGAGTTAACTAGATTGTTTACAAAATAAGAACAGTAAACAGTATGACCAAAAAGAAAGCCAAAAAAGATAGAATTATAATAACCGAAGATTTTGTTCAGGATAGGGTTATAAGGCATCTTGAGAAAAATGGATGGAGTAAGTCGCTAAAGAGCAAGGAGCTCTGGGAGCAGGGAGTTGATATAAAAGTCTGTAATAATAAATTTTCGAGATATTGGCTTGTTGAGGCAAAGGGAGATCCCTCTATAAAAGTCCTAAGCCCGTCTGGGAGCCAGAGTAGTAGTTTTAACTCAGCGCTGGGGCAGATTGTAACGAGAATGCACCGTAATGGGGCTAGAGGTTATAAATATGGATACAAATACGGAATTGCCCTTCCTTCCTCTTTTAAAAGGATGGCTATACGCAAAATTCCATTCGACGTAATGGATAAATTAAATCTATATCTATTTTTTGTTGATAAAAACGGCAATGTAGAAGAACTTGATTGGAAAAAAGTAAAAGAAATAGATGGAAGTAAAAGATAATAGACGAAATGAATGGACTAATGAAGAAAGAGACAGGGTTGTTGGGGTTTTCTCTTGGTTGATACAAGAAGACAAGAAACAAAATCATCAAAATTATGAACAAAAGAGAAAAAAGAATAAAAAAAGAACAGAAAGACATACAGGAACTATTAAAAATTGCTAGTTTAAATGAGCTTACTGATACAGGCAGTGATAATATCTATACTTTCGCTCACCTTGGTGGACAAAGACAAAAACTAATACGAATGATGGTGCTGGAGACTTATCTGCAAATAGACACTAAGATGAATATACTGATAGCTAATTTCTTCTTTCATCATTGCCAAGATGATTGTGAAGAAGTTCAAAAGATAACCACATCAAAGGAGTTTATCGTATTTTCAGAAAAGATACTTAATGAAATGCCTTTTTTAAGAAAGGTATCAAGTATTAAAAGCTTTATCTTTGTTCCCAAAAAAATAGTCACCGACCTAAATAAACTCAATGACTTGAGAAACGCTATGGCCCACGCACTCATACCAGAAAATCTAGGAACTGAAAGGGTTACATACAAAGGCAAATCCATTTTTACCCTAGAAGGAGTGAGAAGTTTTAATAAGGATATGAAAAGCATCCTTTCTTTTCTTCAAAGGTATTTTATTCAAGCATTCAAAGACAATAAGAAAAAATTAGGCAGTAATCATAGCTAATTTTAGATCTCCAATAGCTAAACTGATATAATCCCTTTGTTTAGCGAGTTCTGAAAGCCACGCAATGGGTTCATAAAACAAATGAACCTCGACTGAAAGGTCGGGGTGATTTTGTTTTAACGGGTCCCGGCAGAGAATCGAAAGACGGAGCTGGTATACAAGACGAGCAAAGCGAGTGCTTGTCAGCGAGTCCGGGGAGGAAGTTCTTATGAACGAAGTGAATTAGAAACTTGACCCCGATTCTCTGTAGGGTCATAAAACAAATGAACCTCGACTGAAAGGTCGGGGTGATTTTGTTTTAACGGGTCCCGGCAGAGAATCGAAAGACGGAGCTGGTATACAAGACGAGCAAAGCGAGTGCTTGTCAGCGAGTCCGGGGAGGAAGTTCTTATGAACGAAGTGAATTAGAAACTTGACCCCGATTCTCTGTAGGGTCATGCTTGACATTCATCTTTAAAATAAGTAGCCTTTGGTTAGATTTTGATATTTGAAAAGGAGGATATCGTGGATAAAACAATTACAGCCAATAAAGAACATCGAAAGATTATTCTTTTAAAAGAAACATACGAAGAAATTACCAAAATATTGAAAATCATAGATCTCTTCAATCGGACTTTTTCACGAAAAGATACTAGGCCCGAAGAAATACGGGCAAAGGTTCTTATGACAATCAAGAACTTAGAAGAAAAAACTGACCAATATTATAATTTGTCTAAAGAAATAGAATCAGAAGTAACTTTGGAATTACTAGACATGAATCAAGTGGTTATCCACGCCATATCTGTTATACACCAAAAGAGAAAAGAGTATTCATAAACATAACCCCTCCCATCCGAGGGGTTTCTTTTATCTAAATCCCCAAATTTCCCTCATATGCCGCCACCGGGTTTCCATTCCACCGCAATCTCCGACCTTCTGAAGTTTGCGGCAAAAACCTTCAGCCGGTCAATGAGCGCCCGGAGATGCTCTTTTGCGGGGTTATGATAATCCCCGCCATATTATTTTTCTTATTTTTGCCCGATAACCTCTTTTATTTTCGCGGGTATATCGTTCAGAGACAGCTGAGATTTTACCAAAAACCCGCTAGCTCCAAGCCGCTTGCCCATTTCAAGATTGTCTTCTTTGTCTCCCGTGCTTGAGAATAAAATAACGGGTATTTTTTGGAAAACGTTGTCTTTCTTTAATATTTTAAGAAGTTCAAATCCGTTCATTATCGGCATATTGATATCAAGAATTATCACGTCAGGAAAACATTCTTTGACACGGCACAGACCCTCTTCCCCGTTAAAGGCGGAAAAAACTTCGTAACCGTCCTTCTTTAATTTAGCCTTTACCATTTCTACCAGCAAAGGATCATCTTCTACAATTAAAACTTTCATATACAAAAATTAATTATATATATTCTAACACAAACGATTGATAATCAATAAACCTTGCGCGGTCAATAAGTGTGTGTTATTTTCTAATGATCTATTCGATATATGAAAATTATCGACAAAAAGTATATAAAAAATAATGAAGAAAAAATAATTCGGGAAATTAAAGCCGGCAAGATATTCATATACCCTACCGACACCATTTACGGTATCGGCGCTAATGCAAAAAAGAGCACCTCTGTAGCAAAAATAAGAACGATTAAAGAAAGGGAGCTTAAGCCGTTTTCTGTAATAGCCCCAAATAAAAAATGGATAAAAGATAATTTTGTTTTTAATAAAAAAATAGAAGAATGGACAAAAAAATTACCCGGTCCATTAACGCTATTTTTGGACAGAAAAAACACGGCCTGTGTAAGCGAAGAAGTTAATCCGGCAGACGATTCTTTAGGCGTTCGTATCCCCAAACACTGGTTTACAAAAATTATACAAAAGGCCGGTGTCCCATTCATAACAACCTCAGTCAACAAAAGCGGTCAATCATATATGAGAAGAATGGAAGACGTTGATAGCGGCACTCTCAACTCAGTAGACTATATAGTGTATGAGGGAGAAAAAGCCAACAAAGAAAGCAAAAAAGTAGACTTGCGAAAAATATAAAAAAGGGGTTAAATGTTTAAGTTAAAGGGCGACTAGCTCAGATGGTTAGAGCGTTACATTGACATTGTAAAGGTCACAGGTTCGATTCCTGTGTCGCCCACAAAACGACCACCCAATTGCGTAAGCAATTGGGTGGTTTTCGTTTTGTAGGAGCGACACAGGAATCGAAGGCCGCAGTCGGGCCCCTTTCTGCAAGAAAGGGAGACGAGGCGGGCTCGCAAGTACTTTGATTTTTATAAGCAAGGCGAAATAAAAATCTTAGTAACTTGTGAGCGATTCCTTCTAAAATATCGGAAACCCATACTGTCGCCGTAGGCGAAAATCCTGTGTCGCCCCCCCCAACAAAAAAGGCCGCACATTGTGCGGCCAAAACATTACAACACCATCTCGAAGAATCCGGTATCCTTCTCGACAAAACCGATCGACTCATAGAGATTTCTCGCGGCGACGCGAGCCTTATTCGAAGTGAGGACAATAAGCGGCAGCTTGAGAGAACGCGCCAGATCGACAAGTTCATTCACAAGCTTTCTGCCGAGACCCTGTCCGCGATACTGATCGCTAACGACAACATCGTGGACAATGCCGTAGAGTCCCTTGCTGGGAATACGAGACACAACCAGGGCCCCGTGTCCGACGACGTTCCCGTTGTCCTCAATCACAAGCCCGTGAACGTTACTATCGTTCAAGCACTCAGCCGCGTTAAAGAGCACCTCTTTCTTGGTAAGGAAAAGGAAATTCTCCATCAATGCAACCACCTGAGATTCATCCTGGATTTTCAAAGGTCTAATAAACATATAACCTCACCCCTTTTAAAAATTATTGTCTCCACACAAGATAACACTAAAATTGCAACAAAAGCAACAAAGACTAGGTAGCCCCCTCTTCTTTCAAAATTTGCCAAAATCTGCTAGATTTTATCCAATAAATCAATGAAAATTTTGGCCATAGAAACAAGCTGTGACGATACAGCCATAGCAATAATAGAAGCCAATGGAGGGCTTAAAAAGCCTTCTTTTAAGGTGCTATCCAGCCAAACCCATTCCCAGATAGAACTTCATGCAAAATGGCAGGGAGTGGTCCCCTTTTTAGCAAAGAGAGAACATTCTATAAACCTGGTTCCCCTTCTTGAGGCATCACTGGAAAAAGCAGGCCTTTTAAAAACGGCCGCGAAAGAAAAAACTCTTCCAGGAGAACTTCATAAGATATTAGAAAAAGAACCGGAGCTACTTAAAAACATGGAACTTTTACTTCCCGAGATAGAGATCCCTAAAATAGATGCCATCGCCGTAACTTACGGTCCGGGACTTGAGCCAGCACTATGGGTTGGCGTAAACATGGCAAGAGCGCTTTCTCTTTGCTGGAAAAAACCGATCGTCCCGGTAAATCACATGGAGGGCCACGCGCTATCAAGCCTGCTTGCAGAGAAAAAAACGAGAGGAATAAAATTCCCGTCCATCGCCCTGCTTGTAAGCGGCGGACACACGGAACTGGTGCTTATGAAAGACTGGATGAAATACAAAATACTCGGTAGCACAAGAGACGACGCCGCGGGTGAAGCGTTCGATAAGGTTGCGAGAATACTCGGCCTCACCTACCCGGGTGGACCGAAAATATCCAAACTCGCGGAAACTTTTGATATTAAAAATTCAACCGGAATAAAATTCCCTCGCCCGATGATAAATTCAGACGACTTTGATTTTTCTTTCTCCGGACTAAAAACATCCGTGCTTTATAAAGCAAAAGAGTTGGCGGAGCTTACCGACGAGCTTAAGAAAGAGTTTGCTTTCGAATTTGAACAAGCGGTAATAGATACACTGGTTTCAAAAACAAAAAAGGCCATAAATAAATTTAAGGCGAAGTCACTAGTAATAGGAGGAGGCGTCTCTGCAAACAAAAAACTTCGCGTCTCTTTAACGGAAATGATTAAAAAAGATCTTGCCGACACAGAGCTACTTATACCGGAAAGCTCCTTGTCCGTGGATAATGCGGTAATGATAGGCATAGCCGGATACTTCCGCGCGCAAAAGAAAAAACCGGTGTTCAGCCTACCTTTAATTAAAAGGATAAAAGCAGAAGGCAACCTGCTTCTTAAATAGCCGCGTTTTTGATATTATTTAACCCATGGAAAACAAACAACCAAATATTGACGAACGACTTCTAAAGCCTTATGAATCAAAAAACACCGAGTCAAAAATTTATAAAATTTGGGAAGACAGCGGTCTTTTCAATCCCGACGAGTGTATAAAAAAGGGCGTCACTAAAGCTGATGCACCGGTTTTCTCTATGGTGCTTCCTCCTCCGAACGTTACAGGAACTCTTCACATGGGTCACGCGCTTATGCTTACCGTCGAAGATATCTTGGTAAGATTTAACAGAATGAGAGGCAAGAGAACGCTCTGGGTTCCGGGCACAGACCATGCCGCCATTGCCACACAATCAAAAGTAGAAAAAATAATATATAAAGAAGAGGGCAAAAACAGACACGATCTGGGACGTGAGGAATTTTTGAAACGCGTAGAAAAATTCGCGCAAGACTCGCACGATACAATAGTAAACCAGATGAAGACTATGGGCGTTTCTGTCGACTGGAGCAGAGAGGCATACACCCTTGATGAGAAAAGAAATCTCGCCGTCAGGACAGCTTTCAAAAAAATGTATGATGAGGGGCTCATATATAGAGGCCACAGGATCGTAAACTGGGATCCAAAAGGACAAACAACTGTATCCGATGATGAGGTCGTTTACGAAGAGCGAAAGGCTAAGTTCTACACATTCAAGTATTCAAAAGATTTCCCTATTTCCATATCCACAACGAGGCCGGAAACAAAAGTCGGTGATACCGCAGTAGCTGTTCATCCGGACGATCCAAGATATAAGAAATTTGTCGGAAAAGAATATGATGCTAATTTCGCCGGTGTTCATATACACGTAAAGATTGTCGCCGACGAAACGGTAGACAAGGAATTCGGAACGGGCGCGCTTGGAGTTACTCCGGCCCATAGCATGACAGACTGGGATATCGCCGAAAGACACGACCTTCCTCGTCCGCAAGTCATCAATGAATACGCGAAAATGATGGTTGATGCTCCCCTGCTTAAAGGAAAGAAAACAACAGAAGCCAGAGAGATCGTAGTCGAATGGCTAAGGCAAGAAGGTCTTTTGGAGAAAGAGGAAGAAGTTAGCCAGAATATTTCTACTGCAGAAAGAACGGGCGGAATAATCGAGCCATTACCAAAACTGCAGTGGTTCCTCAATGTTAACAAAGAATTTACTCTTGCCGATTCTAAAATAGACGGCATCCCCTCCGGCTCCGATACGACACTCAAAGAGATAATGAAGAAAACCGTTGAGAACGGCCAAATAAACATCGTCCCGGATCATTTCAAGAAAACATACTTCCACTGGATAGAGAACTTGCGCGACTGGTGCATCAGCAGACAAATATGGTTTGGACACAGAATCCCTGTTTGGTATAAGGGGGAGGAAATTTATTGCGGGATAAACGCTCCGGAAGGAGAAGGCTGGACGCAAGACTCAGACACCCTAGACACGTGGTTCTCGTCGGGACTTTGGACCTTCAGCGTGCTTGGATGGCCGGAGAAAACAGAAGACCTTAGAATTTATCACCCGACGGACATTCTGGAGACAGGATACGAAATATTATTCTTCTGGGTAGCCAGAATGATACTTATGACCGGATATATTCTAGGTGATATCCCATTCAAAAAAGTTTATCTTCACGGAACGGTGCGCGATGCGCAGGGAAGAAAGATGAGCAAGTCTCTCGGAAACGGCATCGACCCCATAGTCATCGCCGATAAATATGGCGCAGATGCAGCCAGAATCGCCCTTGTCATTGGTGCGGGACCCGGGACAGATACCAGAATCTACGAAGATAAGATAAAAGGACAAAAACATTTCGCCAACAAGATCTGGAACGTGGCTCGCTTCGTGCTTTCCAACGTAAACAGTGAAAATCTGGGAGAAAAACCGGAAAAGTTCTCCCCCGAGAACGAAGCTATCCTGGCTGAACTCAAGAACGTGGCAAAACAGGCCACGGCGAATATAGAAAACGACAGGCTTCACATAGCCGCCGAGGAAATATACCAATACTTCTGGCACGTATTCGCTGACAAAATAATTGAAGATTCAAAAGAGAAGCTGAACGGCGGTAAGGCGAACGAAACCCGTTGGATGCTAAAAACTGTTCTGGAGACCTCTCTAAAACTTATACACCCGTTTATGCCTTTTGTTACAGAGGAAGTTTGGGAGATTGTGAATAACCATTTTGGAAATAAGACTAAAAATCTTATAATGGTTGGTGAATGGCCGGAAGCATAACATACGACAACGTCTTTTGGTCTCTGCTAGCGGGTATCTTACCGGCATTGTTCTGGCTGTGGTTTTGGCTGCGCGAAGACAGAAAGAATCCCGAACCCCGTAGTCTTCTGCTAAAAACTTTTCTTGCGGGAACTTTGTCCGTTTTCCCGGCATTTGCGCTCCAGCAATTTTTCGCAAAAGGTGTAAACAGCGAATATCTTCTGATATTCATCATCTGGCCGCTTACCGAAGAATTGGTAAAATATTTCACCGCCTACTTCGTCGCACTGCGGACAAAAGATTTTGATGAGCCGATAGACGCCATAATATACCTCATCACGGCCGCCTTAGGATTTGCAGCCGCGGAAAATTTCTTTTTTTTGGTCAAACCGACATTTTCCATAATGTCACTTATTACCGCCAACATGAGATTTATCGGAGCGACCCTGCTTCACCTGCTCACATCCGCCACAGTAGGTTCGTTCATTGCGCTAAACTTCTACAAAGACAAAGCGCACAAGAAAATCAGCCTTATTTTGGGTTTACTCACAGCCACTGTATTGCATAGCCTCTTTAATGCTTTTATAATTAAAGATAATGGAGGAAATATTTTCGCAGTTTTCTCCACGCTATGGCTATTCACGATTGCGCTTCTCCTCTTGTGCGAAAAAATTAAAAGCTTAAAAAAATAATCATTCTATGAAAAACTCCAAATCATCGTTTTTTGAAAGGCTGACCGGCAGCACTGATGCCAGAAATAAGATAGAGATAGACGACAGCTTGGATTTGCAAGAGGAAGTGTCTGCTATTACAAAACAGGAAGACGATGCCGAGCTTGCCATCGATATGTATCAGACACCCACAGAGATAATCGTCAGAACAATGGTGGCCGGAGTGAAGCCGGAAGATTTACAGGTCTCCATAGGTAGAGACATAATCACAATAAAAGGAGCTAGAAGTTCACACCACGAGGTGTCCGAGAAAGACTTTTTTGCAAAAGAGCTTTATTGGGGGTCATTCACAAGAACAATCATGCTCCCCTCTGAAGTGGACGCGGACAACGCCGAAGCGGTAGAAAAGCACGGACTTCTAACCATCAAACTTCCAAAGATAGAAAAAGACAAAACGAAGAGCCTGAAAATAAAATCAATGTAAATCAAAACGCCCCAAACGGGGCGTTTTTATTGGGGGGTGGCTCGGTCACTAATAATTTTGCTGTAGGGCGGGCTCGGCTACAAATAAATTTCCTAACGGAAATTTTTCGCAGCCCCGCCTCGCGGCGTTCGCCTTTCGCTTCGCTCAAACTCACGCAACGCTGCGGCCTTCGAGCCCGCACGCAAGGCGCGCAGGCGCCTTGCTCCCTCGGCAAACAAAAAACGCACTAAAGTGCGTTTTTCTTGGTGCCGAGGGGCGGGCTCGAACCGCCGACCCCATCCTCTTCAGGGATATGCTCTACCAACTGAGCTACCTCGGCTTTAATTCTGCGTAGATATAAATCTACCAGAAATCACACAAAAATCAATATATTTATAGATTAAGTGTCTTTTGGAGCTGGTCTATTGTGTCGGGAGATATGTTGATATTTCTTGCACCGGCGGCCGCCCCCTGCACATCCTGTATTCCGGAAGCCACGCCCTGCAATGACTGCATCGCCTTATCAACTATCGGTTGAAGGTAGTAATACGCTCCGATAAATGATCCGATGATAAGGGCATAATAAATATAATTAAAAAAACTTGCCCATCTCTGAGAACTCCTCATTCCTCGAAGAATTTTATTGTTTTCTTTTGTGAGTTTTAACAACTCGTCCAATTTCTCTTCCATGTGCTTATTTTAACATATCCTTGCACGCCAAACAAAAAACCGGCAAGAGCCGGAATTTTGATCTGGATGCCCCCACCATGAGTCGAACATGGATTTGCTCGTTAGGAGTGAGCTGTTCTATCCATTGAACTATGAGGGCAAGACATCTTAACGTTCCTCAAATTAACACAATTTAACTTCAAAATCTAGTGAAGTATGCAAGACAGATCGTCGTCTGCGGCTGCCCTGTTTCTCTTTTCCTCTCCGCATTTCTCGCACTTGTGTATCAAGACGAAGTCCCCTTTTTCATTAATTATCGAAATCGGCTTCATCATACCCTGGCACTTATTAGCCCTGTCTCCCGGAAAAATATCTACATGCTTGCCCCAAAGGCATTTCGGGCAGTGGTTTGTATATCCGGTTCCCACCACGAAGTTGCCGCACTTCTCGCAGGCAAAATCTTCTTTTCTTCTTTGGAATTTTTGTGACATTTTGTGCTTAGTGTCTTCCTCTACAAACGCGCCATAAGAGAATCGGTCACAACTCTTTTGCTTCGCAAAAGGTCGCGACCCCGCCTCAGCTCCCTTTCTTGCAGAAAGGGGCCCGCTTCCGGCCTTCGATTCTCGCTACCCGCTACAAAAATATAGTCCTCAAACGCGTTGCGTTTGATTCCTTATTTTTGTGCGGGTAGCGAGAATCGAACTCGCGTCTTAACCTTGGGAAGGTCACATTCTACCACTAAACCATACCCGCAATAATATTAAACTCTGTCCTAAAAATAAAATAAAAAAGAACTATAAACTAAGGCCACTAAACCCCAGAAGGAAAGTTCGGATAGACCTAGTCGGCAACTTAAATTTATGCCCTCGGTATCCGGCTTCGCCTCCTTAAAAATGAAACATGGCCTCTGTGGTTGAACTTCCTACGGGGCAGGCCATACCCGCATTTTTATAAGTCCCTTTTAAAATACAATATCGCCTCCAAATCTACAACCCTATTTCTGCCAAAAATATAGCAAACCTACCAATTTATTCCAGATGTGTTCGGTAGCGCCCTCCGGCTTTGCGGAACTTACCGGCGCCTTACTCTCTTCTTTATCTACTATAACGAGCACCTGTTCTCCAGGCTTCACAACCTGAAATCTTCTTCTAAGCTCCTCCTCCACCCCTCTGTCTGTATTTAATCTTGCAATCTCTTTCTCAAGCCCGGCCTTTTTCTTCTGTAAATTGGCCAACGTGGTCTCCGCCTCTTCTCTGTTTAGTCTGGCGGCGGCGTCTTTGTTGTAAACACTCCACACGCTCTTTATGAGAATGATATTTACTATCAAAACAGCGAACAAAAAGATGTCGGATCTCAAAACCTTATGCCACCTTTTTCTGCCTTGAAAATCTCTCATTTACATATTATTATTACATAGAAATAACAGTTAAGAAATGATGGCGTATCGAGCTATTCAAAATTCGTAGCGAGGCCTGAATACAAATTCGAAAGCGTATCTAGATACGCCGAGAATATGTATGAAAGGCCGTAGTAGAATTTTGGATGGCGCAGTAGCCAAGCGCAATCATTTATCAATTTATTTTATATCTAGCGGTCATTTATTAATTGTGATTTCTTAATTATGTTGATGAAAAAGAACAAGAAGGCAGTTAACATCATTTGGGCTATTATTTGCTTAGCTGTCATAATAAGCATGGTAGGTATGTACCTCCCCGGCTTATTTAGCTAAAAGATAAAATCCTCGCGTTCGACGAAGTTATGCGCCAAATTTGAGGATTTTACTCCTTGCCTCTCATAACCTTTAGAAACACATCGGGTGGAATATTCACAGACCCGAGTCTTTTCATTTTCTTTTTTCCTTTCTTTTGCTTCTCTCTGAGCTTCATCTTTCTCGTAATATCTCCTCCATACAAATATCCGGCGACATCTTTTTTCATTCCCGACATGTGCCTCGAAGATACGATCCTGCCGTCTATCTTGGCCTGGATTTTAAAATCGAACATCTGTCTCGGCAAAATATCTTTCAGCCTATCGACAATATCGTTCGCCTCCGTGTCTGTCTTTTTGCGGGAGATAATTCTTGAAAACGCCGTGACCGGCTCGTCCGCAAGCAAAACATCCATTCTGGCCACGTCGGCCTCCCTCATCCCGATCATTTTGTATGAAAGCGATGCGAATCCGGAAGACACGCTCTTTAGCTCATCAAAGAAATTCCTCATAAGTTCTCGAAGCGGCATCTCTACGATGAGGTCGTTTCTGTTGTCTCCGAATATTTCAGTGTTCCCGACTATCGCCTCGTGGTCATAAAGCATCTGCATAATATCTCCGACATATTCAGGCGGCAAAATTATTCTCGCCTCCACCCAAGGCTCAAAGACTTTCTCCATTTTATCCTTATCCGGAAAATGCGCCGCGGAATAAATAAGCTCTCTAGTATCGGACCCCTTCATCTGCACTTCATAACCGACGGTAGGAGCGGCAATAATAATATTTATATTGTGTTCTCTTCTCAGCCTCTCGGTGATTATTTCGAGGTGTAACATTCCGAGGAATCCACACTTAAAGCCTCTGCCCAAAGACATTGATGACTCCTCTTCGAAGTCGAGCGAGGAATCAGAAAGCTTCAACTTTTCCAGCGAGTGTTTCAAGAGACCGAAGTCGTCCTGACTCTCGGGATATACAGAAGCCCATACGACAGGCTTTGGTTGCATATATCCGGTAAGAGGCGGAAGTCTTTTTGTGAACTTGGTTATCGTATCTCCGACGGTCGCCCTCTTCAGATTTTTTATACCCGTGACTACATAGCCAATCTCGCCCGCTCTTATCTCGTTTGAAATTCTTTTGTCGGGAGTGAAAAATCCGATTTCGTTAGCATTAAATCTTTCTTCGCTGTATGAAAAAACCAGATCGTCTCCTGTCTTTATGGCGCCGTCAAAAACTCTGACGTAAACAATTATTCCCTGATGATTTGAATATTCGAAGTCGAAGATGAGAGCGCTGGCACTTCCGCTATCCTCGTGTATCTCTTTTGGCGCCGGAACTTTTTTAATTATCTCTTCAAGAAGCCTGTCGACACCCTCTCCCGTCTTTCCGGAAACTTTAATAATATCTTCTAGCTCGCAACCCAATATTTGAATTATTTCATCAGCCGTTTCTTCGACGTTCGCAGAAGGCAAATCAACTTTGTTGATGACCGGGATTATCTTTAGGCCGGACTCTCTGGCGACAGCCAAAGTGGACAAGGTCTGCGCCTGGACTCCCTGAGTAGCATCTACAAGAAGAATTGCCCCCTCTACAGCCTTCAAGGCCCTAGAAACCTCGTAGGAGAAGTCTATATGCCCGGGGGTGTCTATGAGGTTCAAAACATAATCAACGCCGCCTAGAGCGTATTTTATGCGCACAGGCTGCATTTTAATGGTAATACCACGCTCTCTTTCAAGCTCCATGCTATCTAGCACCTGAGCCATCATTTTCCTCTTTTCTATCGTATTAGTCACCTCGAGGATCCTGTCGGCAAGCGTGCTTTTACCGTGGTCTATATGGGCAATAATAGAGAAATTCCTGATATTTCCCATCCCCACCGATATTCCGTTTTTTGACGAATTTTTATCCATGTATTGTCCATCTAATATATATGTTAAAGCCCCGAAGAACAAGGGCTGTTTTCGTTTTTTGTTTGGCGCCGCGCCCCGCGTGTTTTTTTATATAACTTCAGGGTTTGGAATGACCGTTTCAGTTTTCCAGAACTTCTTGCGCAAGGACCTCTCTATCTCCAGGAACTCCGAGCTTTTAATAAGTTTCAAAATGATGAGGTGCACGCATATACCCAAGATACCGGCGACAAAACCCTGCAAGAATATTTCCCACAAAGTGTCTATTTCAAAAAGAAGTGATATCTGACCGAGAAGCCAATACGAAACGAACCCCATCACGAGCGATGAACCGCCGACTTGCAAAATAGTGGTCATAAATTTCTTTGAGAATGTATCGAAATCAAGAATGAACATAATGAAAAGAGATATCAGGTTGAACATTGTTCCCAAAGAAAAAGCAAGCGGAAGCATGAGTATCTCTGTGCCCTCCACGTCCCCTACTCGCAAAACAAATTCGAGCGTGGACCTAATGAGGTTGTTTGAATTAAACACATCAACGAAGAAATACGCCAAGACGATTATGAGAATGGATGAAACGATTTTCGCCATAACCGGCTTTATCGTGTGCCCCGTCGCATAATAAACCCTATCGAGGAGCTGTATGAGATTTTGCGCGATAACAGACAGCGCGAATATGGCGAGCGCCGCAATCGTGAGCCTCGTGTCGTTCCAGCTGAACATTCCCGCGCCCAATATGGTCCTCACTATCTGCGCGCGGAGCACGATGAAGAGAACGGTTATCGGCAAAGACCAGAAAATTATGTGATTGAACGCCCCCTCTATATATTCAACAAACTCGGAAATATTTTTCTTTGAAAAGATCCTGCTCATCTCGGGCAAAGCCGCCACCGAATAGCTAACCCCGATGACCGCAAGCGGCACCGACTGCAAATTGTAAGAAAAATTAAAAATAGAAATGGAACCGGCCTTCATAAAAGACCCCTCCGCAACAAGGAACATTATAGCCAGCTGATTTATGCCGAGCGCAAGTGTCCTCGGAAAAGACAGCGTAGAAACTTTCTTTATTTCTTTGAAATCAATGTTGAGCGAAAACGTTGGGAACATTCCCGTCTTCACAACAACAGGGATCTGTATTGCAAAGTGCATAAAAGCCCCGAGCGCGACACCCATAGCAAGCCCCGGGAGACCGAATATAGGATACAAAAATACTATACCGATAATAATGCCGAGGTTGTAAAAAAGAGGGCTGAGAGCGTAAACAAAAAATTTCTTAAATGCCTGCGTCACGCTTCCCAATAAGTTAGAAAGTCCCAGGAAAAACGGCGAGAGAAGCAAGATTCGGGAAAGCAACACCGCGGACTTTGTCGATTCGGCATCAAAACCGGGAGTTATGAGCCCGGATAACTTCGGCATAAGAGTGAAGGCGACCGCGCTCGTCACGACCATCGTCAGGGAAAAAACGGTCAATATTTGGCTCAAAAATTCTCGCGCGTTGCAAAAGCCGTTGTCTTTGTCGTCCTCTATTTTTTGGATAATCATCGGTATTATTACCGTCACGGCGAGGAAGGAGCCGACGGAAATAAAGATGAGGTCGGGCACGCGGAAAGAAGCATAATAAATATCGAGAGAACGGCTGGCGCCAAAAGTGCTCGCCAATAGCCTATCTCGAAGAAGCGCCAATACTTGTGAAGACAGAGCCGACACCCCGAGCAAAAAAGCCGCTTCATGCAAACCGCCGACTTCCCAATTGAGAATTTTTAAGATCTTTTGAACCATCTATAGCGAATTATTCCACCTCTTTAACAGGCAAGCCGCCTTTCTTGGTGGCGCCGGTTTTTGCGGACACTGCGGCGGCAAACGGATCTTTACCCTGCAAAAGATTATTTATGATGCTTTTTATTTCTTCGTTCTCGGGGTTCAGCGCACTGATGTCTCTGAATTCTTTGAGCGCCTTGCTGTTCTCGCCGACTTTTGCGTAGCTCAATCCCAAGAAATATTTTGCGTTCGAATATTGAGGATTTATAGATTCCGCTCTTTCAAGTGCGGTTATGGCCCCCTCGTAATCTTTACTCGTGAACTTGAGGAATCCGAGCTGGAACAGGACACCGAGATCATCCGGCGCGAATAGATAAGCACGCTCAGCCTTGCTTATAGCTCCGGCAAGATTACCCTCGCTAGCCTCTATCTGAGACAAGAGATACAGAGCGGCGGTAAAGTTGCTCTTTAATTCAAGCGCCTTCCCGAGATACTCTTTCGCTTGTTTTACATTCTTGTTGGCAATCTCTAAACGGGCCAAATTCAAAAGTATTGTCGGGTTCTTAGGATTTAACTCCAACGCTTTTTTGTAAGAATCGGAAGCCAATTCATAAGAGCCGTCAATCACGGATCCGAGGGGAATTACAGCTTCCCCTACTCTACCCAAAGCAATCCAGTTCAGGTAATTTGAATCGTTCAGTTTTATCGCATCTCTTGCCGCCGCGGAGGCATTCACAATTATCTGTTGAACGAGTGTCACGGATTCCTTATCCATCGTTCTCTTTTCTGAAATAAATTTATTCAATTTGGCCAAGTTGATCTCGGAAATGCTTCTATAATATGTATCCTGCGCGTCGCGTTCTAGCGCCAATTTCACATCCGCGAGAGCCTTATCAAAATCTCCGGAAGAATTGAGGGTGGACAAACTTCTTTGATAAAAATAATTAGACAAGAATTTATTATAGACAGAATACCCGCCGGACACACCGGAAACTACAAGCACCACCAAAATGAGCACCGAAACAAATCCTAGCCGCGGATCTTTCAAGAAAGAAAATTCGATATTCTGTATCGCGTGTGCTCGCACAAGAGATGAGACGAGCACGCCCGTGACGATAAATGAAAGGGCGAAGATGACCGTGTCCGGAACATACACCAGAGAGAATAGCCATAGATATATTGCGGATGACAGAGAAACAAAAACGATAAATCTGGAAGACTTCGGTATATCCGAATATAGCACCGTCTTAAATCCGAGATAAAATATAGACCCGAGGAAAAATATCCAAGCCAAGACACCCAAAAGGCCAAGCGTTATGAAGTAAGATGGTATGCGGCCGATACCCATATTGAAATCTACGTTCCAAAAGATTGTGTCATTCACCACCGTCGGCTTAAATTTCAACCACTGCCCGGAAAAATTATTCGGACCTACGCCAAAAAGAGTCTTTGTCCACCCGTCTTTGTATGTGTTCTTGGCCACATCAAGCGTTGTCTCGAGAGAGGGCCTTACATCCATATTTACAATATTATACTTAGACAAAGTCTCGCTTATCTTCGTCTGGGGATTCCACAAAAGAGAAAAACCGGACATATTAAAAGAAAGAGCGGCGCAAATCAAAATGATAAAGAATGAAGGCCGAGACCAAATATTTGACATAGGCGACCCGACGGAAGTCTTGTTGCCGTTGTAAAAAATCGCATATACAAGAATGAGAAGCGAGGTTACACCGAGAATCATCCATATCGCGGAATAATTGACTACCGCGACAGAAAAGAGAGAAGCAAGAAGCACAAACCAAACAAATATCTTTGAGTTAAGATTAAGATGCATCAACTCTATCGCCGCGAGAGACATCGCCGCACAAAGACCGAAGAAGATTCCGAGGTCGTCCCACTTGCCGATAAGGTTCGCGACGGCGCCTTGGCCCGGTATCAACGTGCCTCCCATATATAAGTGAGCCGCTTCAGCCACAAAGACGATAAGGAATGAGAAAAATAACGCCGTATAAAAATAAGAAAGCCTCTTTATACTCTGGAAATATATAGACGATAGAAACATCAAAGAAAACGCCGCCAAAAATACTGACAAAGTGTCGGTGTCAAAACTAGATCCAAAAACAGAGTTGTAGAAACTCCTGCCCGTCTCTCCTGCGGCGAAAGAAGACGCAACGAACGCCGCGAGTAGAGCCGCGGAGCCCTTTATAAACAAGCCCCCCGGAATAGATATTTTGCCGTCTTCAAATCTTGCTAAAATCCAAAACAAAAACGAGAGTATCGCACCGCAAAACAGAACGGCCTTCTTGCTGAAATCAGGAGTGAAGCCGGAGAACGGCTCGTAGACAAATATCGGCAACAAAAAAGAACATGCCATTAATATCCAAAAAGATATTTTTTCCATCGTTGATAACTCCCTCGGAACAAAAATTTTTTCTTGCTGAGAATCAGAAGCGGCCGACTTTTCGTCAACGATAGACTTGTTCATTTTTTTATAAAATTATTAATAGATTCGCTAATATAAGTCTAATTTTAATATTTAACACCACCGATACAAACTAGACAATTCCATTTTTGTCTGTTAATATATATTTGCCTGTGCCGGATAATTGCTCATCCCCGAAAAGGGCCGGGAGGAAAGTCCGAACGCTCATTAAATGGTAGTGGGTAATCCCCATCGCGAGTAATCGCCGAGGTGCGAACAGTGACGGATATTGATGAAAATCGATATCCACCCCAAAAGGTGGCGCAAGTCATTTTCTAGGGTGTATCTCTTTAGAAATAAAGAGGGTGAAACGGCAAAATCCTTACCTGAGTGCAAGGCCGTACTGGTATCTTCGGATATCGGAGTGCCGCTAGATCCCTGCAGTAATGCAAGGACCAGATAAATAATTATCGAAACAGAATTCGGCTTACGGGCACAGAACATGAAAAATCCGCACGAAAGTGCGGTCTTTTCATTTCTACAAAAATTTATTCTTATTTCTTTGTCCCCGGAGTAGGCAACGGCTCTATCTCGCAAAGACCGGCTGTGCAAGCAAGCTCTTTTGAACCTTTCGTCTGGTCGTCGTATTCATAGAGCACCAGCTTGGAGAAATCTATCTCAGGGAAAGCCGCGGCGCGCTTCTTGTATTCCTCTTCCGTAATCGTCTCGTATGGAGCCAATCTATAAACGTGCTCATCTCGAGGCAAGAAAGAAAGCCCTCCGACAATGTCCCAGTTCTCGTAAACAGCGCTACCCACCTTGAGCCACTCCCCGTTGCTGACCGATATCGTTACCGAAGGGTTGTGCTCCGTGTAATGCGTCTTCAATGTCTTCCAATATTCGAGCTGGTCTATCGCAGAGAGGTCGTTCTTGAATATCGCGCCCTCAGGAGACTTGATAGGGAATTCCAATACATATGTCTTCGCGTTGCTTTCGTCCTGTCCGACTTCCGGAGCATGAGGCACGCCCATATCCCGGAGCATCATAAACAGCGGGTTGTGGTTCTCTACTCTAACCCTCCTTATATAATATTTTGAGTGCCTTGGATGACATCCCGAAGAAGAATCAAAGAGCTGTGAACCGTTGCCGGACGGCTTCACGCACGTAGCGGCCGCGGACTGATTTATTCCAAACCTCTTCGCGTATTTCTTGTTCGTCTCTATTACCATCTCCCTCATCTTCTCAAGGGTCTTCGGATCTCGGACCGCCTTACAATCCCACTGGCCCGTGATAGATACTCCGAGGAGCGCCTCGTCTTCGCAATTTTTCTTCCACTCCCTGGAAAGATATGGGAACTTCGTGAGGGTGGCCTGATATGTCCCCAAAATGGCCGCAATCCTCGCCTTCTCTATCAATGTCTTTTCTGTGTCTTCTTTTCTGGCGACTATTTCGCTCAAGTTGCAGAACTGCTTTGATTTCAAAATAATTTCTCCGCACGGATTGATACCGCTATCATAAGAATCTTTTTCAAACAATTTCCACCTTCTCTCCGGCATCTGCTTTGATAGGCTTCCCCTGTTGAAAATTCCTCTTTCTCCCGAACCGGATTTCATCAAGCTGAGCCACTCTTCCAAGAACTGCACGACGGTCGGCTTGTCGTTATACACAACAGAGTTGTTCGCCATGCTTCTCTCAGGATGAGCCAAGAAGAACTGCCCGCTCTTCGCGTCTCGCATTTCCGGATCGTCCAATTCTGAAAGAGATATAAGCGCGCTTCTCCTTACTCCGCCCATCACCACCACCTCGCCTGTCTTGCAGACAATATCGTGCACGTCGAGTGTCGTTAAGTGTCTGCCCTGCCTTGAGATCATCTTTCCTCTGGCAAAATCGAGTAGCGCCTTGAGCGGCTCCGGACCGGATGCCCTGCCTCCCATCGTAGCGAGTCTCGCACCCTGAGGCCTTACTTTAGAATAATCGAATTCAATGTCTCCTCCTTCCGCCCAAGTATTAAGCCCGAGCACAAAAGCGTTGGCCCAGCCCTCCTTGCTGTCTTCTACAAAATGTTTTGGCACCTTCTTGCCGTTCTGTCTCTTGATTATCGGCAACATCTCCACGTTCTGCCTCTCAACCGAAAATCCGATTCCCGTCCCGCACATGAGGACATACATTATCTCGCCGAAATCCTGCCAGCACTTCGGAGCGACGAATGCGCAGTTGTAAGCGGCGACGTTCGTAGATTTGGCGGCCTTGCCCGCGGCCCACAAAAGTCTCATCGAGCCGAGCGTCTTCATCGAGAGCATATATTCTCTGATCTCCTCGTATTCATCTCGCGAAAGTTTCTTGCCGAGATTCTCCTCCATAAATTCCAAATATCTTCCAACAGTCTCGAGCCATGTCTCTCGTCTCCCCTTATCCGGTATCCACTTTGAGTAAGAGCTGTAAAACACGAACTCTGATAGCGAGTTTCTGAAGTATTTCTTGCTTTCATTCACAAGCGTGCGGACCTCCTCATTCACCACGACACCCGTCTGGCGCCTAAGCTCGGCCCTCTTCTCTCTATATATAATGAATGCCTTGGCGGTCTTCGGGAAGCTCATCATGATAAGCTCGTTCTCTATGAGATCCTGCGTGTCTTCAACGGTCGGGATATAGTCCTTGTCATCGGCTATCATTTTGGCCAATTCTTTCACGACTCCGTGCGCCACAAATCTGGCATCCTCTTCCTTGCCTTCATGCGCGGCTTCCATCGCCTTGGATATGGCGTTCGTAATTCTTTTTATATCAAAATCAACAATAGTTCCGTCCCTCTTAACCATCTTTGTCGGCATTTTCGCCGGCTTCTTCTTCGTCGTCTTTTTTTCTTCTGGCATGTTGTTTTGATTTATCCTTCAAAAAATTTTTAATAATTTTTGTGAACTTTTTTATATAAAAAATTTTGTCGGAAAAATAATATCTCTAATAATGTTTTCATTTTAGTTCAAATCAATTTAAAAAAATAAAAAGCGCTGTGGATAAAGCGCTAAAAAAATCGTTCTGAAACAGATTTATTTTTAAATCAAAAACCCCGCCGAAATATCAAGTATTTTTAAGGCTAAAATCGGAGCAAGGAATCTAGGACACCACCTTGACCACACTTGACGCCTGGTCTCTAGAAATTTCATTGAAAAAAGATATCAGGAAATTGAGCCAGAACCATCCGATAATATATCCGCCCAAAACGTCGCTCAAGAAATGCACACCGAGATACAAACGGCTGAAACCTACGAGAAGAAAGAGCGACACAAAAAACGCAGTCGCGGCATATCGCTTCTTCTTTCCGATATCTCTCATATTAAAGAGAATTATCGCAATAAATCCATACAAGAAAAATGCTGTCGTAGCGTGCCCGCTTGGGAATGAATATGTATAACCCTCCAGAACCTCCGCTCCGAGCGGCCTGTCCCTGCCCACCATATACTTTATGACGAGGCCGGAAAGCGTGTTCATTATAAACGCGGCCCAAAATACCTTTAGCAAAAACGTGTCCTTAGACCAGTATTTATAAATAAAGAGAGAAAGCAGGATGCTCAAAACCCCTAGGAAGTATTTGTCTCCCAAAAGCGTCAAGTAGCCGAAAATGGTCGTGCCGGCGGGCGTCCTAATACTGCTAAGGAGATTGTCAAAATCGTAGTCTAGTCCGGAAATGAAGTCCCCATACACAAAACCGAGCGAAATAATCGCAAGGGTGAAGATAAACAGCTTTTTATTATCAAATGTTTTCATAATATTACGATTATAGCTGATTTTTGATCCAAAAAAAAGACGCGCCTCATTGCGCGCCTATTTTTATTTTTTGTCACAATTGCATCCGCAAAATGGTTCATTATATACGGCGAGGAGCCACCTGTTCTTCTCGTCCTCGTATCCATACCATCTTTTCTCAAACTCGTCTCTCATCATTCGAAAATCCGCTCCGTTCCAAGGGTCCGCGAGAACAATTTCTTTGTCCGTGAGGCCGGTCACGACTGCATAATGGTGCTCATCCTCGGATGGCTCTATGAAATACACTACCGCAGGAACGCCGTCTCTCAATAATTTTTCGATCTCTTCCAGTGTGGCGCCGTCTTTCTCACA
>ERZ795054.1087-NODE-1087-length-27309-cov-6.461694_pt1 | contig 27309 bp, 19 predicted proteins | sample MGYA00375138_ERZ795054 | MGnify/ENA primary metagenome ERZ795054 (study PRJEB30183, sample SAMN05720215) | anaerobic digester metagenome | isolation source: active sludge of municipal wastewater-treating anaerobic digesters | place: USA | collected 2014-12-23 ... | reverse complement strand
TGGCGCGCCGTCTGGAAGCCGAAGGTGTCGACGTCGGGCGGGAGGTCGAGGTCGTTGTCGATCGTCTTCGGGACGTGGACGACGGCGATGCGGCCGTCGGCCTTCTCGGCGAGCTTCATCGCGGAGAAGGCCGTGTCGTCGCCCCCGATCGTGACGAGGCGGGAGACGTTGAGGCGAAGGAGCGAGATGACGGCGTTCTCGAGGAGCTGCGGGTCCTTCGTCGGGTTCGCGCGGGCGATGCCGATGTGCGAGCCGCCGCGGAAGTGGATCCGGCTCACCTCTTCGATCGTGAGCGGGTGGACGTGCTCGATGTTCCCCTGCATGAGCCACTGGAAGCCGTCGCGGATGCCGAGGACGGAGACGCCCTCGAGCTCGGCGCGGATCGTGGCCGCGCTGATGACGCTGTTGATGCCGGGCGCCGGCCCGCCGCCGACGAGGATGGCCATGTTCTTGTGCGGGCTCGTGGTCATGAGGCCTCCGTGAGGCGGGGAAGTCTACGGCAGCGGGAGGGAGACGGAGGCCTCACGCGGACGGAACGAGCGGGCGCGTGAGCGCGGCGAACGTCGCCGGCCAGGACGCGGGGCGGGCTCCGTCGCGCCCGAGGGCGGTCCCGGGGAAGAAGGGGGCGGCCGCCTCGCCGAGGCGCGCGGCGAGGGCGAGGTCCCCGGCGTCGCGGGCGGCGAGCGCGCGCACGACGAGGACGGCGGGGGCGGCGGCCCGCTCCTCGGGGAGCGCCGCCAGCGCCGCGCGGAGGGTCTCCTCTCGGCGGAGGAGGCGCAGGCTCTCGAGGAGGAGGGCGTCGGACCCTTCGCCCGGGTCGAGGCGCGCGAGCTTTCGAGCGAGCTCGAGGGCCCGCTCGAGCCGCCCCGCCTCGTGCGCCCGCCCGACCTGCTCGGAGAGGGAGGCGAGGTAGACGGCGAAGGACGCCGGGTCCGCGATCCCCCGCCCGAGCGCGCGACCGAAGAAGCTCCAGCCCAGCGGCGGCGCGACGACGTCGGCGAGCTCCGGCGGGAACGGCACGAGGCGCGGCCCGAGCTCGGGCCGGCGCTCGTACCAGGGCGGACGGGCGAGCCGCTCCGCCCGGCTCTCCGCGGAGCGCGGCGCGGAGGCGGCCGCGTACCACGGGTAGAGGAGGAACGGCGAGGCGAGCGGCTCCTTCGAGAGGACGTTCTCGGGGGAGACGCTCGGCCTCCCCGCGTCGTCGGGGCCGACGGCGAGAGGGGGGACCACGCGCTCGAGCTCCGGCGTGAGCGGGGCGCGCCGGCAGTTCGCGACGTAGGTGTCGACGAGCGAGGGGTGGACGAGGAGCGGCGGAAGGTTGAGCGCCACCGAGAGGACGGCGACGGCCCGTCGGCCCCCGGTGCCGAGGCCCTCGGCGGCGAGCGCGGCCCACGGCGCAAGGAGCGGCACGGCGGGGATGAGGAGACGCGGTCCCCAACCGCCGACGCCGTGCCAGGCCCACCAGGCGGCGGCGGTGGCGAGGAGGACCAGGAACGCGAGGACCGAGCCGGCCGCGGCGAGACAGAGCGGCGCGTCGCCCGGGCGGCGGAGCGCGCGCGAGAGAGCTGCGGCCGCGAGGAGCGCCGCCGGGAAGAAGAGGACGAGGCCGCGATTCGGCCCGACGAGGAGCCGCCAGAGGCCCTCGGGGAGCGGGTGCGTGAAGCCCTCCCCTTCGTAGCCCGAGAAGAGCCGGCCGAAGCGGTGGAGCTCGAAGGCGACCCATGCGGCGACGGGGAGAGCGGCGCCGGCCGCGGCGGCCGCGAGCCGCCGTCCGCGGAGCGCGGACGCGGCGAAGAGCGGGAGGAGGAGGATCGGCGCAACGGCGGCGAGGCTCGACTTGACGAGGAGCGCGGCTCCGGCAGCGAGGCCGGCGCCGAACGCGCGGCGGCGGGAGACGCGCGGGTCGTCCTCTCGGACGGCGCCGAGGGCGAGGAGCAGCGCGCCGGCCAGGGCGGCCGCCTGGAGAGCCTCGGAGAAGTCGGAGGTGGCATACGACCCGAGCGGCCCGCCGAGCGACGCGAGGAGGATCGCGAGCCCCTGGAGCGAGGTCGAGGCCCCGGCGAGCCGGGCGATCCCGCCTGCGGCCGCCGCCGCGAGGAGGACCCCCGCGAGCGGCGCGAGGAGGAAGAGGGGCTGGGAGGTGCCGGGCCCGAGCGCGCCCTCGACGGCGGGCGCGGCGGCCGCCGCCGGGAGCTGGGCGAGACTCGCCCCGAGGCCGTAGCGCGAGACGGCGTCGGCCTCGCGCTCGAACGCGCGCGGGGCCCCCTTCCCGATCCCGAGCTCGCCCGTCTCGACGATCGCGACGGCCGTGCCGATCGTCTGCCGCCCGTCGGAGACCTTCCCCGCGTGCCGGTCGTCGGCCGTAAGGAGGAGCGCCGCGGCGACGGCGAGGAGCGCCCCGCGGGCGGGGCGCGGCAGGGCGGGGGCGGGCCGGGATGGCACGGCGGGAGGGTACCGCAACGACGCGGCGCGGCGCGGCCGGGACGTTGCCGGACGGCGCCGGGGGCGCGTGGATAATCCGTCCGAATGAACGCCTCCCCGGACGACGTCTCCCGATCCGCCGCGCCCCTCTCCGGCGCGGCTCGCCTGGTGGCGAGCCCCTACCTCCATTTCGACGGCTGGCAGGTCGTCAACCCCCTCACGAATGTCACGCTGACCCCGGCGGACCGCCTCTTCGCCCCGCTCCACGACCTCCGGGCCTCTCGTCCCGTCGACGGCGCGATCGGGCGGGAGCTGCAGGACGGGCTCTGGGCGATTCCCGACGGCACCGACCTCTCGACGCGGTTCCGCCTCAAGGTCGTGTCGCTCGAGGCCCACTCCGTCTGCAACCAGGCGTGCTACTTCTGCCCGGTCTCGGTCGCCCCCCGCGAGAAGAGCTTCATGCCGACCGAGCTCTACGAGCGGATCGTCGCGGAGCTTTCCGCCTTCCGCGACACGATCGAGGGCGTCTGCATGAACAACTACAACGAGCCGACGGTCGACCGCCGGTTCGTCCAGCAGGTGGCGACGATCAAGGCGGCGGGCCTTCCGCCGGCCGTCCTCTCGAACGGCTCCGGCCTGACGCCGGACCGGGTCGACGCGCTCCTCGGCCTCGGCGGCCTGCGCTACCTCTCGGTGAACATCTCGACGCTCGAGAAGGACCGCTACGCCCGGGATCGGGGCGTCGACCAGCTCGAGACCGTTGTCCGGAACCTCGACTACATGCGCGACAAGCCGGTCGCAGAGGAGATGGACCTCGTCGTCCTCGGCGGGGGGGACGAGCCGCACCAGAAAGCCCACCGGGAGATCACCGAGCGGTACGGCGGGAGCCGTTTCAACGTCCGGCCGTTCGAGGCCCGGGACCGTGCCGGCTGGCTCCCGACCGGGGTCCGGCCCGCGGAGAAGCACCGGAAGCTCCGGGGATGCGACAACGTCGGCTCCCGGCCGCTCGAGCACCTCCACGTCACGGCGGAGGGGAAGTGCATCTTCTGCTGCGAGGACTACGACGAGAAGCTCGTCGTGGGCGACCTGAAGACGCAGAGCGTCCGCGAGGTCCTGGAGGGGCCGGCCCTCGCCCTCCTGCGGCGGTGGTCGTACGGCGTCGAGGAGGCCCCGGACGACTTCATCTGCCGCTCGTGCATCGCCGCCCGGACCGAAGGTGAGTGACGCCGCCTTCGCCTTCGAGGGCCTTTCGAAGGTCTATCGCCTCTATGCGTCTCCTCGCGACCGCCTCCTCGAGGCGCTCACGGGGCGCCCCCGGCACACCCCGGTCCACGCCCTCCGGGGCGTCTCCGCGACGGTTCCCCGCGGCTCGGTCCTCGGGGTCATCGGCGAGAACGGCTCCGGGAAGTCGACGCTCCTGAAGATCCTCGCGGGGACGACGGAGCCGACCTCGGGGACGATCCACCTCCCCGGGCGCGTCGCCGCGATCCTCGAGCTCGGCTCCTCGTTCCACCCCGAGGTGACCGGCCGCCGGAACGCGGTCCTCCAGGCCGCGCTCGCCGGCCTCACGAAGGCCGAGATCGCGGCGGCGCTCCCCGAGATCGAGGCCTTCGCGGAGCTCGGGGACTTCTTCGACCGGCCGGTGAGGACCTACTCCTCGGGGATGACGATGCGCCTGGCGTTCGCCGTCGCGACGGCGGTCCTCCCCGACGTCGTGATCCTCGACGAGGCCCTGGCCGTCGGGGACGGCCGCTTCCAGAAGAAGTGCGTCGACCGCCTCCACGACCTCCGCTCGCGGGGCCGGACGATCTTCCTCTGCAGCCACGCCCTGTACTACGTCTCCACGCTCTGCGAGACGGCGATCTGGCTTCGGGACGGGGAGGTCGCGGCGCTCGGCGAGGCCCAGAAGGTCGTTCTCCAGTACGAGGAGTACCTCGCGCGGAAGGAGCAGGAGCGCACGGCGGCGGCGCCCGCGGCCCTCCAGGACTCGCTCGGCCGGTTCACGTCGATCCGGCTCCTCGACGGGGCCGGGAGGGAGTCGGCGGTCTTCGCGCCGGGGGACCCCTGGGTCCTGGAGCTCGCGTTCGAGGGGGACACGCCGGAGCGCCCCCTCCACGTCCACGTCGCGATCGTCACGCCGGACCAGGTCACCTGCTTCGTCGCCGACTCGAAGGTCTCGGGCACGGGGCCCTTCGTCGGGAAGGCGCGGCACGAGATCCGCCTGACGGTCGAGTCCCTCCCGCTCGCGAAGGGGGAGTTCATCCTCGTGATCTTCCTCGGCGACGAGAAGGGCCTCGCCCTCTACGACGCCCGGAGCGACGTCCGGTTCCGGGTGGAGTCGGACCGCTGGACGAGCGGCTTCATGACGGTCCCGGTCGGCTGGGAGACGCTCGGGTGAAGGTCGTCTACCTCCTCAACGGCACCGCGCTCTGCGGCGGGGTGAAGGTCGTCTACCAGCACGTCGCGATCCTGCGCCGCCTCGGGGTCGACGCCGAGGTCGTCAGCACGACGCCGCCGAGCGACTGGGCGCCGGAGTCGTGGTCGTTCTACCGGCAGGTCCCCGACCTGACGCCGGAGGCCATCGGGCCGGCCGACGTCGCGGTCGGCACGATGTACCACACCGTCCCGCAGGCGATGGCCGTACCGGGGGCGCGAGCGTTCCACTTCTGCCAGGCGTACGAGGCGATCTACGAGCCGGCGCGTCCCCTCTGGCCCGAGATCGAGGAGGTCTACCGCCTCCCGGCGACGAAGCTCGTCGTCTCGCCGCACCTCGCCGAGCTCGTGAAGGAGCTCTACGGGCAGGAGGCGGTCCACATCCCCCAGCCGTTCGACGCCGACGCGTTCTCGCCGCGGAGCGGGGCGCGCCCGCAGGACGGGACGTTCCGGGTCCTCCTGACGGGGCAGTGGAGCGTCCCGTTCAAGGGAATTCCCTGGGCGACGGAAGCGCTCCGCGCGCTGAAGGGCGAGATCCCGCGGCTGCGGCTCGTGAGGATGTCGCAGGACGCCCCTCCCGAGGAGGTGGCGGCCTGGCCGGAAGCCGAGCGTCACATCTGGGTGCCTCCCGCCTTCGTCCCCGACGTCTATCGGAACGTCGACCTCTTCGTCGGTCCGTCCACGGAGGTCGAGGGCTTCGGCCTCCCGACGATCGAGGCGATGTCGTGCGGCCTCCCCACGGTCCTGACCGACATCGGGGCCTTCCGCGGCATCGACCCCGACGCGCGGGCCTCGATCCGGATCCCGGTCTTCGATTCGGGGGCGCTCCAGGCGGCGGTCCGCCGCCTCGCGGACGACCCGGGCCTCCGCGCGCGGCTCGGGACCGAGGGTCGGCGAATTGGCCGGACGTATCACGCCGGCCGGACGGGCGAGGCGCTCCTGGCGGCGTTCGGGGCACGACCGGCGGGCGCCGGGTCGGGTCTTCGTCGGGGAGCGCGGGCGCTGGCGTCCTTCGTCCGCGGCGGAGCCGGATGACGCCGAAGCGCGGGGACCGGCGGACGCGCCCTGGCGCGCCGGCGGGTCTCGGGCGGGCGGAAGCCGACCCCGGGCGCTGGGATACCATCCCGAAGGAATGAGACGGAGACGCACCCATCGGCCCCGCGGGAGTCGCCCGTGGCCGACCTGAAGACGACCTGCGAGACGGTGGTCTTCTGCTCCTCGGCGGGCCACTGCCAGCTCGACTGCGACTACTGCATCATCCACCCCGTCGTGAAGCGCGAGCCGTCCCTCGTCTACGAGGACGTGCGCTTCTTCCTCGACGAGGTCGGGACGCGGACGTTCTTCATCTTCTCCGGCAAAGGGGACTTCTTCGCCGGCTACCCGAAGCGGGAACGCTTCCTCGACCGTCTCCTCGACCACGACGTCGAGGTGGCGCTCGACGTGAACGGCGTCCTGCTGAACGAGTACCCGGAGCTCGCGGAGGAGAAGCTCGCGAAGGTCCGCGCGGTCAACCTGACGCTCCACTACAAGCAGGTGCGGGACAAGAGGGTCGAGAAGGCGTGGGAGACGAACGCGCGAACGATCCTCGAGAAGCACCGGGGCGAGCTGATCCTCGGGACGATCTTCTCGCCGCTCCTCTCGGACCTCTGGGAGGAAGGGCTCGCGTACTACCGCGACACGGTCTTCGCGGCGACCGGCCGGAAGGTCTGGGCGATCCGGGACTGCGACCGGCCATTCGACGCGGCGCAGGAGGAGCTCTTCGAGAGCCTCCTCGAGCGCTACGCGGCCGTCGTCGAGAAGGAGCACAAGGACGACTTCTCGGCCCCGTTCGCCGGGAGGGAGGCGGTCCTCTGCCCGGCCGGGCGCGACTACTTCCGGATCTGGAACGATGGACGGGTGCAGGGCTGCCCCTGGATCCCCGGCCTCGCGGATCTCGGGAACCTGAAGGAGCGCCGCCTGGAGCGGCGGAACGCCCCCTTCCGCTGCACGACGCCGCGCTTCTGCGACTGCTACGACATCCACCAGCTTGGGAAGATGGGCTACGAGGACGCGACCCCGGCGCTGCCCGTCCTCTCCTCCGGGGCCGCGCGGTGAGCGATGCCGTCCCGCAGGGCGCGGAGCTCGAGGTCCGCGCCCTCTTCCGGGACGAGGCGGCGGAGACCCACGCGGAGCGGCGGGCGCGGCTCGCCTCCGACGATCCGGACCTCTGGGAGGGGATCGCCTTCCCGGTCGAGTTCGCGCTCGAGCTGGCGGCCGTCTGCAACCTCGCCTGCGTCATGTGTCCCGTGCCGACGACGAGCCGGAAGCGGCGCCTGATGGACGAGGCGCTCTTCCGGAAGGCCGTCGACGAGGTCGCCTCGGAGACCGGCTTCGTCCTCTTCCCGCAGGGCTTCGGCGAGCCGATGCTCCACCCGAAGTGGGCGGAGCTCCTCGCCCACGCGAAGGCGAAGAGGATCGGGCCGATCGTCGTCCTGACGAACGGGACGCTCCTGGACGAGCGGAACGTGGCGCGGCTGCTCGACCTCGACCTCGACGCCCTGGTCGTCTCGATCGACGGCGTCGAGCCGGAGACCTACGCGGCCGTCCGGGTCGGAGGGGACCTCGGCGTCGTCGAGGCGAACGTCCGGCGATTCCTGGCCGCGCGCGGCCCGGCGCCGCGTCCGCGCCTCGTCCTCCGGATCATTCGGATGAAGGAGACCGCGGCCCAGATCTCCGCCTTCTTCGAGCGATGGCGGCCGCTCCTCGGGCCGGCCGACGAGATCGCCATCAACGAGTTCAACGACTGGGCGGGGAAGGTCGAGGACCGGAGCGACGCGCCACGTCCGCAGCCGGCCGCCGCGGCCGCGGGCCGCCCGCCGTGCCGGATGCTCTGGATGAACCTCTCCGTCCACGCCGACGGCAAGGTCTCGGCGTGCTGCCACGACAGCGAGGACGAGCTGATCGTCGGCGACCTGTCGAAGGGGGACACCGTCCGCGGGATCTGGGAGGGGCCGGCGCTGGCGCGGCTGCGGCAGGTCCACCGCGAAGGGCGCTTCGAGGAGCTGCCGATCTGCCACGCCTGCCGCAACCAGGCGTAGACGGCGGCGCAGCCGGCGCTCAGAAGACGTCGTGGTCGGCGAAGCGATAGTCGAACGACGAGCCCGGAGCGAGGAAGTCGAAGCCGTCGGCGATCGGGTGCATCAGGAGGACGGTGTCCGAGAGCTCGGGCACGAACGCGAGCTCTCCCTCGAGACGCGAGGCGAGGAGCCCTCGCTGGGGGGAGCGAAGGACCATCCGGTCCGCCGCGACCGCCCCGAGCCCCTCCTGGATCGCCGCGAGCAGGTCGACGAGCGTGCCGTCGGACTCGGAGGCGACCTGGAGGTCGACGAGGGCGACGCGCCCCTCGCGGATCGCGGCGACGGCGTAGCCGCGAGAAGTCCCGCGCCAGTCGAGGAGCTGGAACGTTCGATAGGCGAAACCGGGCCGGGAGAAGCGCCAGGCGAGCGTCCGGACCGAGCGGTCGGTCCGCCAGCCGGGCCGCGCGTGGAGGAGCTCGGCGAGCGGCTCGTGCGCGCGTCCGAACGGCTCCCCCTCGCTCACGCGGAGGAGCCGGCGCCGCAGCCGTCCGAGGAGCGGCGGTGCGTCGAGCCGGCGGCCCCGCTCCGCGCACGGCTCGGCCAGGACGCAGCCGAAAAGGCGCTCCTCGATCTTCCTCGCGCGCTCGTTCGGGAACCCGAAGTCGAAGAGCGTCCCGGCCTCCGCGTTGATCCGCCGGAAGAGCTCGCCGAGGCGCTTGAACATCCCGGCCCGTCCGAGCGCGCGCGAGTCGGGGCGCGTCATGACGTCGACGACGGTGTTCCCCTGCTGGTCCATCCCCTCGCCCCGGTAGCGCGTCCCGAGGGCCCCGATGAAGCCGAGCGCACGGCCGTCCTCGATCGCGAGGGCGCTGAGAGCCGGGTGGGGGTTGACGTCGTACTTCCAAGCGAGGTCGGCGGCGTTCGCCGGCGCCTTGAACGCCACCTCGAAAAGCTCCAGGATGGCGGCCCGATCGCTCTTCCCGGCCGGTCGGAATTCGATCGCCACGGCGCGCGGAAGGGTACCACCCGATGATCTCGACCGCTGCCCTCTCCGGCTCGAGAACGTCGACGCCGCCTCAGCCTCCGGAGTCGCTCCGTTCGGGCGAGCCGAGGAGGGACGCGGGTCCGCCGGCCGATGAAGCCGGCGGCCCCGAGGCTCGCGACGGGTGCGCACCGGCGCCCGCTGGGGGGCGCGGGAGACGTCCGCGAAGGCGCGCCGCCGGCCTGATCGCCGTCGCCCTCGTCGCGATCGCCGGCTGGGTCGCCGGCGAGCACTCGCGCCGAAGCACGTGGTGGACGATCGACGAGCCGGCGCACGTCAAGGCCTCCCGGGAGCTGCGCGAGGGACGAGGCGTCGTCTCGAATTTCGAGCACCCCGTCCTGATGAAGGTCCTCGGCGCGGCCGGTCTCGGGGCGGCGCCCGCGGGGACCGCCATCGAGACCGTCCGCAGGGCCCGGAGGCTCTTCCCCGTCGTCTTCGGCGCGCTCCTCCTCGTGACGGGACTGTGGGTCCGCGCGAGAGCCGGAGCGGCGTGCGGGGCGTTCGCCGCGGGAATTCTCCTGATCGAGCCGTCGTTCCGCTCGAGCTCGGGAATCGTCCACACCGACGTCCTCCTGACGTTCTTCCTCGTGTCGGCGGCTGCGGCCCTCGACCGGTCCACGCGAGGCCGCCGCGTCTCGGTCGTCGGCCTCGTCCTCTCGGGACTCCTCTACGGCGGGGCGCTCGTGTCGAAGTACTCCGCTCTCCCTTTCCTGGCGGCGTTCGCCGGCGTGGCCTGGCTTCGCGTCGCCGCCGCGGGCCGGTCGCCCGTCTCGCGGGCGCTCCGAGCCGGCCCTCTGGCCCGTGCCGCCGCCCTGACGGCAGTGACCGTCGTGACGCCGGCCCTCGCGACTCTCGTCGCCGTGCAGCAGGCCGTGACCGGGCCGACGCCGCCCGAGGCTCTGCGCGCGGCGATCCGGCGGAGCATCGCGGACCGCGGATTCCACCCGAGGACCTCCGCGACGGAGCTCCTCTCCACGGCGGCGGAACGGCTGCCGCGGGGACTCGCGGCGTACGCAGCGGGGCTCGAGTGGGTCGAGAAGGGAAGCCGTCCCGGCGGTCGGCTGAACTACCTGTTCGGGGAGGTCTCCGGAGACGGGTTCCTCCTGTATTTCCCCGTCGCGCTCGCCCTCAAGATGACGACGGCCACCGTGGCCTTCTTCGGCCTGGCGCTTCTGGCGGCGCCGGGACTCGTGGTCCGGGCCCTCCGGCGGGGCCGGAGCCGCCTCGTGGGCGTCGCCTGCGCCCGGACCTTCGTCCCCCTGACGCTCGGCCTGGCCTATTTCGTCCTCGCGATGGCGGCGAGGCTGAACATCGGGGTCCGTCACGTGATGCCGGCCACGGCGCTTCTCGTCGTCGGGGTCCTGATCGGGCTGCGCGCGGTCTCGCCCTTCCGGCCTCGCGCTCGCGCGCTCCTCCTCGCAGCGACGGCGCTCCTGGCGGCGGTCGAGGCCGGGCCGGCCTGGGGGCGGGAGACGAGCTTCGGGAACGTGATCGCCGGTGGAGCCCGCGGCCTCCGTGGAAAGCTCTCGGACTCGAACGTCGACTGGGGCGCGGGACAAGGACGGATGTTCGAGCGGGTCCGGCGCGGGGACCTCGGTCGCGTCGCGGCCCTGACGTTTCCGCTCTGGCTCGATCCGGACCAGCGCGCCCAGCTCGCGATCGACGCCCTCGAGGCCCCCGTGACGGCCGAGAGGATCTGCTCCTACGATTCCGTCTTCGTCTCCGTCTACGTCTGGGATTCCCTCGAGGCCCTGATGCGGAACCGCGAGACTCACGCAACGTTCGAGAGCCTGAGGAGGTCCTACGGCCCGGCCCTGGCCGTGCGCGGCTGCGCAGCCGCCGTGGAGGAGGTCGGGCCGGAGTACCTCCTGTTCCGGGTGGGGAGGCCGGCCGCGCGGGGCCCTTCGACCACGAGGTAGAGCGGGGGGGCGCCGGCCGCGCGTCTCAGCGGGCGAAGTGGTACGGCGGGCGCAGCCGCGAGCCTCCCGGGCCGGACACCGCGCGGAGAGCGGGGTCGGTAAGCGACAGGTCCCGAGCCGCGTTCGCGCAGAAGAGAGCCATCGCGAGGGCGGCGACGATCCTCCGCCCGCGACTCCACGCCGCCGGGACTCGGGACGCACCGAGGAGACCCGCCGCCGCGCAGAGGGCGGGATAGGCCGGGAGGAGGAAACGCGGGTCGCCGATCGAGACCTGGTACGGGAGGAGGACCGCGGCGGTCATCGCCGCCGCCAGGCGGAAGGCCGGCAGGTGTCCGGAACGCGCGAAAGCCAGGAGGGCGACCGCGAGCAGGATCGGCAGGGAGAGCGCGACCGTCGCGTAGGTCGCAAGGACCACGGATCGCGGTCTCTCCCCGGCCCAGCCGTGCCCGTAGACGTAGATCAGGTCCCGTTTGGGCGGAGCGAAGTTGTAGGAGGCGCGGGCGAGGAAGAGGCGCACCTGCTGGAGAGGATGGTCCCGGAGGAACGCCCGGACGCGCGGCGCGAGGAGTCTCGCCTGGGCCTCCTTGTCGAGGTCGACGCCCGGGACGACGGGCATCGGGTCGATCCGCCCGGTCGCGTCCGGGTTGTTGCCGACCCAGAGGTTGTAGACGTCGTTCGGACAGCCGATCCGGAAGACCCCCGTCGTCCTCCATCGCGAGACCGCGTGAAGGAACAGTCCCGAGAAGGCGACGAGGACGACGCCGAGCGAGGCAGCGAGGCGCCGGGAGAGGGACCCGCCGCGAGCGGGCCGGGGAAGGAGGACGAGGACGGCGAGCGGAACGGCGAGGAGCACCAGTCCCGTTCGGACGAGCGCGAGGCCCGAGACGACGAGCGCCGCGGAGAGCAGCCTCCAGGCCGCGGGTCTGCGCGACCCGTCGAGGGAGAGCCAGAGAACCAGCGCGACTCCCGGCAGCGCGAGGTTCTCGCTGGCGAGAGTCGAGGTCGCGAGGACGGCGTAGGCGTTGAAGGCGAGGAGGGCGGCGGCGAGGGCGCCGGCACTGGTACCGGCGACCCGGCGAATCGAGTCTCCGGCGAGAAGAGCGGCCCCCGCGCCGAGGACGGCCTGCAGGAGGTAGACGATCCGGGGCCGGACGCCGAGCGCTTCGTAGACGAGCCAGAGGAACCACGCGTAGCCGGGAGGGTGATGGGACGTCGGAACGGAGGCCCCGTTCGCCGCTGCGAGGGCCATCGCGTGGTAGCCGTCCACGTCGAAGAAGCCGGGCTGAAAGCCGATGGCGTGGACGAACCCGAGCCGCAGCGCGAGACCGGCCGTGGAGATCAGCGCGAGGAGAGCGAATCCGCTCGCCGGTGCGGGAGCCGGTCGGCCGTGGTCGGGGAAAGCCATCAGGAGCCGCGCGTCGCGACTCGAGCGGCGTCCGACGTGAAGACGGCCCGCCGGTCGAGAAGCCCGGCGCTCGCCGGCGCCTTGAACGCCACCTCGAAGAGCTCCATGATGGCAGCCCGATCGCTCTTCCCGGCCGGTCGGAACTCGATCGCCACGGCGCGCGGAAGGGTAGCACCCGATGATCTCGGCCGTCTTCGTCTCCTACCGATCCGCGGCGCTCGCCGAGCGCGCGATCGCGACGTTCCGCGGGGAGGCCCGCCGGACGGGGCGGGAGGCCGAGGTGGTCGTCGTGGTGAACTCGGGCGACGGCGCGGAGCGGGACGCCCTCGTCCCCCACGCCGACCGCGTCCTCCTCCCTCCGCGGAACCTCGGCTTCGCCGGAGGGCTGAACGCCGGCATCGCGGCGGCTCGGGGCGGCACGCTCCTCCTCGCGAACCCCGACCTTCTCTTTTGCGAGGGCTCCGTCGCGGCCCTCGTCGACGCGGCCGAGGCCGGGGGCATCCTCGCAGCCGGGCCGGCGCTCTACGCCGACGGCGCGCGAAGCGTTCTCCTTCCCCCGGCGGAGGAGGGGCGCCCGGAGGAGCTCGCGCGGAGAACGCTCGCGGCCGACCCGGCCCGGGCCGCCCGTGTCTTCCGGCGCGACGCGCGGCGGGCGGCGGTCCAGGCGGAGCGCGCCGCGGCCGGCGAGAGCGCTGCCGTCCGCGGCCTCTCGGGGGCGCTCGTCGCGGTCACGCGCGCCGCGCTCGAGGCGGTCGGGCCGTTCGACGAGGCGTACCCGCTCTACTACGAGGAGAACGACTGGCAGAGAAGGCTCCTGGCCTGCGGGGGAGGGCTCGTCTACGTCGGCGGCGCGCACGTCGTCCACCTCTTCGCGCAGAGCACGAAGACCGAGCCGCGGGTCGCCGCCTGGTTCGCGGAGTCCGAGCAGCGCTACTACGCGAAGCACTTCGGCGAGACGGGGCGGAGGGGCCTCGCCCGCCTCGCATCCTGCGCGCCGTTCGAGGCGCCGCCGCTCCCCGTCAGGGACGGCCTCTCCTGGGACGACGCGGCCCTCGCGGCGGTCGCGATCTCGCCGTTCCGGCACTTCCGGCCGTTCGCGCTCGCGCTCGTGCCGCCCGGCGAGAGACGCTGGACGCCCCCGGCCGACCTCGTGGCGGCGCACGCCGGCGAGGCGCTCTTCGTCCGCGCGTTCGCGCGGACGACGGGCTCGACCCTCGCCGAGGCCCGCCTCGCCGGCTGACGCGGCGGCTCTCCCGGGCGCCCGGCCGGTAGAATCGCGCCGCGTGGCTCCCCCCTCCCCGGACCCCTTCCCCGAGCGACGACTCCTCCCGTACGAGACGACCCGCCTCGAGGCGCGGCGAGTCCTCGTCCTGGCGCCGCACGCCGACGACGAGACGTTCGGCTGCGGCGGGACGCTCGCCGCGCTCGTCGACGGCGGCGCGCGGGTCGACGTCCTCGTCGTCACCGACGGCGCCGGGGACGAGCCGGACGCCGAGGCACGGCGGCTCGTCGGCGCGCGGCGCCTGGAGGAGACGCGCGAGGCGCTCCGCCGGCTCGGCGGCGGCGCGGCGCGCTGCGCATTCCTTCCCGACCGTGGGCTCGGGCGCACGGGCGACCCTCTCGCGGCGGCGATCGAGAGCGGCCTCCTCGCGGCCCTTCCCGACCTCGTCTTCGTCCCCTCGCCCGTGGAGGTTCACCCCGATCACCGAGCCGTCGCGGAGGCGTTCCTCTCCCTCTTCGCGGGCGACGCCGGGCGCCGCCTCGTCGCGGCGCTTCCCGAGGGGGCCAGGGCGGCCTTCTTCGAGGTCTCCCAGCCGTTCCGCCCGAACGTCCTCGTCGACGTCTCGATGACGATCGCCCGCAAGGAGGCCGCGGTCGCGGCGTTCGTCTCCCAGCTCGACGGCCACGACTACGCGGCCTTTGCGCGGGGGCTGGGGCAGTACCGGAGGATGAGCCTTCCCCGGAGCGTGGCGTCGGCCGAGGGGTTCTTCCTCGTGGCGCTCGCGGAGCTGCCCGCCATCGACGTTCACCGTCTCGCGCGGGCGATCGGCCCAACGCTGTCGCCGGGGGAGCTCTTCCCGGCCACCTCCCCGGAGCTGCCGACGGTCGAACCGGCCGCCGGTCTTCCGGTCGGGAGGGGAGACGGCACGCCGCTCGTCAGCGTCGTCCTCCGGACGAAGGACCGACCGGAGCTCCTCGCCGAGGCGCTCGCGAGCGTCGCGGCGGAAACGGGCGTGCCGCTCGAGGCGGTCGTCGTGAACGACGGCGGCGCCGACGTCTCGGGCGTCCTCGCGCGCTTCCCGGGTCTCCGCCTTCGGCTCGTCGACCTGCGACCGGGGCGCGGCCGGGCGGCGGCGGCGAACGCGGGGGTCGAGGCCGCGACCGGACGGTTCGTCCACTTCCTCGACGACGACGACCTCCTCCTCCCGGGCGGGCTCCCGGCGCTCGCCGCGGAGGCGCGGGAGGCCGAGGTCGTCTACGGGCGCGTCGAGGCGTTCCGCTGGAGCGGGACAGGGGAGGGACGGCTCCGGACGCCGTTCCGTTCCTTCGCCGAGCCGTTCGACGACGCGGCGCTCCTCCTGGAGAACTTCATCCCGATGAGCGCGCCGCTGCTCCCGCGGGAGGCGCTGCTCGCGGCCGGCGGGCTCGACGCGGCGCTGGAGAGATTCGAGGACTGGGACCTCTTCCTCCGCCTCTCGCAGACGCACCGCTTCCGGCTCGTCGACGTCCCCGTCTCGGAGTACCGCGTCTTCCCGGGGCACTTCGTCGACGACCCCGACGCCGCGACGACGCAGGAGAGGGACCGCGTCGCCGTCCTGCGCAAGCACGCCGGCCGCTACGGGCCGGAGGCGCTCTCGGCGATCCTCCTCCACGTCAAGAAGGACCTCCTGCCGAGGGAGGTCCGCCGGGAGGTCGCCGCGGTCGAGACGCTCCTGTCTCGCGCGACGGAGGAGTCGGTCCGCGAGAGGGACCGCCTCGAGGCGGAGCGGGCCGACGCGGAACGGCGCGCGGGACGGACGCTCGCGACGCGGGCCTCGGTCGTCGTCGTCAACTTCGACGGGCGGCACCACCTCGAGAAGTGCCTTCCCGCCCTCGAGGCGTCGGACCCGAAGCCGGGAGAGGTGATCCTCGTCGACAACGGCTCCTCCGACGACAGCGTCGCGTGGGTCCGCGAGCGGCACCCGGCCGTGAAGGTGCTGCCGATGGGGGCGAACCTCGGCTTCGGCGAGGCGAACCGGCGCGGCGCGCTCGAGGCGCGCGGCGACTTCCTCGTCCTCCTGAACTCGGACACCGTCGTCGAGGAGGGCTGGCTCGCGGGGCTCCTCGCGCCCCTCGACGCCGAGCCCGAGATCGCGGCGACCTGCTCGACGCTCCGGCTGCTGGCGACGCCGGAGCTCCTGAACGGCCTCGGCGGCGGGATGACCCGCCTCGCCTACGCGTACGACCACGGGTACCGCTTCCCGTACGCGCCATGGGACCCGTCGGGGGAGGAGCCGCGCCGGCACGACGTCCTCTTCCCGACGGCCGCGGCGATGGCGATGCGGCGGCACGAGTTCTTCGGCCTCGGCGGCTTCGACCCGGCGTTCTTCATGTACCACGAGGACGTCGACCTCGGCTGGAGGCTCTGGCTCCTCGGCCGGCGCGTCGTCGTCTGCCGGGACTCGGTCGTGAGGCACGCCTTCCTCGGGACCTCGAAGGCCGTCCGGGGCCTCGACTGGAGGCTGAAGCTCGGGGTCCGCCACGCCGTCCGCTCGATCCTGAAGTACGTCGAGCCGGTCGAGGCGGCGAAGGTCCTTCGGTGGCACGCGGTGCTCCTCGCGCGGGCGGGTGCCTGGCGCCTCCTCGCGCACGCCGTCCTCTGGAACCTCCGCCACCTGCCGGGGACGCTCCGCCTCCGCGCCGAGACGAACGCGAGGCGCAAGCGGTCCTCGGAAGAGCTCCGCCGCGCGGGCCTCGTCCTTCGGGCGCTGCAGCCGCCACCGCCGCCGGAGGCGCCGCGCTTCCGCGAGGTCCGGTGCGACGCCTGGATCGTCTCGAACGTCCTCCTCCCGGGCGAGCCTTCCGGCGAGAGCCGTCTCGGCTGGGGCTGGTACGGGCCGGAGCACGACGGGACGGCCTCGTTCCGCTGGACCGCCGGCGACGCCCGGCTGGGGCTGCGGGTCGCGCCGGGCGCGGAGGGGCGGCTGAAGATCGTCGCCCTCGGCAGCCCGGCGGCGCCCGCGGGCCCGCTCCGGGTGACGTGCAACGGGCGGGAGACGACGGCCGAGCTCGAGCCCGGCGCGTGGCGCAACCTGGAGGTCCCGGTCTCCGCCGCCGCGGACGGATTCCTCGACGTCGTTCTTCGATCGCCGTCCGGCGTTCCGGACGACGCACAGGGGAGCTGGGACTTCCGGAGGCTCGGCGCGGGCGTCCGGAGCGTCGCGTTCGTTCCCGCGGCGCCCGAGGAACGGCACCCCCTCGCGTCGGTCTCCGTCGTCATCCCGACGTACGAGCGGAAGGCGGTCCTCGAGGAGACCGTCCGCGCGCTGGCGTCGCAGACCGTCCGGCCCCTCGAGGTGATCGTCGTCGACGACGGCTCGAAGGACGGGACGACGGAGCTGCTCCATCGGCTCCGGGAGGAGCTGGCCGACCGGCTCGACCTCGTCCCGCTCCGCCAGCCGAACCTGAAGCAGGGACGGGCGCGGAACCTCGGCGTCGCCCACGCGAGGGGGGCGCTCGTCCTCTTCCTGGGAGACGACACGATCCCCGAGCCCTCCTGCGTCGCCGAGCACCTCGCCGCGCGCGCGTCCCGTCCCGGCGCCTGCGCCGTCATCGGCTTCACCGGCTGGCACCGGGAGAGGATGCGGGTGACGCCGTTCCTCGACTTCGTCAACGGCCACGGCCCGCAGTTCTCGTTCGACCTCCTCCGCGACGGCCAGGAGGTCCCGTTCACGACGCTCTACACCTCGAACGTCTCGATCCCCCGCGACCTCCTCGGCGAGGAGCCCTTCGACCACCGCTTCACGTCGTACGGCTGGGAGGACTGCGAGCTCGGCTGGCGCCTTTCCTCGGCGGGGCTCCCCATCGTCTACCGGAAGGCCGCCGCCACCCGGCACGTCCACCCGCAGACGATGGCGCAGTTCCTCGCGCGCCAGGCGCACGTTGGCCGGGCGATCGACGTCCTCTACGAGATCCACCCGGAGCTCGAGGGGAACCGCTGGCTTCCGCCGCCGCGCCCGCGCTTCCGCCACCGGGCCTTCTCGTTCGCCTATCGAGCGCTGGGGCGGGTGGCCGCGCGCCTCGACTCGGCCGGGGTGCCGCTCCCGCTGCGCGTCTACCACGCGCTCGTGGCCTGGGCCTTCCACTCCGGCCGCTGACCCCTCCGCCGGAGGGGCCGTCTCGCCGGCGGGACGGGCGTGGACGGCAGGGAGATTGCTTCTGACTCGTCGAGCGGTCCGCCGGTCCCTCGGGGAGGACGGGCCGCAGCGGAGGCCGCCATGACCGATCCGAAGCTCTCCCGCACATCCTCCCGGACGGCGACCTGGTCGCGCCCGGGCCTCGCCGGCGCGCTCGTCGCGCTGCCGGCTCTCCTTCTCGCGCCGACCGCCTTCGCCCAGCGCGAGCCGGGGACGGCCTCGCCGAGCACGGGGTCCGCGCCGGCTCCGTCCTCCTCGGCCTCCGCGCCGTCCCGCTCCTCCCCGTCGCCGAGCTACTCGGCGCCGGCGCCTTCGGCCCCGCGGAGCGCTCCGGCGCCCTCGGCGGGCTCTCCTTCGACGCCGCGCCGCGCGGCCGCCCCGAGGGAGACGAGCGCGGGAGCGCCGGCGCGTCCGGGACGGGGCGTCGTCGCCGCCGAGCCGCGCGACGGACGGAGCGGCGGCTCGACGTCCGCGACCGCCGGCGGCGGGGGCGGGAGGGTCCCCGGGGTCGTCGCGGCGCATCCACGCGGGCCGGGCTCCGGGTCGCACCGGCACCCGCGGCGCCGGTACTACTCGCCGTACACCGGTTGGGGCGGGACGTCGTGGTGGTGGGGCGGTCCCTGGGACTGGTGGTGGTGGGGGAGCCGCTTCGGCCCGTACCACTGGGGCTTCGGCGGTGTCGTCATCGTCGAGGACTACAGCCCCGACCCGTACCGCTACGCCCGGGTCGACACCGACGTCAGCCCGGAAGCGGCCGAGGTCTACCTCGACGGCACGTTCATCGGCTCGGCCGACGACTTCGACGGCTATCCCGACTTCCTCTGGCTGGAGGCCGGCAAGTACACGATCGAGTTCCGCCACCCCTCGTACGAGACCCTCAAGCACGAGGTCGAGGTTCGGCCCGGACAGGCCCTTCGCTTCCGGGACGACCTGAAGCTCGAGCCCGGCAAGAAGCGGCTCGAGGCGACCGAGCCCCCGCGCCGGGGCACGCCCCACGGGCGGGTCTTCGGCAAGCCCGAGGAGCCCCGCCGGGACCGGACGGGACGCTTCGAGGCGCGAGCCGAGGCCGATCGCGAGCGCGACCGGGAAGAGCTCGACGACCTCGATGAGCTCGAGGAGCTCGCCGAGGAGCTGAAGGAGGCGGACGAGGACATCGCCCCGGCGCCGAAGCCCCGCACCGACGCGAAGGAAGGGCGCTCCGCTCGCGAGGCGCTCCCCGCCGAGCGAGGCCGGCTGCGCTTCGAGATCCAGCCGGCCGACGCGGCGGTCTACCTCGACGACGAATACATCGGCACCGGCAAGGAGCTCGCCGGGCTCCGCCGGGGCGTTCCGGCCGATGCCGGCAGGCACACCGTCTCGGTCGTCCGCCCGGGTTTCGTCACGAAGACGATCGAGGTCGAGGCGAAGCCGGGAGCGGCGATCGACGTCGTCGTCGAGCTCGAGAAGTAGCGGACCGCATCGCCGCCCGGGCGGGGCGCGCCTTCGGGGGCGCCCCGCCCGGCCCGCGTCTCAGAGCGCCCGCAGCGAGAGCGCGAAGGCCTCGGCGGCCAGGCGCGGGTTCCGGCGCGAGTCGGGAAGGTCGCCGGCCTCGCGGAGCGCCCGGCGCGCCGCTTCGAGCAGGACGTCGACCCCCGCTTCGGAGAGCCGGGCGAGGTCCCGGTAGCGCTCGACGTGATGGACGGTCCTGCCGGCGGGGTCGGTGCCGGCGGCGACCGCGTCCCTGAGGAGGCGTGCGAGGAGCGAGAGGCGGTCCGCGGTCGCCCCGGCGTCCTCGGCGGCGAGCCGGCCGGCGAGGACGAGCGCCCAGCCCGTGGAGCGCGACAGGAGGAGCCCCGAGACCGCCTCCAGCAGGGCGTCGCGCGTCTCCCGCGCGGCGCCGAGGTCCAGGTCGCGCGCCTCCTCCTCGCCCGGAGGGCCGAAGGCCGCGCGCGCGGACGCATCCTCGGGCGGCATTCCGCCGGCGACGAGGGCGGCGACGAGCGCCTCCCGGGAGAAGGCGGGGAGCCTGCGGAGGACGAGCCGCGAGAGGATCGTCGGCGGGAGGAGGCGGGGGCGCGTGGCGGTCAGGACGAACCGTGCGCGCGACGGCGGCTCCTCCAGGACCTTCAGGAGCGCGCTGAACGCGGCCGACTCCGTCCGGTCGACGTCGAGGAGGACGAGCACGCGGCGCGTCCCCTCGTACGGCAGGCGCGAGGCGTCGGCCGAGATTGCGCGGACGAGCGCCGTCGGGATCGTCGTCTCCTTCGACTCGGAGGACTCGACGAACGGAGGCGTGTTCGCGCGGCGCGCCCTCTCGGGGGCGGCGACGAGGAGGTCGGGGTGCTCGCGGCGGGCGACGCGGCGGCAGTCGGGGCATTCGATCGTCCGGTCGCCGCTCCGGCAGAGGAGGGCGGCGGCCACGTCGAGCGCCTCCGCTTCGAGGCGCCGCGACCCGCGCCCGGTCAGGAGCTGGACGGGAACGTCGGTCATCGCGCCGCCCGGAGCGCCTCGAGGTCGCCGGCGACCTGCTCCGCAAGGGCCTCGACGGGGCGGGTCCCGTCGAGGACGAGGAAGCGGTCGGGCTCCCTCCGCGCCCGGGCGAGGTAGGCGGCCCGGACGCGCCTGTGGAAGGCGAGCGCCTCGCGCTCGATCCGGTCCTTCCCCCCGCGCGCGGCGGCGACTCGGGCGAGCCCCGTCGCGGGCGGGCAGTCGAAGAGGTACGTCCGGTCGGGCTCGAGCCCGCAGAAACGCGCGTGGAGGAGGTCGACGAGCTCCTCTCCGAGGTCGCGCCCCGCCCCCTGGTAGGCGCGTGAGGCGTCGGTATAGCGGTCGCAGAGGACGAGCGTTCCGGCGGAGAGCGCCGGTTCGATCGACTCCGTCAGGTGCTGCCGCCGGTCCGCGAACATCAGGAGGAGCTCGGCCCGCGGGTCGAGCTTCCCGGCGTGGAGGAGGAGCCGCCGAAGGCGAGCCCCGGCCGGCGTGCCGCCCGGCTGGCGCGTCACGAGGAGCGGCACGCCGAGCCGGCGGAGACGCCGGGCGAGAATGCGGAGCTGGGTCGACTTGCCGGAGCCCTCGATCCCCTCGAAGGTGACGAAGAGGCCCCTCCTGCTGCGGGCGGTCACGAGGCGCGATTCTCGCATGCAGGCGGCACGGGTCTCGGAACCGACCGGGGCGGCCTCCGTATACTTCGTGCGCCCCCGACGCGAGAGCCGATCGAGAGAAGAGTGCCGTGACCCCCGCGCCGCCCGCAGCCCGCCGGAGGGCCATCGTCGTCGTCGGGGTCGTCGGCGCGCTGATCGCGCTCATGTCGGTGGCCGACATGTTCCTTCCGAAGGCGTGGGACGGCGTCGTCCCGGACACCTACGCCGAAAGCGGGCTCCAGGTCCGCGCCGTCGTCCGGGGCGGGCCCGCGGAGGCGGCGGGCATCCGCCCGGGCGACACGATCCTCGGGATCGGCCGGCGGATGCTGAACACGCCGGCCGAGGCGGCCTCCGAGCTCGGCCGGCAGGCGGCGGGAGAGACCGTCCCGTACCTGATCAAGCGGGGAGAGCAGGTCCTCGAGCGCGAGGTCCTCCTCTCCCCCTACCGGCTCGGGTCGGCGTCGTACGTCTACTACGCCCTCCTCGGCGGGCTCTTCTTCGGCCTCGGCCTCTTCGTCTACTCGCGGCGGGCCGGAGACGAGGCGGCGGAGGTCTTCTTTCTCCTCTGCGTCCTCTTCATGCTCTTCTTCGTCTGCCGCCTGCGGCCGTCCAGCTACTACTGGATCGACTGGTTCGTGCAGGTGGCGGGGACGCTGGCCCTCTTCCTCCTCGGCGCGGTCTTCCTCCACTTCTTCCTCCTGTTCCCGCGCCGGAAGGTCTTCCGGTTCGCGGAGGCGCGCCCGGGAGAGGAGCCGCCGGCGGCGCCGCTCGTCCTCCTCCAGCGGTTCCTGAACGGGTCGCCCGCCCTCTTCGTCATCCTCTACACGCTCCCGCCGGCGTTCTACGCCCTCCAGATGGCGGTCCTCCGGAGGACGGGCGACCGCTCCGCGCTCGTCTACGGCGCCCCCCGGGCGAACTGGATCCTCCTCGCCGACTACCTCGTCCTCGGGCTCCTCGCGCTCGCCCACTCCTGGTGGACGGCGCGCGAGAAGACGACGCGGCGGCCGATCCTGGTCCTCCTGCTCGGCACCCTCGGCGGGATCGTCCCGTTCGTCCTCTTCGCGGTCTACTTCCCGTCGCTCTTCCGGGACGAGCGCTACCTCGCCTGGGGCGTCGTCCCGATGGCGCTCGTGCCGCTCACGTTCGCCTACGCGATCGTCCGGTTCCGCCTCTTCGACGTCCAGGTCATCGTCGGCAAGTCGATCGTCTACGCGATCCTGACGGCGATCGTCACGGGCCTCTACGCCCTCGCCGTCGTGGCGGGGAACGCCCTCGTCTCCTCGCGGACCCTCTCGCCGCTCTTCGCCTTCGCCTTCGGCCTCGCGGTCGTCCTGCTGGTCGACCCGCTCCGGCGGAGGATGCAGGCGGTCGTCGACCGGGTCTTCTTTCGCGACCGGGCCGATTTCCAGTCGGCGTTCCGCGACATCAGCCGGCAGGTCGTCGCGCAGCTCGACCGCGGCAAGATGCAGCAGCTCCTCACCGAGAGGACGGCGGAGCTCCTCCGGCTGAGCCGGCTCGACCTGCTGACGCCCCGTCCCGAGGACGGAGCGCTCGCCGACCCGCGGCGGGGAGACGTGGCGCTCCCGGTCGGCGCCGCCCTCGGTCGGCTCCTCGTGGAGCGGGACGCCCCGGTCCCCCTCCGCGACCTCGACGCGTGGGCGCTCGACGCCCCCTCGCGGACCTTCCTGAAGGCCCAGCTCGAGCGGGGCGTCCGGGTCCTCGTCCCGGTCGCGACCCGCGGCCGGCTCCTCGGCGTCCTCGCAGCCGGGGAGAAGAAGTCGGAGGAGGAGTTCCACAAGGAGGACCTCGACAACCTCGTCACGATCGCGAACCAGGGGGCCCTCGGCCTCGAGGTGGCGGCGCTCCACGAGCAGCTGACCCGCCGCGCCGAGGTCGAACGCGATCTCGAGATCGCGCGCGACATCCAGGTGAGCCTCTTCCCGCGCGAGCTCCCCCGGATCGCGGGCATCGAGCTCTACGGCGTCAGCCTCCCGGCGAAGGTCGTCGGCGGCGACTTCTACGACTTCCTGCCGGTCGACGGCGGCTTCGACGGGCGCGTCGCCCTCGTCGTCGGCGACGTCTCCGGAAAGTCGATCCCGGCCTCGCTCCTGATGGTCGCGGCCAAGGAGATCGTCTATGCCCGGTCGATGCAGGACCCGGAGCCCTCGACCGTATTCCGCGAGTCGAACCGCCGGATCTACGAGATCAAGCGGAGGATGTTCGTCTCGCTCGGCTACTTCCTCTACGACCCTCTCCAGCTGACGCTCCACTACTCCATCGGCGGGCAGCCTCTGCCTCTCGTCGTCCGCGGGGGAGAAGCCGTCGAGCTGCCGGCCCCGGTCAGCCGGCTCCCGCTCGGCGCCCTCCGGGACACGACCTACGACGCGAAGACGTTCTGGCTCCGGAAGGGGGACCTCCTCCTCTTCTACACCGACGGTCTGAACGAGGCGATGTCGGTCGAGAACGCCTATTTCGGCGACGAGCGCCTGAAGGCCTCCCTCGTGCGCCACAGCGCGGCGCCGCTGCCGGAGATGGCCGAGGAGATCCTCGAGGACATCCGGCAGTTCACGTTCGGGGCCGAGCAGTCCGACGACGCCACGTTCGTCCTCCTCCGGGTGACGGGGGCGAAACCCGCACCGGCGGGGTCCGTATAGATTTCCGAGGGCCTCTGGGCCCGGAAGGGACCGTTCCGTGACGAAGCCGCGCGTCCGAAAGCTCTTCCTCGCGGCCGCGGCCCTCGCCGTGGTGGCCGGGGGGACCGCGTTCGCCGTCCTCGCGAGGGACCGGCGCGAGGTGACGACCCGCTCGGCGGAGGCCTACCGGTTCTACCGTCAGGGGCTCGAGAACGAGCGCCGGCTCTACCACAAGGACGCCCTCGCCGCCTACGCGAAGGCCCTGGAGCTCGACCCCCATTTCGCGATGGCGACGCTCCGTCTCGCCGGCCTCTTCGCCGGGAGGGACCGCGACCGGGCCAGGTCCCTCGTCCAGTGCGCCGCCCAGAGCCGTGAGGTCCTGAACGAGCACGAGCGCCTCATGCTCGACATCGCCGAGGCGGAGCTCCTCGCCGGCGATCCGAAGCGGGCGGCGGAGCGGATCCGGGCGTACGTCGAGCGGTTCCCCGAGGACCCGGAGGGCTACTTCCGGCTGGCGGGGGTCCTCGTCCGCGAAGGGAAGCCCGACGAGACGCTCGCCACCTACGAACGGCTCGTGGCGCTCGACCCGAACCAGGCCATCGCTTACAACTACCTCGGCTACTACTTCGTGAGGCGCCGCGACTTCGTGAAGGGCGAGGACTTCTTCAAGCGCTATCGCTTCCTCGCCCCCGACCAGGCGAACCCCTACGACTCCCTCGGCGAGCTCTACGCGAACACGGGCCGCTACGCCGAGGCGGAGGAGCACCTGAAGCGGGCGCTCGAGATCAAGCCCGACTTCCTTCCGGCCGTCGGGCACCTCGGGACCCTGGAGGCGAGCCGGGGGAACGCGGAAGGCGCCGTGACGTGGTACCGGCGCGCCTCCGACATGGCGGAGACGTGGAAGGAGCGCTACGCCTTCGCCGGAGCCGCCGTCATGGCGCTCCTCGACGTGGGGCGGCCCGAAGACGCCCTTGCCCTCCTCGACGAGGTCGTCGCCGCGGCTCCGCACCGGGACGGCAAGGACGCCGTCGTGATCCGATGGAGCTACCTCCGCTCGAGGGCGATCGTCCTCGCTCTCGCCGGGCGCGTCGACGAGGCCGAAGCGGAGCTCGCCGGCCTTCCGGAGCTCCCTCCCGACCTCGACGCGGACGGGAAGATGGCCCTTGAAAAGAGCCTGTCGGGGCCGAAGGCGGCGTTCGCTTCCGCCCGCGGGGATCTCGAGGGGGCCGTCCGGCATTTCCGGGAGATCCTCGCGGCCGAGACGGAGCGCGGGATGGGGGACTTCGGCTACTACCCGTCGATCTTCCGCGTGAGGGCTCGGCTCGCGGACGCGCTCGTCGCCCTCGGGCGGCGGGAAGAGGCGCGAGAGGAGCTGCGTCCCGTGCTCGCCGTGAACCCGCGTTTCGCGCCGGCTCTCGAGGTCCTCGCCCGGATCGACGGGCGCGCCGCCGCGACGACGGGAGACGCCGGGCGCTGAGATGGCGGTCCGGGTCGCCCGCTCCAGCGAGTCGTTCGACCTTCGCAAGAAGGTCCTCCGGCTCGAGACGCTCTACGACGTCTCGCGGGCGCTGAACGTCCTTCGCGACGAGCAGGCGCTCGTCGACGAGATCGTGGCTCGCGCCGTGGCCCTTCTCGACGCCGAGCGCGGGTTCGGGGTCGTGTTCGAGGAGCAGTCGGGCCCGGCCGTCGTCTCGACGGTCTCGTTCCCGACCTTCCCCGGAAGCCTCGCCGCCGCCTCGGACCCGTTCGTCCTCGATCTCTGCCGGGCGCGCGGCCCCCTCTCTCGGACGGGGGAGACCGTCCTCGGAAGCGCGGCGGGAAGCGTCGTCGGCGCGCCGCTCGTCGTGCGGGACCGCGTGCTCGGCGTCCTCGTCGCGCTCGAGAGGGAGGCGCGGGGAGGGGGCGCAGCGGCGTTCGACGACGGCGACCGGCGCTTCCTCGAGTCGGTCGCGGCCCTGGCGGCGCCGGCGCTCGACGCCCTCCGCCAGCTGCGCGCCCTCGAGGCCGACGTGGACCGGCTCCGGGAGGAGAACCGCGCCCTGAAGGGCTCGCTCGGGATCGACGAGCTCCTCGTCGGCGACTCGGCCGGCATGCGCCGGGTCAAGGAGCTCGTCGTGCGGGCGGCGGCGTCCCGCGTCGGCGTCCTGATCCGCGGGGAGAGCGGCACGGGCAAGGAGCTCGTCGCCCGGCTCCTCCACGCGGCCTCGCCGCGCCGGGACGGGCCGTTCCTGGCACTCAACTGCGCGGCGGTGCCGGAGACTCTCCTCGAGGCCGAGCTCTTCGGCATCGAACGGGGCGTGGCGACGGGGGTCGAGGCGCGGCAGGGGAAGTTCGAGCTCGCCACGGGCGGGACGATCTTCCTCGACGAGATCGCCGACGCCCCGCTCGCGATCCAGGCCAAGCTCCTCCGCGTCCTCCAGGAAAGGGAGATCGAGCGGCTCGGCGGCCGGCGGCGGATCCCGGTCGACGTCCGGGTCGTGGCGGCGACGAACGCCGACCTCGAGCGGTCGATCCGCGAGAAGAGGTTCCGCGAGGACCTCTACTACCGGATCCGGGTCGTCGAGATCCCGCTGCCGCCGCTGCGCGAGCGACGGGAGGACATCCCGCGCCTCATCGGGCACTTCCTCTCGCGGATCGCGGCGCGCGAGGGGCGGCGGCCGAAGTCGCTCGCGCGCGAGGCGGTCGCGCGCCTCCTCGACTACCCGTTCCCGGGGAACGTGCGCGAGCTCGAGAACCTGCTCGAGGGAGCGGTGGCGCTCGTGCCGGGCGAGACGATCGAGGCCGGCGACCTGCAGCTGCGCGGGGGCCGGACCGGGCCAGGTTCGGACGGCTCTCTCGACCTGGCGACGCTCGAGCTCGAGCACATCCGGAGGGTCCTCGAGTCGGTCGGAGGGAACAAGAGCGAAGCAGCGCGCATTCTCGGCATCAATCGCCGGACCCTCTATCGAAAACACGTGTCCAATTAGCACAGCGGGACTATTTGGCGCGTTGCGCGCAACTCATTGTGTTTGCAATAATTATAGCCTTGTGTGCTGACGGGGCTGATGTGATGTGGCGTTTTGTCGCTATCAAAACAGAGGCCAATCGGGTCTGTCGCTGTAAGTATCTGAAGATGAGATGTTTAGGATGTGTTTGATGGACGGGGTCGTTCTGGCGCAGGTGTTGCGTCATTCCGTCGCGGGAGGAGTCGATGGAACGCAGCATGGGACTGTCGGATCGGCCGGTGCCGGGATGTCCCGTCGGGCGTGCCCGCGCGGAAGGCGACCGGACCGCTCCCGTCGAAGGCGAGCGCCGGGTCCCGGGCCTGCTCTCCCTTCTCCTCCTCGGCGAGGCCGCGGCGTTCGCGGCGCTCCAGGTGTCGGGTAACATTCCCGAGATCGTGACCGTGCTCGTCCGGGCTCTCCTGCTGCTCTGACGCGCCGAGCACCGCCGATGCCGACGGCCGACACACGAGAGGTCCACCTCACCATTCCGGTCGCCCCGGAGATGGAGATCGCCGCGACGGCTCAGGTCGCGGCGCTGGGCGAATGGATGGAGCTCGGCCGCGACAAGATCGACGAAGTGAAGATGGCCGTCGTCGAGGCGTGCATCAACGCGTTCGAGCACAGCGGGACCCCCGACCACCGCGTGGAGCTGCGGTTCCGAGTCGGCACCGAGAGGTCCGAGAACGGGGGCCGCGCCTACCTGGAGGTCGACGTCCTCGACAACGGCCACGGCTTCGACCCGGCGTGCGTCGCTTCGCCCGAGATCGGGAAGAAGCTCCGCGCGCCGCACAAGAGGGGGTGGGGGCTTCGTATCATCCGGAGCCTCATGGACGACGTGAGGATCGAGAGCGGCGAGCGCGGGACGATGATCGTGATGCGGAAGTACCGCTGAAGGGCGACG
>ERZ795054.1085-NODE-1085-length-27335-cov-8.105865_pt1 | contig 27335 bp, 24 predicted proteins | sample MGYA00375138_ERZ795054 | MGnify/ENA primary metagenome ERZ795054 (study PRJEB30183, sample SAMN05720215) | anaerobic digester metagenome | isolation source: active sludge of municipal wastewater-treating anaerobic digesters | place: USA | collected 2014-12-23 ... | reverse complement strand
GGACTTGCCGTCGGGGGAGTTGAACTCGGCCCAGCCGCTCGGGCCCTGCCACTCGGCGATGCTCGCCTCGAGCACCTTGCCCTTCTTGTCGATGGTGACGGTGGCCTCGCCGACGTAGCCGCCCTGGTGGGCGACGAAGTACTTGGTGGCCGTGGTCTGGGCGAAGGCCCCGAGCCCCAGGGCGAGAAGGCACAAGACCGCTGCGATTCTCTTCATCGATAACCTCCGGATCTTTCGCGTCGGCGAGTTCTCCTCGCCGACGGGCGCCTCGAACTCGCGTCTCGAGGCAGGGGCGCCAGGGGATAAGCTAATCCGGGTATATGAATTAGTCAATATATCTGACGATGTGTATATAGATACAATGTAATTATACTGAGTACATGATACTCCCCGCCCTCGGCTCAGGGCTCGGCCCCGAGCAGGGCGGCCGCGGCGCGGCGGAGGAGCTCGGGCAGGGTCCTGAAGGCGTAGTCGGCATGGACCCGCTCGAGGCGCTGGTGGTACTCCCTGCCCCAGGGCCCGATATTGACGGCGGGGCAGGAAAAAGCCGCGGGCAGGGGGTCGAGGCCGAGGGGGCAGGCACTCGAGGCCAGATTGCGGGCCTCCTCCTCGTCCCCGGGGTAGAGAAAGCTCATATCGGAAATCCCGGGGAAGAAGGGCCTGAGGGCGAGGCTCCCCCGGCCTTCGGCTTCGAAGTCGGCGCTCAGCCGGGCCAGGAGGGCGATCAGGCCGGCGTCGGCGGCGGGGTCGAGGGCCGCGCGGGGATAGTAGGGCGGGGCCAGGCCGACGACGGCCGCCGGTCCTTCGAGGCCGGCGAGGGCAGCCGCCTCGCCTACCAGGGCCGCCAGCCCGGCCATTGTCTCGGGCGCGGCTCGAGCCTTCTCGAGGGCGGCGGCGTAGGCCGCGGGGGCTGCGGCCCGGGCCGCGGCTTCCAGCTCGGCCCAGCCGAGGAGCCGGGGCCTGCGGTCGGGCGGGGCCCAGGGCCGGCCCGAGGCCCGCGAGAAGTCCTCCGCCCGCTCCCGCAGGAGGCCGAGCGCGGAGTCCATCGCCGCGGCCGCCTCGCGTCCGATCAGCTCGAGGGCCTCGGCCGGGCCCCGCGCGTGGGAGAGGAGGTTGGCCGACACGAAGACCGCCGGGGGCATGGTGACGTCGTAGCGCTCGCGGAGCTCCCGGTGGTAGAGGATGGTGGGGGGAGGCGGGAGCTCTGCCCCTGCTTCCGAAGCGGGGCAGAGCCCGGGGGAGCACTCGATCCTGCGCGCGTACTCGGCCGCGAGGAGGGCGGGGTTGATCCCGTCGAAGGGGGCACCCGCGTGGCTCGGGCGGCCGACGAAGAGGGCGAAGGGGTGGAGCTTGCCCACCGAGCCGAGGAAGAGTGCTCGGCCCTCCTCGCCGGAGCCCTGATCGACCGCCGCGTCGAGGTTGATGGCCGCGAGGGGCTCGAGGCCCCACTCCTCGAGGAGGACGGGGAGGAGGCGGACCGCGCTCAGCATGCCGTGGGAGGCTCCCTCCTCGTCGGGCACGGCGAGGAAGACGAGGGCTCCCCCTCCCTGGTTCCCGGCCGGGCCCCGCAGGGCCGAGGCCGCCCGCTCCTCGAGGAGGGCGAGGCCGGCGGCGAGGCCGGCCTTCATGTCCAGGAGACCCCGGCCCGGGAGGAACTCGCCGGAGCGGAGGTCGGCGAGGGCCCGGGCCTCGGAGTCGGAGAGGCGCTCCCCCCGGGCCCGCGCGCGGGCCTCCTCGGCCTCGAGCTCGGCGACGAGGCGGGGGGCGAGGGCCTCGGGCTCGAAGGCCCAGGGCTCCAGGCTGCCGTAGCAGGAGGCGCTCACCACGTCGTAGTGGCCGGTGAGGATGAGGGCCTTCCCCTCCCTCGCCGGGCCCTCCGGGCGGACTAGGGCGACGAGGATCGAGCGCTCGATCGGGTCGTCGAGGGTCTTGAGGAGGCGGAGCTGGTCGGGATGGGCCCGGTAGTAGGGCCAGGAGGCCAGGAGCCCGCGGAGGAAGGGGGCGAAGCGGGTCTCGCCCTCGCTGCCGGTGACGCTCGGGAAGGCGGTAAGGGCGAGGGCCAGCTCCTTGACGCGGTCGGGACGCATGGGCTGAAGCCTATGCCCCCGGGAAGGGCCAGGCAAGGGGAGGGGAGAGGCGGTCCCGCTCGAGGTTGATCCAGGTGAGCTCGTGGCGGTTGTGCCAGAGATGGAGGACGCGCGAGCCGGGGAGGGCCGCGAAGCGGTCGGTCGTCGCCTTGTCGAAGGCCTCGCCCTGCATCTTGATCGTGCAGACGAAGTTGCGGGCCAGGCCCGACTCGAGCCACTTCGATATCCACGCGAGGAGGGCGGGCGGGTAGCAGATGACGTCGGAGAGGAGCCAGTCCACCTGCCCGAGCTCCTCGGGCTTGAGGGTGAAGGCGTCGTGCCGCATGACCCGCACCGAGGGCAGGGAGGCGATGCGCGGCTCCAGGTCGGCGCGGTCTATGGCTATGACCTCGGCCCCGAGGCCCGCGAGGGCCCAGGTCCAGCCTCCCGGCGAGGCTCCCGCGTCGACGCAGCGCTCGCCCGGGCCGGGACGGGCCCCCGCGAGGACCAGCGCCTCCCAGAGCTTGCGGTAGGCCCGGCTCGGCGGCCCCTCGCGGTCCTCCATGAACTCGAACTCCCCGTTGGGGAAGGGGCTCGAGCAGTCGGGGGAGGCGAGGAGGGAATGCTCGTCGAGGAGGGTGAAGGCGCCCATGGGCGCCCCGGGAGGATCGAAGGGGAAGGCCTTGGGGCGGCGGGGCAGGGGAGGGAGCTTCTCGGCGATGAGGGCGGTCCGGCGGTGGAGGCGGGTCGGCAGGGGAGCCCAGTTTCGCTGGATGCCGCGGAGGAGCTTGGCGGCCTCGCCGACCGAGGAGAACTCGACGAGGAGGGGACGGAGCCAGACGTTGCGCGTCCAGTAGGGGCGCCGCGGGGGGCCGAGGGCGGTGACGAGCTCGCCGTCGACCCGGTCGCGATCCGGCAGCTCCGCGAGCAGATGGGGCAGGAAGCCCCGCGCCGCGTGGTAGCAGCGGCCCTCGATCTCCCTCATAGGAGCTTCTGCGACTTGGCCCGGACGAGGAGCTCGCGGTTCCAGCGGTTGCCGTCCATGAATGAGTCCTTGACCGCGGCCTCGTCCATGCGCGTCGAGCGGAGCTGGAGGGCCTTGAAGGCCTTGCTCAGGGCCGTCGTCCCGTCCATCGAGGCGGGGGAGCTCCGCTCGAGGAGGAGGTAGCGGTAGAAGAGGTAGAGGTGGGCCGCGGGGTGGTTGGCCGCGAGCCGCTCCTCCCGCGCCCGCATGGCGAGGCGCTCGGCCCGTCCCGGGGCCTCGGCCGCCGGCTCCGCGAGGCCGGCCGCGTAGTCGCGGAAGGCGAGTACCTGGTCCTCGAGGTAGGAGCGCTCGGCGCAGAAGCCCACGCCCCGCTCCTCGATCGACTCGAAGCCCGAGCGCCAGGAGAAGGCGTCGGCCGAGGGGAAATCGCGGGGGGGGAGGCAGCCCAAGGCCCGCTCGGCGAGGGCCGCGGCCGTGGCGGGGCTTCCCTCCCAGGCCTCGAGCTCGGCGAGGAACCAGAGGGCCTCCGCGTCCGAGCCGTAGCGCTCGAGGAGCTCGCGGGCCCTACCGGCCTCGCCGGCCCAGGAGGCCGCCCGGCCGGTCCATATCTCGGCCCGGGCCGCGGCGTCCTCGCGGCCGTAGATCCTCGCCTCGGCCCTGACCCGGCCGAAGGACTCCTCGGCCTCGGCCGAGCGGCCCAGCTCGAGGTCGATGCGTCCCTCCATGAAGGCGCAGGCCGCCTCCCAGTCCGCCCTGAAGGCCTGGGCCGCCCAGCTTCCCGCTATCCGCGCCCGCTGGCGCGAGCGCCGGAAGTCACCGAGGAGGAAGTGGGCCGCCGCCTCGGCCTGGGCGGAGAGGAGGCTCTCCAGGGGATCGGGCAGGGAGGAGGCGAGCTCGAAGGCGTTGGCCAGGTAGTCCGAGCCCTCCTGTATCTGCTCCTGGGCGAGGGCGCAGAGGCCGAGGATGCGGTGGGCGCGGGCCTCGGCGGCGGGCACGGCCTGGGCATGGAGGGTCATGAGGGCCGACTTGGCCTTGGCCGAGGCGGCGGAGGCCTTCCTGTCGGCGTAGTCGAAGGCGGCCCTCGCCAGGCTCACGGCCCCGCGGAGGACGGCGGCCTCGGCGCCCTCCGCGGCCGAGGCCGCCGAGGGCGAGGCGAGCTCCTCGGCCGAGGACTCGAGGTCGGCGAGTATGGCGAGGGAGCGGTCGCGGTCTCGGACCGCGTAGGCGGCGAGGAAGCCGCCGATGGAGAGCTGGGGGCCTAAGGACGGGGCCGCAGCCTCGACCCCGCCGTAGGCGACGTCCGCCGAGAGGCAGTCCAGGAGGAGCCTGAGGTGCCCGAGCCTGCCCCAGTCCCGCGAGAGGCCCGAGGCGATGCGCCGGTAGAGGGCCGTCGAGGGGAGGAGCGCCCGCTTCTGGTAGAGGGCGAGGAGCCTCGCCGAGAAGGCGCGGAGGATGGCCGAGCCCCCGTCGGCCAGGGCGCTTTCGGCCTCGCGGGCGGCCTCTCCGGAGACGAGCTTCGGGCGGCTCGCCGCCTCGACGAGGCCGATCTCGGCGAGGGCCGAGTAGATCAGGGGGCGTATCCCCGCCACGAGGCCGATCGAATCGAGGAAATCCTCGGTCTCGGCCTCGCCGAGGACCCCCTCGCAGAGCCGCAGGGCCAGGAAGAGCTCGGCGTATTCCTGGGGGAAGCTGCCGAGGGCCTTGGCGACGAGGAGGGGCGTCGCAAGGCCGGCTTCGAGGGGGAGGCCCGAGGAGGCGAGGCGCTGGGCCAGGCGGAGGCGGAAGGGATCGCCTTCCGCCACGGCGCCGAGCTCCCCTGCCCGTTCCGGCGCGCCGAGGGCCTCGGCCGCCTCGCGGGCGGCCTTCGCGAGGGTAAAGGCCCCGGCCGCGGGCACCGTCGCCCTCCGCAGGCCCGAGAGGGGCCAGGCCTCGGGAAGGCAGGCGCCCGAGATCAAGATGGCCAGGCCCTCCTCGGCGAGCTTGCCGACGAGGAGCTCAGAGAGGAGGGACAGGCTCTCCTGCGGGAAGCGGTCGATGCCGTGGAGGAGGACGAGGGCCGGGAGGGAGCGGTAGCGGCGTTCCCGCGCGTAGAAGCAGAGGGCGGCCTGGGCGCGGAGCCTGAGCCTGATGCCGAAGGTCCGGGAGTAGCCGGAGCGGTAGGGCGAGCGGCGGAGGAAGTCGAGGAGGGGCCCGAGCTCCTCGAGCAGCCCCCGCTCGGCGCCGGAGAGGAGCTCGGCCGGGCCCGGCCTCCGGTCGCCGGGCCGGAGGAGGCCGGCGAGGGACTCGGCCACGGGCCCGTAGGGGAAGGACTCGGCTCCCGGCGCCCTGATCCGCAGGAAGGAGGCCGAGTCCTCCTTGTACAGCCGGGAGAGGGCCGCCTCGAGGTGGGTCTGGGGCGAGGCGCCGGGTCCGAGCACCGCGATGGAGCGGGCCCTGCCCTCGCCGATGACGAGCTCGCCTATCTCGTCGACGATCCGATCGACGATGCGCTCCTCGACGGGCGGGACCGAGCCCTCGGCGGGAAGGGCCGCCGTGGCGTAGGGCGCGGCGAGCACTCGACGGCAGGCGCCGCCCGAGCCCGTATCGGTCCGGAAATAGGGAGCGAGGAGGGGGAGTATCACCGGCCCGAGGAAGAGGCCGTCCCCGTCGATCCGGAACCAGTGCCGCTCGGCGAGGGCGAGGAGCTCCTCGGCCCCTGATTTCTGCCCGCCCGCGGCGCTTTCCAGGATGAGGTCCCAGCCGTGGAGCCGGGCCGAAAGGACCTTGAGGCGGGCCGAGAGGAAGCGCGAGGCCTCGGCCGCGCGAAGGCGGCAGGGACGGGCCGAATCGTCGAAGGCCAGGAAGAAGGACTCGTCGCAGGGGAAGAGGCGGGCTCCGAAGGCCTCCGCGGCCTCCGCGGCCAAGGCCTCGAGCTCCGCCGCGAGCTTGGCGTCCGACTTCCTGAGCTGGGAGTGGAAAGGAATTTTCATGTACAAGCCGATCATCGCCGTCCCCGCGGCCTACTGTATCAAATAACCGGGCCCATGGCACTACAATTCGCGAGGACCCGAAAACTTGACGCCGCTATACCCCGATGCTAAACTCCCGCGAGCGGGAGGGAGCTCCTCGAGGCGCCCGCGAGGGGAAGGCAATGGTTTTCGGAAGCATCGCTGGCGCGCCGGGCGCTCAGCTCCTCGTCAAGCTCGCCCTCTCCGCCGTCCTCGTCGCCTTCTTCCTCTTCCTCCGAGGCAGGGAGACCGAAGGCACGATGAGCCGCTACGCCCTCCTCGGGCTCTTCCTCGCCCTCCGCGACCTCGCCTACGCCCTCTTCCCTTCCCTTTCCCTCTTCCGCGCCTCCGACCTCATCCTCTTCTCGGCCCTCCTCTACCTCAGGGCCTTCCCCTTCGCCTCCGCGGCCGGTCCGGCGCGGCGAAGGGCCTTCGCTCTCCTCCTCGCCCTTCCCCTCGCCGCGGCCCTCCTTCTCTCCCTCTCCGCCGCCTTCGGCCTCCTCGGCGAGGGCGCCCGGGCGGCCCTGTGGGGCGCCTCCCTCCTCCCGGTGGCCGCCGCCCTGGCCCTCGAGCCCCTTTCCGCCCGGGAGGCCCCCGACGCGCCGGGCCGCGAGCTCTGCCGCCGGACCTACCTGATCCTGGGCGCCTCCTCCCTGGCCTACCTCGGCGCCGAGGCCCTCCTCGGCGCGGCCTCTCCCTTTTTCCAGGGCATCGCCGCGCCCCTCTTCTACGCGTCCATCCTCTCCGTCGCCTTCGCCTTCGTCGACTCGTCGATGGACCAGCTCGTCGGCGCGGTCGAGCACTACGAGGAGTCGATAGACTCCCTCTACGACCTCCTCCTCGCTGCGGGGGCCGCCACGAAGCCCGATTTCTCCCTCCAGGACGTGCTCGACAACATGGCCCGCGTCCTGGTCGAGCGGACCGGCGCCGAGGGGGCCATCGTCCTCCTCGCCGACGAGTTCGAGGAGGCCGTCGCGGTGCGGGCCCTGCACGGCTCCTATCCCCCTCCCTTCAAGCTGCCCGAGAGCCTGCCCCGGGAGCGCGAGCGCGTCGCCGCCTTCGTCCGCCGCTCCCGCTGGAAGCTCGGGGAAGGCATCTTCGGCGAGGCCGCGCGAGCGGGCAAGGATATCTTCGTGCCCCGGGGAGGGGAGGGCCTGCCGGACAACGGCGACGAGGCCTGGCTCCGCTCGGGGGCCCTCGTCGTCTCGCCCCTGGCCGTCAACGGCCGCGTCATCGGCCTCGTGTCCCTGGCCAAGGCGGCCCCGGGCTCCTTCTCCGAGCGCGACTTCGAGCGCTGCAAGCTCCTCGCGAGCTTCGCCTCAATCGCGGTCGCCGATTCCTTCACCTTCCTCGAGGCGGCCGAGCGCGGCGACATCGAGCGGGAGGCTGCCATCGCCTGGGACGTGCAGGCCGCCCTCCGGCCGAGGCGCTTCCCCGAGCTGCCCGGCCTCGAGCTCGCCGTCTTCTCCCAGCCCGCGCGGGGGGTCTGCTCGGACTACTACGACGCGATCCAGACCGGGCCCGCGCGGGCCCTCGTCGCGGTGGGGGACGTAGCCGGCAAGGGCGTGGCCGCCAGCCTCGTCATGGCGATGATCCGGGCCGTCCTCCACCTCGTAGCCCCCTCGGGCAAGGACGCGCCGACCATCCTCGAGTGGGTCAACCGCGCCCTAGCGGGCAAGCTCGAGCTCGACCACTTCGCCACCATGGGCATCGTCGCCGTGGACGCCTCCTCCGGCGGGATCGAGCTCGCCAACGCGGGCCACCAGCCGCTGATCTGGTACCGGGCCTCCGCGGAGGCGATCGCGACGGTCGAGTCGAAGAGCGTGCCGCTCGGGGTCGAGCGCGGCTCCTCCTTCCCGGCCAAGCGCTTCTCGCCGGGGCCCGGCGACGTCCTGGTCATGTACACCGACGGCGTCGTCGAGGCCATGAGCGCCCAGGGCAAGCAGTACGGGCGGCGCAACCTCGGCGACGCCGTCCAGCGCTCCCATGCCCTCGGCGCCGAAGGCATAGCCTCGGAGATACGCGACGACCTGGCATCCTTCGTGGGGCGCTCCCGCCAGCACGACGACCAGACCGTCCTCGTCATGAAGGTCCTTCGGAGCACAGGAGAGGAGCCGACCGCATGGAACTGAAGATCCGGAAGAACGGCGACAACTACATCATCGACGTCAACGGGGAGATGGACCTCTACAACTCCTACAAGCTCAAGGAGCTCGTGATGAAGATGCTCGACAAGAAGGTCGGGCGCTTCGTCGTCAACCTACAGAACGTGGACTACATCGACTCCAGCGGCATCGGCGCCCTCATCTACATCTGCTCGACCATAAAGAAGATGGGCTTGAAGCTCGTCATCACGAACATCCACGGCTCGGTGAAGAAGGTCATCGAGCTCACCAAGCTCATGGGCTACTTCCCGATCGCCCCGACGATCGACGAGGCCCTGCAGAGGATGGAGGCTTAGGACGCGATGGGCGACGGAGCGCATGCCAAGGAGATCAAGGTCGACGAGAACTCCCCCCTCTTCGACAGGACGGGGATGCTGCACAAGGAGTTCCCCTCGGACTTCCGGCAGATCCGGTACTTCACCCTCCTCATAGTCCAGTCGGCCCCGCCGGACATCAAGGAGATCAACCTCCTCGAGCAGCAGATCAGCGAGGTCATCAAGAACGCGGTGAAGCACGGCAACGGCTGCGACCCCGAGAAGAGGATCCGCGTCTGGTATTCCTTCAGCCCCGAGCACGCCCACCTCGTCGTCGAGGACGAGGGGCCCGGCTTCAAGGATATCGAGAAGTGGAACGAGTTCAACAGGCGCCGCCAGAAGTGCCTCGAGGGCGAGGACTTCGCGGCCCTCGCCGAGTACGTCTCCTTCCGGGGCGAGCGGGCCGACGACAACGACGGGGGCAACGCCCTCTTCGCCGCCCTCGAGTACTGGAACGGGGGCTTCGTCTTCAACCAGAAGCGCAACTGCGTCGCCATGCTCAAGCGCTTCCCCAAGAAGCGCCGGGGCCTCGCCGCCTCGGGCGGGGAATGACTCCACATGTAGTTCGGGACGCTTCCCTGCCGCCCTGGCGCGGCTATACTGCCGCCCAGTAATAACAATCGTAAAAACCAGGTAAAAAACTAGGCTTCGATGGGCGGGGCCCCCTCCGGGGGGCGGCGCGTCCCTCCTTACCTCCCGTCCCCGCTCTCCTTGTTCCTCCCCGGCCCTCCCTCCCCGACCAGCCGCACGTTCTCGAAGAGGAGGAGCCTCCAGCCCTCGGCCAGGATCTGCCGCTTGTTCTTGGGCGGCAGTATCGTCCCGACCTCGAGGAACTCGAGGAGCTTCTTGAGCTCGAGGACCCGGTTGTAGGTCGCGCGGTACTCGGGGCAGAGCGAGGCCTTGACCTCCCCGGCCGCGCAGGAGGCGCAGCCGGCGCGCCGGGGGGAGCGGGGCCCTCGGCCGGCCTCGCCGCCATGGCCGCGGCCGATCTCGGCGCAGGTGGCCCGCCGCTCCGGCGAGGAGAGGAAGGCCCGGAGGATGCGGAGCCCCGCGGCGCCGAGGACGAAGTCGATGGGCGCGCCGTCGAGGAGGACGGCGCCGTCCCCGCGGAGGGACAGGGTCCGGTAGGAGCGGAGGACGAGGGCCCGCGAGGCGGCGAGGAGGGCGAGGTCGAGGAGGGCGTTGTACGAGTTGTAGGCTATGGACTCGAGGGGCCGGGGCTCCGCCCTCGTGGCGATCGCGTAGCCCATCAGCATGATCCAGGCGGTGAAGAGGAAGAAGACGGCGTAGCCCGTCTTCCCCAGGCTCCGGTAGGTCTCGTACTCGAGCCCGGCCTCCCCGCCCGAGCGCAGCCGGTAGAGGAAGAGGGCCAGGAAGGCGATCGGGTACTGGAAGACCGCGGTGAAGTAGTCGCGGTGCAGCGCGGCGCCGCAGGCCGCCGAGGCGAGGGCCGCGAGGACCGCGAGGGCCGCGGCGCGGGCCAGGAAGCCGCGGAGGGAGGCGGCGGCGAGGGAGGCGTAGGCCGGCAGGGCTATGGCGAGGAGGCCGGCAGCGGCCACCCAGCGGGCCGAGCCCAGGAGGAGGGGCGAGGCGCAGGGATCCTGGGGCGAGGGGCCGAAGCGCACGGCCAGGGTGACGAGGGGGAAGGGGAGGGCGCAGGCCAGGGAGGCGAGGGCGTCGGCCGCGCGCGGGCGCCGGGGCGGGCTCGTGGCGGGCCTCAGTCGAGCTTGAGGGGCATCTTGACGCCGAGTCCCTCGACCCCCGTCGCGTCGGCGTCGGTGAAGCCGCGGCCGTAGAGGGACTCGAAGAGGTAGCGGAAGTCCTCGGGCTCGATCTCCTGGTACTCGATGCCGTAGTAGACCCGGGACGCGTCCCGGTAGGTCCGCTTGACCAGGCCCTCGGCCTTGACGCTCCGCTCGCCGACGCGGACGGTGAGCTCGAGGGCGCTGCCCGGGAGGAGGGAGGCCGCGAGGTCCTTCGAGGCGTTGGAGAACAGGAGGCCGCCCGCGCTGATGTCGATCACGTCCGCCTGGTAGTCCTGGGGCTTCTTGGGGGCGTTGCGGAAGTAGCCGTTGATCATGAGGGAGTAGGCGAGGACCTTCGAGAACTGGTGGAAGGTCTCGAGGACGGAGAGGTCGAAGGGCGGCTTGCCCTGCTGCTTGTTGACCAGGCAGACGTAGCCGATGACGTACTCCTGGAAGAGGAGGGGGACCATGAGCTCCGAGAGGACCCCCGCGTTGCGCTTGTTCCGCTCGAAGCGGATGAGCTCGTCCTCGACGTACTCCTCGTGCGTGCCCTGCTCGCGGAGGAAGTCGCCGAAGATGGCCCGCGTGACGATGCGGGGCCGGGAGTAGGGATCGGCGCTCGGCAGGCCGCCTATCGAGGTCGGCAGGTAGTAGATCTTGCCGGTGCGCACGATCAGCCGCTCCTCGAGGCTCTCCGGCTTGCGCTCCTTGAACATCCGCACCGCCCGCTCGCTGGCGAACTCCGAGCCGCGCTCGTTGAAGTCGGCGATGAGGGCGCGGATGTCGTGGGGATCGAAGGACGAGGAGGGCTCGGGCTCGGCCACCTGCTCGTACTCGCGGGTTATGGGGAAGGCGAGGTCGTAGCGGTCGCCGTGGAAGGAGAAGGAGACCGCGAGCTCGGAGGGCGGGGCGCGCCGGGTGTAGCGGCGGCCGAGGTTCTTGTACACGCTCGCGGGGAGCTCAACCGAGAGGCTGCTCTCCCGTATGTCGAGGGCCTTGGCGCGGAAGGCCATGGCCTGCTCCCGGTAGACGAAGCGGAACTCGTAGACCTGGCCGCGGCGCAGGAGCCGGAGGGGCATGGCGTGGGAGAGGGTGACCTTGTCGGGGCCGAGCTCCGTGATGAGGACGGGCCACTCGCCCGAGCCCGCGATGAGGAGGACGCGGACCTTCTCGTCCCTGGCCGAGCCGAGGATGAACTCCTTCTCGATGCGCTTCAGGCTCGTGGCCATCGTCGTCTCCTCATGGGGCGCCCGCCCGGTCCGGATCGAAGGAAAGGGGCCCCGAGGCCTGGGGGTCGAGGCCCAGGGCCTCCACGTACCATACACCATCGACGAGGCCGAGGGCGAGGGAGCCCTCGACCCGCTCCTCCCCGGGGGAGCTGGGCAGGCGCAGCCGGAGCGTCGCGGAGCTGCCTTCGACGGCTATGGCCCCGAGCCGGCCGGGCAGGCCCCCCGGGGTAACCGCCCCAGCGGGGGCGAGGAGGAGGGCGAGGGCCTCGCGGGAATCGGGATAGAGGAGCTCGGGTTCGAGCTTGCCTGCCGCGTAGGCCTTGATGAAGCGGCCGGCCACGGACAGGACCTCCGCCTCGGGCCCGCCCGCGGCGCGGAGATCCTGGAGGGGGCCGAGGGAGAAATCCTCGGGCAGGCGCGCGAGGCCGGGGGCGCCGAGGCCGAAGGCCCGGATCGAGGCCGAGAGGCTCAGCTTGGGGGGGCGGGCCGCGGCGGGAGGGGACTTGGGCTGCCCGGCTTGGCGCTTTTCCGCCGGCCGGGGCTCCTCCCCTTGAAGCGCGGCGCGGGGGGCCCCTTGGCCCGCCGGGCCCGCCTGCCTTTCCCGCCGCGAGCAGGCGAGCGCCGAGGCGGCGATACCCAGCGCGAGGAGGGCGAGGGCCGCGCGGCCGCTTCGGGCCCGGGGCGAAACGCTGTACTTTCCCCTCATTCCATGGAAGTATGTACCATAGAAGCCTGGCTAGGTCAAATTAGGGGCGCGGCGGCGAAGCCGGCGGAAGCGAGGGGGATTCGTGCGGGAGGGAGCTCTACATGCGGCGCTCGAGGCGGATTTCACCGAGCCGGTGCGCGATCCCCTATGGGGGAATATCTTCCTCAGCCCCGGCCTCGAGGCGGTGGCCGCCTCCCCGGCCTTCGCCAAGCTCGGGAGGATCAGGCAGCTCGGGCCCGCCCAGCTCGTCTATCCGGGGGCGACCCATAGCCGCCGCGCCCACTCCCTCGGGGTCTTCCACACCGCCAAGCGCCTCGTCGCGGCCCTCGCGCGCCGCGAGGGCCTGGACTTCGTGACGAGGGAGGGCCTGTTCTCCTTCCTCCTGGCCGCCCTCTGCCACGACCTGGGCCACTTCCCCTTCGCCCACTCCCTCAAGGAGCTCCCCCTCGAGCCCCACGAGGCCCTGACCGCCCGCCTCCTCCGCGCCGAGCCCCTGCGCGGCCTCGCCGGGCGGGCGGGGGCCGATCCCGAGCTGGCGGCCGCCATCGTCGACGAGTCCCTTCCCGGCTCGGGCGGCCGCGAGCTGCCCTTCTTCAGGGGCCTCCTCTCCGGGGTCCTCGATCCGGACAAGCTCGACTACCTCTCCCGGGACGCCTTCCAGTGCGGGGTTCCCTACGGGGTCCAGGATATCGACTTCGTCCTCCAGCGCGTCGCCCTCGGCCCGGGCGACCGCCTCGGCGTCGACGAGCGGGGCATCATGGCGGTCGAGGGCATCCTCTTCTCGAAGTACCTCATGTACCGCTCCGTCTACTGGCATCGAGGCGTACGCGCGGCCACCGCCATGGTCAAGAAGGCCGTCCTCCTCGCCGTCGAGGCCGGCGAGCTCGCCCTCGAGGAGCTCTACGGCCTGGACGACGAGTCCTTCTTCTCGCGCATCCGCTCCCTCGGCCCCCGGGCTCGGGCCTCCGCCGCACTCGCCGAGGCGGTCTTCGAGGGCCGCCTCTACGGCGCCGTCCTCGACCTGCCCTTCGACCCGGCCGAGCCCCGCCACGCCGCCCTCCTCGACCTGGGCTCCCGCCTCGGCCTCGAGGCGGCGATCGCGGAGGCGGCGGGGGCCGGCCTCGGGCCGGCGGGGATCATCGTGGACCTGCCCGAGCCCATCTCCTTCGAGACGGAGCTTCCCGTCCTCCTCGGCGAGGGGGGAGGGGGCGGGAGCGCGAGCTTCAGCGAGAGCCCGACGGTCTTCAAGCCTCCCGTGGTCGCGGGCTTCGCCGCCTCGCTCCGGCGGATCAGGGTCTTCGCCGCCGAGGCTTGGCCGGCGGTCGAGGCCGCGGCCCGGAAGGCACTCGGGGCGGCCTAGGCCGGGCCGCCCGGCCTCGTTGCGGATTTCGCCGGATCGTGTAGACTGTAGGTATGCGGCCCGAATGAGGGACGGGGGGGACGATGGAGATACGGAACCTGATGGAGGACGCGGTCAAGGCCGTCGTCGACGAGCTCTTCGAGCTCGAGGCCAAGGATCAGCGCCTCGGCTACTGCCTCTGCGACCAGTGCCGCCTCGACGTGGCCTGCTACGTCCTCAACAGGATCAAGCCCGAGTACATCGTCTCCAGCCGCGGCCTCGCCTACAGCGAGAAGGAGGGCCTGGACAAGGTCCAAAGGCGGGCCGACGTCATCTCCCTGGTCAAGGAGGGCTGGGCCAAGGTCACCCACGCCCCGCGCGCCACCGCCGACCATGGCGCCTCGGGCGGCAAGCCCGAGTCCCTGGACGGGCCCTCCTTCAACTTCCCCACGATCATGGGCCGAGCCTTCGACGGCCGGACCTTCGCCCCCATCGTCGAGGGCAGCGTCCGCCTCCTCGAGTCCGGCTCCGAGGTCGGCATGGTCGACAAGAACTGGCAGAACCCCTTCGTCCTGGCCAGCGGCACCGCGGGCACCTACATCTTCTGGCCCAAGCCCGTCCGGGCGGGCAGGGCCGGCGAGCGGCGGAACTGGACCTTCGAGATCCGCGTCGAGGCGCCCGGCTTCGATCCGGCCTCCCACTTCATCGAGCTCGGCTGCGAGTCGGAGTCCGCGGCTCGCCGGGATTTCTCCCTCCAGCACGTCCACAAGATCCCCGATCTCTACCTCTTCCCCGAGGGCCAAGGGGAGGAGGACGAGTAAGGGCCCGCGTCCCCGGCCGGCCCTCCTTCCTCCTCGACGCTCGACCTAGGCCAGATAGCGCAGGAGCTCCCGCGCCGGGACGAGCTCGAGGTAGTGCCTGATCGAATAGATGCCCCGCTCCTCCTGGTGCCGGATCTTGACCACCCGGTAGGCGATCGTCCTCGCGCTGGGAAGCGGCAGGCCGAGGGGGCGCCCGTTGAGGTCGACGAGCTCGTCGATGCCGAGCTTCCCGGGGATCTCCTGCTCCTCGCCTTCGGGATACACGATGTAGTACTCGTAGGTCGTCATTACCCGCAGTATAGCATGGACAGAACTCCCCAATATCCCGCAGTAGCCTCCTGAGGCCCGAGCGCGGCCCCGCGGCGGCTTTCTCGCGTTATTTCTTCTATAGTATACGTATATCCAAAACAGCTACACGGATGTAAAGAGCAATGCCCCCAAAAAGAATTTCTGTCGATTCTTTTCGAATTTCCTTTTGTTGACAGTGACATAGCCTGAGGTACTATAAAGACGTGGTGGGAAAAAGTGGTAAAACGTAGGAACTAGTGGCATGAACCTATTAACCGGTGAGTTCAGGAACACCCTGGACGAGAAAGGACGAATTTCTCTTCCCGCGAAGCTCAGGGGAGAGCTCTGCGGGAGCGAGTTCGTCCTGACCCAGGGGGTGGACGCCTGCCTCTGGCTCTTCGCACCGGAACAGTGGAATGCCCTGTCCAAGAAGCTCATCGAGTCGACGAGCCTCTTCGCCGCGCGGGCCCGGCTCGTGCAGCGGCGTATCCTGGCTCCCGCCCAGGAGGTCGAGGTCGACAAGCTCGGGAGGATCGCCATCCCCCAGAGCCTGCGCGAGTTCGCGGGGCTCTCCAAGGATTGCGTCATCCTGGGCATCACCAAGTACATCGAGATTTGGGACGCCGAGGCCTACAAGAAGTACCTCGAGGCGAACGAGTCCGAATTCCTGGCCGCGGCCGAAGAACTGGGAGGGCTGACTCTCTAGCGCGCGAGCGCCGGGGAGTCGGTATTCGGCCGTGGCTGGGATCGTCCATGTTCCGGTGATGCTCGAGGAGGTCCTGGGCTTCCTCGAGCCCCCGCGTCCCGAGTCCCTGATGCTCGACTGCACCCTGGGGGAGGGCGGCCACGCCGAGGCCTTCCTCGGCCGCTATCCCGGGCTCCGCTACCTCGGCCTCGACGCCGATCCGGAGATCCAGGCCAAGGCCCGCGAGCGCCTCGCGCCCTTCGCCGGCCGCGTCGAGTTCCGCCTTGGCTACTTCGACGAGCTCCTCGCGGCCATGGGGGAGGGCGGGGAGCCCGCTCCCCGGCCCGATCTCGTCCTCTTCGACCTCGGGGTGTCGATGCACCACTTCGTCGAGGCCGGCCGCGGCTTCGCCTACTCCTCCGACGAGCCCCTGGACATGCGCCTCTCGCCCGAGGCCCCGCGGAGCGCCGCCGAGCTCCTCGCCGAGGAGGGCGAGGAGGAGATCGCCCGCGTCATCTTCGAGTACGGGGAGGAGCGGCTCTCGCGGCGCATCGCCCGCGCCATCGTCGAGGCCCGCCGCTCGGGCCCGGTCGCCACGAGCGGGCGCCTGGCCGAGCTCGTGCGCGCCGCCGTGCCCCCTTCCTACCGCCACGGCCGGATCCATCCGGCCACGAGGACCTTCCAGGCCCTGCGCATCGCGGTCAACGACGAGCTCGGCCGGGCGGAGCGGGGCATAGCCCGCGCCGCCGGGCTCCTCGCCCCGGGCGGGACGATGGCCGTCATCTCCTTCCACTCTCTCGAGGACCGCATCGTGAAGCGGCTCTTCCGCGCCCTCGCGGGCAAGGCCATCCCGGGCTCCATCCCGGGGCCGGCCGAGCCGATACCTCAGGTAGGAGGGGCGGGGAGCTTCGAGCTCGTCACGAAGAAGCCCGTCGAGCCCTCCGGCGAGGAGGCGGCCCGCAATCCCGCCTCCCGCAGCGCCAAGCTCCGGGTCATCCGCAAGCTCGGCGACGATGTCGCCGCCGGCCCCGCCGGCGCCGGGAGGCGCTAAGCCATGAAGAAGAGCCTCGCCTGGGCCATGATCCTCGCCCTTCCCCTCGTCCTCGTGGCGGCCGTCTGGCAGGCGGGCCGGAGCGCGGCCCTGGCCGCCGAGGCCCGACGCCTCGAGGAGGCCCAGGAGCTCTGGGTCCAGGAGAACGAGAAGCTCGAGGCGGGCATAGCCGTGCTTTCCAGCAGGGAGCGGGCGGCGAGCCTCGCCAAGGCCCTCGGCCTGGTCAAGGCCGAGCCCGCCCGGCGCCTCCGCGTCGACGTGGCCAAGCCGGCCAAGGAGCGCTCCGATGGCTGAGGCCCGCCGCGAGCCCCTCTTCTCGGCCGCCGCCGCCGCCGCCGCCGCGGGGGCCCTCCTCGCCGGGCCCGGCGAGGCGCGCATCGACGCGGTGGCGATCGACTCGCGCCAGGTCCGCCCGGGCTCCCTCTTCGTCGCCCTGCCGGGGGAGCGGGCCGACGGCCACGACTACATAGCCGCTGCCGTCGCCGCTGGGGCCTCGGCGATCCTGGCCGAGGCCGGGCGCCGGGCCTCGGTGGAGGCTGCCCTGGCCGCCTCCGGCGGGAGCCGCGGCGCCGCCCTCCTCTTCGCTCCCAAACCCCTCGCCGCCCTCCAGGCCCTGGCCCGCGAGCACCGCCGCCGCTTCCCCGGCCTCGTCAGGGTAGGCATCACCGGCTCCTCGGGCAAGACGACCACGAAGGAGTGCGCGGCGGCGGCCATCGGGCGCTCGCGCTCGGTGGTGATGAACCAGGGGAACCTCAACTCCGACATCGGCCTCTCCCTCTCGATGTTCTCCCTCGCTCCCGGCCAGGAGGTCGGGGTTTTCGAGATGGGCATGAACCGGCGCGGGGAGATGGCCGAGCTGGCCGAGGTCTACGAGCCCGACATCGCCCTTATCACGAACGTCGGGACCGCCCATATCGGAATTCTCGGCACGAGGGACGCGATAGCCCGGGAAAAAAAGCAGGTTTTCTCCCGCTTCGACGGCAAGCAGGCCGGCTTCGTCTGGGAGGACGACGATTACCGGGCCTTCCTCGAGGAGGGCATGCGGGGCGAGGCCCTGGAATTCGGCCCGCGCAGCACGCGCGGCTTCCGCGGCGCGCGGGAGCTCGGGCTCGAGGGCTACGAGCTGGACTGGGAGGGCCTGCGCTTCCCCTTCCCCCTCGCGGGCAGGCACAACCTCCTCGACGGGATCGCCGCCATGGCCCTGGCCTCCCGCCTGGGCGCCTCGGCCCGGGACCTGGCCGAGGGCCTTTCCTCCGTGCGCCCCCTCTTCGGCCGCTCCGAGGTCATCAAGGGCGAGCTCACCCTCGTGCGGGACTGCTACAACGCCAACCCTGAGAGCATGGAGGCCGCCATGGGCCTGTGCGACGAGCTCGCGTGGGAGGGCCGCCGCGTCTACGTGCTCGGCTCCATGCTCGAGCTCGGCTCCGAGTCCGAAGCCGCTCATCGCGCCGCCGGGGCGAGGGCCGGCGCCTCGAAGGCGGCCGCCCTCTTCTTCTTCGGCGAGGAGGCGCGATCCGCCTTCGAGGCCGCCCGGGCCTCGGGCTTCCGCGGCCTCCTGATCTACGAGACCGACATCGACAAGCTCCGGGGCGCGCTCGCCTCGTACGCGGGGCCTGGGGATCTCGTCCTCCTCAAGGCTTCCAAGGGCATGGCGCTCTGGCGCGCGGCGGAGGGCCTCCCCGGCCTCCCGCCCGGCGCGGCCGGCCGCGCCGAAGGTTAAGGAAGGGGAGGGGAATCGCATGTTCTTGGAGCTCCTGTATCCGCTGGTGCGGTACTTCTCGCCGCTCAACGTCTTCCGCTACCTGACCTTCCGCTCCGCCTACGCCGCGGTGACGGCCCTCCTCATCGCCTTCCTCTTCGGGCCGCCGATCATCGAGCGGCTCCGCGTCATGAAGTTCGGCCAGTCGGTCCGGACGGACGGGCCGGAGAGCCACCTCGCCAAGTCGGGGACCCCCACGATGGGAGGCCTGCTCATCATCGTGGCCGTCGCCGTATCGGTCCTTCTCTGGGCCGACCTCAAGAACTTCTACGTCTGGATCGCCCTCGCCTCCCTCCTCGGCTTCGGCCTCATCGGCCTGGTCGACGACTGGCTTAAGATCAAGCGCCGCAACTCCGAAGGCGTGCCGGCCTGGGCCAAGTTCTGGGCCCAGGTCCTCGTGGCCTCCGCCGCCGCCCTCGTGATCCACTCCCTGGGCAAGCCCGAGACCACCAAGCTCTACGTGCCCTTCTTCAAGTACCCCGTCCTCGACCTCGGCGTCGCCTGGGTGCCCATCGCCGTGGTCTACGTAGTCTACTGGTCCAACGCCGTCAACCTGGCCGACGGCCTCGACGGCCTCGCGACGGGCCTGGTCATCATGGCCCTGATCGCCTTCTCCTTCATCACCTACGTGACCGGCCGGGCCGACTGGTCGGCCTACCTCTCCATCCCCTACATCAAGGGGGCGGGCGAGCTCACGGTCTTCAACCTGGCCCTCATCGGGGCCTGCGTGGGCTTCCTCTGGTTCAACGCCCACCCCGCCGAGGTCTTCATGGGCGACGTGGGCAGCCTCGCGTTAGGCGGCGCTCTCGGCGTCCTCTCCCTCATCGTCAAGAAGGAGGTCCTCCTCCTCGTGATCGGCGGGGTCTTCATGATGGAGGTGCTCTCGGACGTGCTCCAGGTGGGCTACTTCAAGCTCACGAAAGGCCGCCGCCTGTTCAAGATGGCCCCCCTGCACCACCACTTCGAGCTGGGGGGCTGGAAGGAGACGAAGGTCGTGACCCGCTTCTGGATCCTCGGCGGCATCTTCGCGATCCTCGCCCTCTCGACCCTGAAGATACAGTAGGAGGAAGCGTGAGGATCGGATTCGAGGCAGAGAGAACGAAGGCCGCCCTGCCCGGCGACGCGGGCCTCCTCGCGGCGACCTTCCTCCTGGCGGGCACGGGCTTCGCGGCCCTGTGGTCCGCCTCCTCGGGCTACGCCTTGTCCCTGGGCAAGGAGGCCCAGCATTTCGCCCTCCGCCAGGCCCTCTTCATGTTGCCGGCCCTCCTGGTCTACGCCGCCTCGGCCTCGATCCCCCTCGAGCGGCTCCGCTCGAGGGTCGTCCCGATCACCCTGGGCGCCCTCGCGACCCTCGTCCTCCCCTTCGTCCCCGGCCTGGGCGAGAACCGCAACGGGGCCTCCCGCTGGATATCCCTGGGCTTCACCACCTTCCAGCCCTCCGAGCTGTGGAAGCTCGCCTCGATCCTCTACCTCGCCCACATCCTCGACCGCCGCGCCCGGGAGGGGGGCTCCCTCGCGCCGCCCCTCCTCATCGCCGCCCTCGGCTGCCTGGCCGTCTACCTGCAGAACGATTTCTCCACGGCGGTCATCGTCGGGGCGGCGGCCGCGGCGATGTTCTGGATCGCGGGCGCGCCGCCCTCCTTCTTCCTCGGCCTCGGGGCGGCGGCCGCGCCCCTCGCGGCCCTCTCGGTCCTCACCTCGGACTTCAGGCTCAGGCGCATCCTGGCCTTCCTCTTCCCCGCCTACGAGCCCCACGGCCAGGGCTACCAGGTCCTCGGCTCGCTCAGGGCGATCCGCTCGGGGGGCTTCCTCGGCAAGGGCATCGGCCTCGGCACCATGAAGCTCTCGAGCGTGCCCGAGGTGCAGTCGGACTTCGTCTTCGCGGCCTGGGCCGAGGAGACGGGCTTCCTCGGGGTCGCGGCCTTCTTCCTCCTCTGGGCCTTCTTCTCCTGGCGGGCCCTGCGGGCGGCCTTCGCCGAGGAGGATCCCTTCCGGTCCTACCTCGGCGCCGGCCTGGCCGCCCTCCTCCTGCTCGAGGTGTCGGTCAACGTGGCGGTGGCCGGGGGCCTCGTGCCCGCCACCGGCATCGCCCTGCCCTTCTTCTCCGCGGGGGGGACCTCCCTTCTGTCCACCGCCTGCGCCTGCGGCGCCCTGTACAACCTCAGCCGCGGCCGCTCGGGGGAGCGCGAGTCCGGGGCGCGGGCCCGCGCGGAGTCCCTCGGTGTCTGAGTTCGCAGTCCCCCGCGCCCGCGGCGCCTCCCGCCGCGGCCCGGCCGAGCGGGCCCTCCTCGGCCTCGCCCTCGCGGCCCTCGCGGCCGCTTTCGCCGCCGGGGCGGTCCTCGCCCTGCCTTCCCTGTTCCGCATTACTCGCTACGATATACGCGGCGCCCGGGCGATGAGCCGCGAGGAGATCCTTTCCGCGGCCCTCCTCCGGGGCGGCGAGCCCTTCTTCTCCCTCGATCCCGAGCGGGTGCGCGCGGCCCTCGAGGCCGAGCCGCGGATAGCCGGGGCCGAGGTCCGGCGGCGCTTCCCGAACGGCCTGGCCATCGAGCTCAGGGAGCGGATCCCGGTGGCCACCCTCCTCGTCGAGTCGGGGGGCGCCCAGCTGCCCGCCTACCTGGACGCCGAGGGCGTCGCCTTCGCCCTCGCCTACGGGCCCGGGGCTGCTTCCTCCCCCGCGAGCCGCGGCCCGGGCGGCGGCTACGCCCCTCCCGAGACCCTGCCCCTCCTCTCGGGGCTCCGCGTCGAGGGCTTCCGGCCGGGGATCCGCCTCCCCGCCGAGCTCGCCCCCTCCCTCGCCGCCCTGGGAAGGATCGCGGCCGCCGAGCCGGCCCTCCTCGCGGCCTTCTCCGAGATCAAGCTCTCCCGCTCGCGCTACGGCGAGACCGAGCTGCTTTTATACCCGCTCCGCGGCCGAGCGCCCGTGCGGATAGGGGCCGTCCCGAGCGCGGGAGACCTGCGCGCCGCCATCCTCGTGCTCGACGTCCTGGGCTCGGGCGATGGCGGGAGGACGGTCTCCGAGATCGATTTCCGCACGGGGACGGTGGTCTACCGCGGCAAGGAGGGACAGGTTGACTGACAACCTGATTGTCGGACTCGACGTCGGCACGTCCAATACGCGCGCCGTCATCGGGGAATACGGTGAGAGCGGCGTCCTCGAGATCACCGGCGTCGGGGTCGCGCCCTCCACGGGCCTGCGCCGCGGCGTCGTCGTCAACATCGAGTCGACCCTGGCCTCCGTGGCCGCCGCGGTCGAGGCGGCCGAGCTCATGTCCGGGCGCGAGGCCAAGGAGGCCTTCGTCGGCGTCGCCGGGGCCAACATCGAGGGCATCAACTCGCGCGGCGTCGTCGCCGTGACGGGCAAGGGCCGCGAGATCACCCGCGAGGACGTGGACCGCGTCATAGAGGCCGCCCGCGCCGTCGTGATCCCGATGGACCGCGAGGTCCTCCACGTCATCCCGCAGACCTTCATCGTCGACGACCAGAAGGGCATCCGCAATCCCCTGGACATGATCGGCGTGAGGCTCGAGGCCGAGGTCCACATCATCACCGGCTCGGTGACGACGGCGCAGAACCTCGTGAAATGCGTCAACCGCGCCGGCTTCAAGGTCGAGCGCCTCCTCCTGCAGAGCCTCGCCGCGGCCCGCGCCACCCTGAGCTCCGACGAGAAGGAGCTCGGCTGCCTCCTCGTGGACCTCGGCGGCGGCACCACGAACCTCCTCGTCTACGCGGAAGGCGCGCCCTACTACACGAGCGTGATACCGGTGGGCGGGGCCCAGGTGACGAACGACGTGTCCATCATGCTGAGCGTGCCGATGGACGCGGCCGAGCGCCTGAAGCGCGAGTACGCCTCGGCCTGGCTCGAGGGAGTGGATCCCGAGGAGACCCTGATCGTCCCCGGGGTCGGCGGGAGGGCCCCCGCGGAGGCGAGCCGCCGCAGGCTCTGCTCCATCGTCCAGCCGCGGATGGAGGAGATCTTCCGCATGTCGCGCGAGCGGGTCGAGAAGATGGGCCATTGGCGCCACATCAAGGGCGGCGTCGTGCTCACCGGGGGCGGGGCCCTCATGCAGGGGGCCGCGGAGCTGGCCCAGGAGATATTCCAGCTGCCCGTCCGCGTCGGCTCGCCCATCACGCTCGGGGGCCTCGTGGGCGAGTACCGCAGCCCCCTGTACGCGACGGGGGTGGGCCTGGTCCTCCTCGGCGCGGAGGCCGCGGGCATCGAGGCCAAGGGCGCGCCCCGCGGGCCGGAGCGGCCGCCCCGCGCGAAGGGCCCGGCCAAGGAAGGGACCTTGAGCCGGATATCCGGCTGGATCAAGAACGGGTTCTTCTGAGGGCGCGGGCGCGGCCGCTCCATCGGGGCGCCGCGCGGGGACGCGCCCCGGCATTCGAGCAAGGAACGGGGAAGGGGAGGGGAACATGAATATCGAAGTCGTCGAGGATAGGACGCCCGGGGCCAACCTGGCGGTGATCAAGGTGATCGGGGCCGGGGGCGGCGGGACGAACGCCGTCAACCGGATGATCGATTCCGGGCTGCGCAACGTCCGGTTCATCGCGGCCAACACCGACGTGCAGGCCCTCGGCCTCTCGAAGGCCGAGGTGAAGCTCGGCCTCGGGGCCAAGGTGACCCACGGCCTCGGGGCGGGCGGCAAGCCCGAGGTCGGCGAGAAGGCGGCCCTCGAGGACCGCGACGCCATAGCCGAGGCCCTCCGCGGCGCCGACATGGTCTTCGTGACCGCCGGCATGGGAGGCGGGACCGGCACGGGCTCCGCGCCGGTGATCGCCCAGGTCGCGCGCGACCTCGGGGCCCTCACCGTGGGCGTCGTCACCAGGCCCTTCGACTTCGAGGGCCGGGTCAAGGCCCGCCTCGCCGAGGAGGGCATCGAGAAGCTCCGCCAGGCCGTCGATACCCTCATCGTCATACCCAACCAGCACCTCTTGAAGATCGTCGAGCGGCGCACGCCCATCAAGCAGGCCTTCTTCCTCGCGGACGACGTCCTTCGCCAGGGCGTGCAGGCCATCTCGGACCTGATCACCGTCACCGGCGAGATCAACATCGACTTCGCCGACGTGACCACCGTCATGCAGGGCCAAGGCGACGCGATCATGGGAATCGGGGCCGCCTCGGGCGACAACCGGGCCGTGGAGGCCGCCGCCAAGGCCATCAACAACCCCCTGCTCGAGGACGCCCGGATCGAGGGGGCGCGCAACCTCCTGATCAACGTGACCGGCGGCGAGGACTTCGCGCTCACCGAGTACGAGGAGATCATCAACCTGATCACCGAGAGCGCCGACCACGAGTTCTTCCAGAAGCCCGGCCTGATCATCGACCCGAACCTCGGCGACGAGGTCCGCGTCACCGTGATCGCCACCGGCTTCCAGCGGGGGATCAAGGCCGAGTCCCGGCCCGCGGCGGCCCGCGCCGCGCGCACGGGCGGCTTCGAGGACTACCTATCCCCTGACGAGTGGAAGCGCATCACCGAATCTCCGGGCGCGAAGGGCAAGCAGTACCTCCTCGGCCGCAACGACGAGGAGGACGAGCTGGACATCCCGACGGTCCTCCGCGACCGGCGCTTCGCCTCCGAGAAGAGCGAGGCCTAGCCTTGGACGCTCTCGCCGAGCGCTATCGCGCCTACCTCCTCTCCGCGCGCAGGCGCTCGCCCCTCACCGCCGAGGTCTACCTGCGCGAGGCCTCCCTCCTCGGGCGCTGGCTCGGCGAGCGCGGCTCCTCTCCCGAGGCCGCCGCGAGCTCGGACATCCTCGGCTACCTCGTCTGGAGGCAGACGGGGGGCGCTCGCGAGGATACGCGCCGCGAGGATACGCGCCGCGAGGATACGCGCCGCGAGCCGCTCTCCCGGAAAACGATGGCGCGCATCGTGTCGAGCGTCCACGCCTTCTACAAATTCATGCGCCTCGAGGGCATCAGGGCCGACGACCCGAGCGAGCTCATCGAGACCCCGAAGCAGGACCGCGTCCTGCCCTCGGTCCTCCCCCCCGAGGAGGTCGACCGCTTCCTGGCCTCGATCGACCCGGGGAGCCCCCGCGGCCTGCGCGACCGGGCCCTCTTCGAGCTCATCTACTCCTGCGGGCTCCGCATCTCCGAGGCGGCCTGCCTCACCTTCGACCAGCTCTACCTGAAGGAGCGGGTCATCCGCGTCATCGGCAAGCGGCGCAAGGAGCGGCTCGTGCCCTTCGGCGAGGAGGCCGCCTCCTGGCTCTCGCGCTACCTCGAGGAGGGCAGGCCCGCCCTCGTCAAGGGCAGGACCGACCGCGTCTTCCTGAACCAGGCGGGCCGGGGCATCTCCCGCAAGGGCATCTGGAAGCGCTTCGACGGCTTCCGCGACGCCTCGGGGCTGGAGGCCAAGGTCCATACCTTCCGCCACAGCTTCGCGACCCATCTCCTCGCGGGCGGGGCCGACCTCCGCACCGTCCAGGAGCTCCTCGGGCACTCGGACATCGCCACGACCCAGATCTACACCCATATCGAGCCGGAGTCCCTGCGCTCCTACCACCGGGACTACTTCCCGAGGAAATGAGGGCCCCGGCGGCGCCGGCCCCGGCCGAGGCCGCCCCGGGCGCAAGCGAGCGGGCTCGCCGCGCGCGTATACGAGGAATGAGGCGAAAGGAGGATGAGGGATATGGAAACGAGAAGCGATGAACGCCGCGTCGAAGGGGCCTGGGCCCTCGTCCTGGCCTCCTGCCTCGCCGCTGCCCTCCTCGCGGGCTGCTCGGACAAGCTCGCCCTCCAGCGGGCCTTCCGCCCGAACCTGGTGATCGAGCACGATACGAACGTCATGGACGAGGACCAGCTGAAGGCCGCCATCGGCGAGCAGCTGTCCAAGGCGGAGGCGGCCAAGTACCGCGACGCGGCCATGGCCGGGCTCAAGGCATCGGCCAACGTCGGGACCTTCCGGGTCGTCCTCGCCGAGCGGTACATGGAGAAGAAGATGTACCGCGACGCCTACGACGTGCTTGTCCTCGCCTCCCAGAGCTTCCCCGACGATTGGCGCATCTACTACAACGCCGGGACGGCCTCGGCCTTCGTCGCCAAGTCCCTCGACATCAAGGGCCCCCGGGGCCTCGAGGAGCGGGATGCCTGGTACGCCACCGCCGAGGCCTCCTATAAGCGGGCCCTCCGCATCAATCCCCGCGCGGCCGCGGTCAAGTACGGGCTGGCCGTCCTCTACGCCTTCGAGCTCGGGAGGGTGGAGGAGGCCATCGGCCTCTTGAACGAGGTCCTCGCCGTCGAGACGAAGGACGTCGACGCCATGCTCCTCCTCGCGCGCTGCTACGCCGTGGCCGGGCGCCTCGAGGACGCGGTGAGCTGGTACCGGGCCGCCGCCGAGGCGACGGTCGTGCCCGAGAAGCGCAAGGCCGCGGAGGATAACGCGGCCGCCCTGCAGCGGGAAGCGGAGGCGGGCGGCGATGGCGAGTAGGGAGCTCCTGGGCCTCGCCGTCCAGCGGATGCCCGCCCTCCGCCCCGACGAGAAGCTCCTCCTCTGGGACCTCGTCTCGGACGAGGCCTCCTTCGCCTCACTCTCCCGCCCCGACCTCCAGTCCATCCTGGGCCGGAGGCTCGAGGCGGCGTCCTGGACCTGCTCGGGCCTCCTCGCCGAGGCCGAGTCCGACGCGGCCTTCCTCGCGCGCATCGGCGCCTTCCACCTCCGCTTCGACGATCCCCGCTATCCCGCCGCCCTCCGCGAGGCATTCAGGGCCCCCTTCGGGCTCTACTGCCGGGGCCTGCCCCCGCCCCAGGACCGGCCCTGCGCCGCGATCGTCGGGACCCGCCTGCCCACCGGCCGCGGCCTCGAGGCTGCGATCGCCCTGGCCTCGGGCCTCGCCGCGGCCGGCATACCCGTCGCCTCGGGCCTCGCCCGGGGCATCGACGCGGCGGCCCATCGCGGCGCGCTCCGCGCGCGGGGCTACACCTGCGCCGTCCTGCCCTGCGGCCTGGACGCGGTCTACCCGCCCTCGAACCGGTCCCTGGCCGCGGCCATCGTGGAGTCGGGCGGCCTCCTGGCGACCGAATACCCCCCGGGATCGGCGATGCACAAGTACCGCTTCCCGGAGAGGAACCGCATCATCGCCGGGCTCGCGCGGGCCTGCCTGGTCGTCGAGGCCCCCCTCGGCTCCGGCGCCCTCATCACCGCCGAGCACGCCCTCCAGGAGGGCCGCGACGTCTGGGTGGCGAAGGCCTGCCTGGGCGGCTCGCGGAGCGCGGGGATGGACAAGCTCGCCGCCGAGGGGGCCCCCGCCCTCGAGGACGCCGCGGGGCTCCTGGCCGACTGGGGCCTCCTTCCCCCTTCCTCCGCGGCGCGGGGAAGGGCGGCCGGCTCCGCTCCCGCCCCCGCCGAGGGCGGGAGGCTCGCGTCCTCCCTGCGCGGCGAGCTCGGCCTGGAAGAGGCGGAAAGCGCCGGGGCGGCCTGCGGATGAGGGCGGCCGGGGCCCGGTCGGAGAAGGGCGTCCTCGTCATCGTCGAGTCGCCGGCCAAGGCCAAGACCATCGAGAAGTACCTCGGGCCCCGCTATACGGTGCTCGCCTCCATGGGCCACCTCATCGACCTGCCCAAGTCGCGGATCGGCATCGACGTCGAGGGGGATTTCGAGCCCGAGTACCGCACGGTCCGCGGCAAGGCGCCCCTGCTCAGGGAGCTGCGGAAGGCCGCGCGGAAGTCGAGCCTCGTCCTCCTCGCCTCGGACAACGACCGGGAGGGCGAGGCCATCGCCTACCACATCGGCGTGGCCCTGGGGCTCGAGGGGGGCAAGCCGCCGGTCGAGCGCATCGCCTTCGACGAGATCACCCCGCAGGCCATCCGGGACGCGGTGCTGGCCCCCCGCGGCATCGACGAGGCCAGGGTCGCCGCGCAGAAGGCGCGCCGGGTCCTCGACCGCCTCGTCGGCTACAACCTCTCCCCCCTGCTGTGGAAGAAGGTCAAGAACGGCCTCTCCGCGGGACGGGTGCAGTCGGTGGCCCTCCGCCTCATCTGCGAGCGCGAGAAGGAGGTCGAGTCCTTCATCCCCGAGGAGTCCTGGGGCCTCGAGGCCAGGCTGCGGAAGGGGAGGGGCGGCTTCGGGGCCGAGCTCCTCTCCCTCGGGGACGCGGCCATCGCGCCGAGGAGCGAGGCCGAGGCCGCGGCCGCCGCCGCCGCCCTCGAGGCCGCCCTCGCCGCCGCCGGGGGCAGGGCCCTCGTGGCCGAGC
>ERZ795054.1084-NODE-1084-length-27337-cov-44.692178_pt1 | contig 27337 bp, 25 predicted proteins | sample MGYA00375138_ERZ795054 | MGnify/ENA primary metagenome ERZ795054 (study PRJEB30183, sample SAMN05720215) | anaerobic digester metagenome | isolation source: active sludge of municipal wastewater-treating anaerobic digesters | place: USA | collected 2014-12-23 ... | reverse complement strand
GCGGGCGACCGGGCTCGAACCGGCGACGTCCAGCTTGGGAAGCTGACATTCTACCACTGAATTACGCCCGCTCATGGCCGGTGACTTTTATTCAACATCCCCTATTTGTCAAGGAATTTTTCGGCGCGAGGGATAGGGGGAGGTCTGATGAGCCCGGCGTTGGTTTTCTTGTCCGTTGACAGCAAGAGATTTATCGGTTAATACGTCAGGCAAGTCGGGCGTATGCCCGTTTTTTTATTCATGAGACTCAAATTTCAGAAGCGAAGCGCACTGGAATTTGCAAGTCGAATTATCCCGCAAGCGAGGCGCAGCGGGATGAGAGGTTATTTTGAGCAAGCAACTGCAAAAAGAAATTGAACGTCGTCGCACTTTCGGGATCATCAGCCATCCCGACGCAGGTAAGACGACGCTTACTGAAAAGCTGCTGCTTTTCGGCGGCGCTATCCAGATGGCCGGCGCGGTAAAAGCACGCAAAGCATCAAAACACGCTTTGAGTGACTGGATGTCCATTGAAAAGGAACGCGGCATTTCTGTTACCTCATCCGTGATGAAGTTTGAATATGCCGATTGCGAAATCAATCTGCTGGACACCCCGGGACATCAGGACTTTTCCGAAGACACGTATCGCGTCCTCACTGCGGTGGACAGCGCGTTGATGGTGATCGACGGCGCCAAAGGGGTAGAGACACAAACGCAAAAGCTCATGGAAGTATGCCGTCTGCGCAACACACCCATCATTACCTTCATCAACAAAATGGACCGCGACTGCCTGGCGCCTCTGGATATTCTGGCGGACATCGAAGATAAATTGCAGATTGAATGCTCTCCCCTGTCTTGGCCCATCGGGATGGGCAAACGATTCAAGGGTGTCTATAATCTTTACGACAAAAAGTTGCATCTGTTCACACCGGGAAAAGCAAGGCGCTCGCAGGACGGGGTTGTGATCAGCGATTTGTCGGATCCATTACTTGATGAACTGCTGGACAGCCAGGCCAGAGAACTTCGTGAGGAAATCGCTCTCTTGGAAGGCGCAGCCAATCCTTTTGATATCAAAGAATATTTAAAGGCCGGTCAGACGCCGGTTTTCTTCGGCAGCGCTATCAATAATTTCGGTGTGAAAGAATTGCTGGATGCTTTTGTTGATATCGCGCCGCCTCCTGTCCCGCGCCCCACTACTACACGGGTCGTCAATCCGGATGAAGATGATTTTTCGGGCTTTGTTTTTAAAATTCAGGCCAACATGGACCCGGCACATCGCGACCGCATTGCGTTTATGCGGATTTGTTCCGGCAAATTTGAACGGGGTATGCACGTCATGCAACACCGTATCGGCAAGGAAGTTTCCTTATCCAATGCCACCATCTTTATGGCGCAGGACCGCACCAATATAGAAGAAGCTTATCCGGGCGATATTATCGGTATCCATAACCACGGTACGATCAAAGTCGGCGATACTTTCTCGCAAAAAGAACCGCTCAAGTTTACCGGTATTCCACACTTTGCCCCTGAGCATTTCTGCCGGGTGCGACTCAAAGACCCTCTGCGCATCAAACACCTTCAAAAGGGATTGACTCAGCTTTCGGAAGAAGGGGCGATTCAGGTCTTTAAACCCCTGTGGGGATCGGATAATATCCTGGGCGCTGTCGGCGCGCTGCAATTTGATGTAACCATGTCGCGTCTGAAAAACGAGTATAGTGTTTACGCGGACTACGAAAAGGCTGATTACGCCGCCACCCGCTGGGTCACCTGCGATGATGCCAGAAAAATGGAGGATTTCCAGAAGAAGAATATGATGAATCTGGCGATGGACACGGAAGGAAATCTGGTTTATCTGGCGCTCAGCGATTGGCGGCTTTCCCATACCATGGAAGAATGGCCGCAAATACAATTCCATAAGACTATGGAAAAAAGTTGAAATATTCGATTGCGAAATGCTTTTATGACGACCTTGTTTAATAAAGATACCTAAGGTCGATCATCATCACTGAGGAAAACATCATGAAGATTATTCATTATACATCTGTCCCCCCGACCCATTTTGACAACGACCAGGCCAAAGGCGTTTCCGGCCGTGTTGTGATCGGAAGAAATGACGAGGCAAATCATTTTTGCATGCGCATCTTTGAAATTGCTCCCGGCGGGCATTCCCCCAGGCACACGCACGCCTGGGAACACGAAATTTTCATCCACGCGGGTTTCGGCGAAGTTTACGGCAATGGGAAATGGCATCCTCTCCAAGCCGGGGATGTGATATTTGCCCCGTCCAATGAAGAGCATCAAATTCGCAATTCCGGCAAAGAGCGCTTGATTTTTGCCTGTCTCATTCCATCGGGTGTCCCGGAATTATGATCATCTTATTTTGTATCTCTAAATTTAACGGATTCGCAAAACAGATTCTCCTCTCTGCAAAACGAATATGAGCTTTGTTAAATACCGCTACCTGATATTCGGCATTTTAGGCGCCGCTTACCTCCTGGTTTTCTTTCATCGGCTTGCTCCGGCGATAGTCGCTGTGGACATGATGCGCGATTTGAAAACCGGCGGTGCGCTGATGGGCATTCTGGCATCAGCCTATTTCTACTCCTATGCATTGATGCAGATTCCCGCGGGCCTGTTATCCGACTCTTGGGGACCGCGCCGGTCGGTAACCTTCTTTTTTATCTTTGCCGCAGTAGGATCGATTGCGCTGGGTTTTGCGCAAACCGCGGGTATAGCAATTGCCGCCCGGGTTTTGGTGGGGCTCGGTGTGGCGATGGTTTTTGTGCCAACATTGAAGATTCTTACCAACTGGTTCGAGTCGGAAAAGTTCGTTCGCATGACAGGTATTCTCATGTCGATGGGCGGCGTGGGAGCCTATACAGCGGCAACACCCCTGGCGTTGCTCAGCGATGCTATCGGATGGCGCGGCAGTATGATTGTTATCGGAGCAGCAACGTTTGCCATTGCAGTGGCCGTATGGCTGCTGGTCAAGGACACACCCGAAGAATTAGGTTTTCAATCCTTAAACGGGTCTGTAACATCAACAAAGCCCAAAGACAGAATCGGCATGCTGCAGGGCATTGGAATGGTGATTAAAATGCCCTCGTTTTGGCCGTTGGCATTATGCAGTTTTTTGGGAGCCGGCGTATCTCTGAGTTTCATCGGCCTGTGGGGCGGTCCCTTTTTAATGCATGTTTACGGAATGCCGAGAACACAAGCAGGCGCTGTATTATCGATGTTTGCTGTCGGTTTGATTATTGGCTCTCCGACCATGAGCTGGCTTTCCGAAAGCGTCCTACGCTCCCGCAAAAAAGTAATCGTCCTCAACCAGATTTCCGCACTGTGTGTGTTTATCCCGCTGGCTTTTTTTACCGGCAATTTCCCCACGGGTATGCTCTATGTCTGGTGTTTTACTTACAGCTTTGCGTTATCGGGTATGGCTGCGGTTGGCTATTCATCCGTTAAGGAATTGTTTCCGCAGCAGATTTCCGGCACAGCCACCGGCTTGATGAACATTTTCCCCTTTGCCGGAGCCGCTTTAGGCCAGCCACTGATAGGCTGGTATCTGGATTATTTCGGATCTGTTGACAGTCGCTACAGCGCTGATGCTTATTCAGCCGTATTCAAGGTTTGCTTAGTTGCTATCTTTGGCGCCCTGTTAGCCAGTACGCTGGTGAAAGAAACATTCCCACAGAAATCATCTGTTGCCCATCCATTATGATTGTTTGTATAGGTACTTGACATACCCGGCGGCGCTTTCTCCCGCCACGTAGCCTGTCGAGAAAGCCGCCTGCAAATTATAGCCGCCGGTATCCGCGTCAATATCCATCACCTCGCCGCAAAAGTACAGACCGGGTCGTTTTTTAGACGACAGGGTGCGCGGATCAATTTCATCGAGCGCGACGCCGCCCGCCGTCACGATAGCTTTCGCTAGCGGCAACGAGGCTTTCACATTGAAACGCAACGCTTTGAACAAATCGACAATTTTCTCCCGGTCGTCGGCGCTGACCTGATGCGCCTGTTTTGCCCCGTCCAGGCCGGCAAGAGCGATAAAAGGGTCAATCATTTTCGCCGGCAGATATTCTTTCAGAATACTCGCGATCTTTCTTTTGCCGAAATGGTTTAAATCCAGTTGCAACCGCTTTCGTAATTGTTCTTTCGACAAGGCCGGTTTTAAATCGATCAGGATGGAAACAGGTCCGGCATCCAGAGCTTCAACGACAGCAAGGCTCATGAGCAGGATAATCGGTCCTCCCAGACCAAAGTGCGTAAAGAGCATTTCACCAAACCTGCTTTCAATGAGCGGCGGTCGGGCAATTTTCTTTTCTCCGCGGCCATAGTCTCCATGGGGTGTCAGGGCACTATCCACCGCGGCGGCTTTGCCTTGAAACGCGGTAGCGCGGACATTGCGCAAGGAGACACCCTGCATGGACTTGACAAGTTTTAGTTCATGGACAATCAGGGGGACCAATGCCGGTTTGGGCTTGACGATGGTATGGCCAAGCGTAGCGCTGAGGGCATAGCCGTCGCCTTCCGAACCGGTGCCCGGCCAGGAAGCGCCGCCGGTGGCGAGAATGATGGAACGGGAAAGATATTGTCCGCTCGTTGTTTCAACGATGAATTGAGCATTATTATCCAGGCTCACAGAGCTTACCCGGGCATTGAAAATCGTGCGCACTTTGTTTTCAGATAGATATTTTTGAAAAACATGCACCACGTCGCGAGCGTTATCCGAGACGGGAAAAACTCTGCCGCCGCGCTCCACCTTTGTAGCGAGACCGTATTGCTCGAGAAAGGCAAGCAGTTCCGGACGGAAGAAGCGGGAAAACACGCTGTGCAGAAAGCGTCCGTTTTGACCATACATGGCAATGAACGCTTTGAGTTCGGCGGCGTTGGTCAGATTGCAACGCGTCTTGCCGCTGACCAGAATCTTATTCCCGCAGCTGTCTGTTTTTTCCAAAAGTAATACTCGAGCGCCCCGTTGGGCTGCTCGTCCGGCAGCCATCAGACCGGCTGCACCACCACCGATTACAATGATATCGGCATCCATACTAGCTAAATTTTTCATTGTATCCCCATGGATTTGACAGCTATCACAGATCGGCGAAACCGGTCAATTGATCAATTTGCCGATCATAAAGTCTCCAGGTAAAAATCAACAATTGATGCATTTTTCTCCATCGCCTGGGAAGTTATTCCCCTCATAGCCAACTATTGAAATCGAGCAGGCAGCCGCTTAAAAAATATATTCTTTATCATTACAGGTAAATAGATTACCTATAGACTGATTCTGAAGTTGGCATACTCGTTGCTATATGACGTACAGAAATGATCAGGAGATCGCTATTCAATGAAAAAAACTTTGGTTTGTTTGACTGGTGTGATTTGTCTTTTGGCTGCATTTGCATATGCTGCCGATAAGACTGCAACAGAAACAAACCAGGGTGTCGTTTTGAAAACGACTAACGTGAAAACGGCTAAAATGAATGCTCGGGGAAAGGTTGTAGAAATTTCCGACAAGACCATTAAGATCGCACGAAGCATTAAAGGCGATATAGAGATCATGGAATTCACTCTGGAGAATCCATTGCAGGGTATTGCGGTGAACGATTCTGTAAAAATTGATTACAGCGTTAAAGATGGTAAGTTGACAGCTTCCAGAGTGGACAAACCGGGAGCAGTAAAAAATCCCGGTAAAAACGGAACAAAGCAGATTAAAGAGAAACCAGCATCCGCTGCGAAGTAATTCGCAGGATGCCTTTCTATAGGTGGAGTCCCTTAAAATAATTTAAGGGTTAATCAAAACACAATTAACAAGGAGGATTTTAAGATGAAGCGTTTAGTATTGTTTGTAGTAGCAGCAGTTTTCGCATTGAGCACCCTGGCAATTGCAGCTCCGGCTGACAAAGCAGCTCCGGCAAAAGCAGCTCCCGCCGTTGCAGCAACACCCGCAACACCCGCAACACCGGCAGAGCCCGCAAAGGCTGATGTGAAGAAAGCAGAGAAGAAAGTAAAGAAAGCAAAGAAAGCAAAGAAAGCAAAGAAAGTCGAAGAGAAGAAAGTTGAAGAAGCAGCTCCGGCCGCTCCGGCAGCAAAATAAGTTATAGAAACTTATACCATGCGTAAAAAAGGGATGGGTGAAAACTCATCCCTTTTTTTGTATCCGATCATGGATAAACTTGTTGCTTTGAGCAAAGTCATCGTAGTTTATTTTATTTCTTTCTGTTATAAACTTTCCACTATGTTAAAAAATTTGCTGGTAAAAATGCTTGACCACAACAACTTGACCGTCCGGGTCAAACTTGTTGCGCTGACAGTGGCGGGTCTGGCGGTGACCATGGCCATCTGGGGTGTTATTCAACTGACCGCCTTGGACGGAATCCTGGTCGATCAACAAGTTAAAAGGCTGGAAGGTGTCGCCGAAACCGTCAGCACATTTTATCAGCACTTCCCGACCAAACGAGGCATCGCCACCCTCGATGCAGCATTGAAAGACCACATTCAAACGGATGTACGTCTGGCCAGAATAGATATTTTCGACATCCGGCGCAAAAATGTCAACTACGTTGCCGGTGCCAGCCGAGTTCAATTTGAATGGCCGGATAATATGGTGGCCGAAGTCAGCGCTAAAGGAAAATCCCGTTATGTCAAGCTGGAAACGGAGGCAGGGCCGTCTCTGGGCCTGCTCTATCCTGTTTCCGGAGAAACCAGGGATTCCCGCATTATTGTCGGCATTATTGCTTTTTCACGGGCAAATACGGAAATCATGAGCCGCGCTCAGCAACTGCTGCTTTTCAGCAGTGCCGGACTTTTGCTGGTCATCCTTTTGCTGTTGGGAATCAGCTATGGTTGGATGATTGGCAGGCCGCTCAAGCTGATTATCGGAACGATTGATGACTTTCAAAAAGGGCGCTACGTGGAGCGTATTCCCATTGTCCGACAGGATGAATGGGGACAACTCGCTGACCATTTCAACAGGATGGCCGACGAAATTCAAAATGTCATGGCCAGAAATCTTGATCTGACCGGCCATTTGGCGGATCGTGTCCGCGAAGAGACGCTCAATGTCGTTCATCTGCAAAAACAGGTCGATGATCTGAAACAATTAACCGCCCTGGGACACTTAACGGCAAATCTGGCCCATGATTTAGGGACACCGCTCCACTCCATTGCGGGACTGGCCAAGCTAATGCTGGAGCGGGAAGGCTGGCCGCCGGATGTCGCGCATAAGTTGAACTTGATTGTCGAACAGACACAAAGGCTGGACAATGTCATTCAAAATGTCCGCAAAGCCACGCGCCTTCCGGAACCTCATTTTGAATTGATGACCGTGCATAAAATATTCAGCGAAACACTGCCGCTGGTCGAGCCCCTGATACAAAAGAACCACGTGACCATCGATGTGCAGCTTGACCAATCTACCGCATCTTTATACGTTGATCGGTACCGGATTCAGACCGCGCTTTTGAATATCATTCAAAATTCCATTGACGCCATGCCCGACGGCGGCAAAATCACCATATGCGCTGAAGATAACCGTGCGGCAAAGACCAGCAAAATCCTGATTGCCGATAACGGAAAGGGTATTGAGGCTGATCTTTTGAAAAAAGTCTGCGAACCGTTCTTCAGCTCACATCAAGATGAAGGAATGCGCGGCCTGGGGTTGGCCATTGTGCGTGATATCGTTAAGGCGCATGGCGGCCAAATGGAAATTCAAAGTACGCCCGGCAGCGGAACTTCCGTCATTCTTTACTTGCGGATGGCCGACGATATTCTTGATTAGACAAAGAGCTGTTATTTTTCATCTTGCAGGCCATAGCGACGGATTTTCATACGCAATGTTTTACGGTCAATGCCCAAAATCTCGGCGGCCTTGGATTGATTCCAGGACGTTGCTTTGAGTGTCTGAAGAATTTGCTCCCGTTGCACTTCCTCCAATGGCGTCATGTCCGACGAGCCGTTGCTTTTTTTCTTTTCTTTCTTTTGCCGGAACCGGTCCGGCAAATTTTCCGGCAGAATGACCACAAAAGGAGAAAGGAGCAGGGTCTGCTGCAAAACATTTTCCAACTCGCGCACATTGCCAGGCCAGTCGTAGGCCATTAGTAATTCCATGGCTTCCGGAGAGACGCGCACACCGGGATAGCCCAATTTCTTCAGCATGGCCTCGATCAGCAAGGGAATATCTTCTCTGCGTTCCCGTAAAGGAGGAATGTGCAGACGCACAATGAAGCGATAGAGGAGATCCAGACGGAAACCGCCTGAACTGACCTCGTCATCAATATTTTTATTGGCAGCCGCGACTACACGAACCGTAGCGTGATGCACTTCATGCCCACCAATTCTGCGTACTTCGCCATCTTGCATAAACCGCAAAAATTTGCTTTGCAGCGCCGTGGACATTTCCGTGATTTCATCCAGAAAAATGGTGCCGCCCTGCGCAGACTCAATCAGACCTGTATGCTGGTGATCCGCGCCGGTAAAGGACCCTCTCTCGTAGCCGAAAAGCTCCGATTCGAGTAAATTATCGGGAATTGCACCGCAATGCACCACCACAAAAGGCAAAAGACGGCGTGACGACATATAATGCAGGGAACGTGCGGTCAGTTCTTTACCGGTGCCGCTTTCACCTTCAATGAGCACGCTGGCATGGGAATCGGCGACACGGGCAATTTGTTTATAAAACTCAACCATGGCGGGAGAAGAACCAATCAGCTTTGCCTCTTCGATGGCTTCCGACGGTCCATTTGACCGTCGCTCACGTAACTCACGTACTTCCAAAACTTTTTTAACGAGCGCACGACAATCTTCAGGTGAAAAGGGTTTGCTGATATAATCCCAGGCACCTAACCTGATCGCCTCCATGGTGGTTTCCAGAGAACCGTAAGCGGTCATCAGGATAACGGGCAGCTTCGGCCATTTTTTTTGAACCTCGCTCAAGAATTGCAGACCATCCATACCGGGCATACGAATGTCAGACATTAGTAAATCGTATTGGGATAGGTTTTGTTCAAGAGCGGCGAGAGCGGAGGTAAACGTGGTGACGTTGTATCCTTCGCGGAGAAGAACTTCCTGAAGAAATTCACAAGCAACGGCGTCATCATCAATAACCAATATATGAGCTTTCATAAAAACACCTGCCGAAATCCGTGAGAGAAAAAAATATCAGGGCAATGCGACCACGAAAAAACCCGAGAGTTTTCTGCTGCCTTGCGCATCCTGGGCAATAATTTCACAACGGACTCTTTTCTCGCCGTTTTCTTCATACTTCTCAATCACTTTGCCGCTCACGGTGATGGTTGCCCGGCCTTTTGTGTTTTCAAAATCATCCAGACTAACCGGTTGAGTCATGCTGAGAAAATGCACGGAAAATCTTCTCAAATATTTTTGATCGATCCAAGAGGTGATGGCTTCGCCTGCGATACCCATAATAAACATGCCATGGGCAATGACATGATCCATGCCAATCATCTTGGCGAAGGTCTCATCGTGATGAAGGGGATTAAAATCGCCGGATGCTCCGGCATAGCGCACAAGTTGCGTCCGCGTTATGGGTGGGGCGGTGAAGGCAGGTATGGCATCTCCAACCTGAATCGCATCGAAGTTAATAGTCATTTCGTCATTCCTATCTTTCCATAAAAGTTGTGCGCGCCTTGAGAACCAATTCTCCTCTTTGATTGATCAGTTCCGTTTCCAGGATGGTCACTTGGGCATACCTTCCTTTCTTTTCTTTTCTACCCCTGTCATACATATCCACAACCCTCATTTTGCGGGTAATGACATCTCCCGCGCAGATCGGCGTAAAATATTCGTAGTCTTCCTCGCTGTGCAACAGCTTGCTCAAATCAGCGCCCACCAAGTTAACGATGTCCAACAGGCCACCGCCTGTCCAGAAAACAAAACTGGTGGGAAAAGTCGGAGGGACAGGAATGTTTTCATATCCGGCGTTTTTTGCCGCATCGACATCGCGATAAATTGCTTTGATGTGATCCTTGTCTTCCTTCTGTGCAACAGCCGCGGCAAATTCAGCGATTTTGTTTTCTTCAACTTTAAGGGAATAAAGCGGGAATTCTATGCCGAGTTTTGATTTATCCGCCATAACAACCTCCGAACGATCAGGAATGCAAATGATGCACCCCATATCACATCCCGCCCGGGATTTCACGTTTAAATGACAGGGACGTTTAACAAAGAGAATAACGTCCTGGAAAGTCACTTGACAAGAATTCCGCGTTGCCTGTATTCTTGCAACCATGAAGATGTGTCATCATTGCCAAAAAGAAATTCCCACCGATCAATTTATCGGCAGGCAGGAGCAGTGTTGTTTCTGCAACGCCGATCTTCACTGCTGCCTGAACTGCGCCTTTTATGAGCACGGCGTCTATAATGATTGCCGGGAGGGACAAGCAGAACGAGTCCTGGACAAAAGCCGCTTCAACTTTTGCGATTACTTCAAATTCAAAGTCATCGGGGGAAAGGTAAACACACTACCTGCAAATCCCAAAGATAAGCTTCAAGCTTTATTTAAAACATGAAGCATAAACTTGTTGTAACGATAAAATGCTTTATGGAATTCATTTTCATTATCATTGTATCACTTCCACCGGGTTAGAGGTCATACAACGTTTCATCTTTGCGGGGTTTACGGAAGGCTGTTGCTTTGCCACTCTGCTTTTTCCCGAATGGATCCTCAGCCGACAGAATATCACCCATTTCTTCATCGATTTTATCTGGATCCTCGCCTGCCTCTAGGCGCTGCAAGGCTTCTTGAAAACCATCCCCCAACTTCATCCCGGTCGTTTCCGATAATTTTCTCATCAGCTTTGCCGCGGCTTGAGGATCATCGTCTTTCATTTTTTCCGCTTGGGCCGCGAACTGCATCATGGCTTTTTCCATTTTGCTTTCATCAAGGCCGCTCAAAGGATCGTCCGCGGCATCGTCTTTTCCTGAGCCGGTAATCGCCGCAAACACGGACATCTGGCGCGCAAGTGTTACGTTTTTACACTTCGGACAGGAAGGCACTTTGCTGGTATTGACCGATTTGGAAAAGAAATTATATATCGTGTTACATTTTTTGCAGTAAAATTCGTAAATGGGCATGCTGGAGACTCCTTATGGTTTGCCGTTTTTATCATCCATTGCCTGTAAATATTCAATACGTTCAGTCAGTGGTGGGTGAGAATAATAAAACCGAACGTACCAGGGATGAGGATGGAGATTGCTTAAATTATCTTTGGCCAGGCGTTTGAGCGCGCTGACCATGGGTTTTGCCGTGCCGGTCAAGTCAAAAGCCATCCGGTCGGCTTCGCGCTCAAAATGGCGCGTAATGGCGGAACCTGCAGGACTTAAGAAAAATCCGCCGGCGGCAAGATATAAAGAAACTAGAAATAGGCCGGCGTAAACAGGAGTCTGGATCATGCCGAATGCTCTGTAAAGAGGCGGCCAACCCACGATCAGATAAACGAGATAAAACAAAATCAGCGAAGCGAGAATCATAAATGCCAGTTGCTTGAGGATATGTTTCTTTTTCCAATGGCCGATTTCATGCGCCAATACCGATACGATTTCCTCCTGCGTATGCGAGGAAAGCAGCGTATCATATAAAACAATACGCTTGGTTTTCCCGATGCCGGTAAAATAGGCGTTTGTGTGTTTGGAGCGCTTGCCTTCGTCCACCTGATAAATGCCTTTAGCCTGGAGGCCGGCTTTGGAAAGTAACGCCACGATTTTTTCCTTGAGCGACTCATCCTTAATGGGTTCAAATTTATTAAAGAGCGGCGCTATCAACACCGGGTAGAGCCACAACATCACAACCTGGAATAAAGTAAAAAACGCCCATCCCCAGAACCACCAACTTTTCGGAAGATACGTAATGAATGCGATCAAAGCGCTGACGATGATTGCCATTATGATTGCGGAAATCAGCAGGGATTTTAAAAGATCAGTAAGCCACAGTTTCCAGGTAATGGTAGAAAATCCATATTTCCGCTCCAGCACAAAGGTGTGATATAAATCAAACGGCAAACCGGCAATTCCACTGATAACCGCCAGCGCAGCGAAAAAGATCAACGCCTGTCCGATAATATTGAGATTTATTCCGGTAAGCCAAACCACCAACAGCGGCAGCAAAAAAAATAACACCGCAAGCTCAATGATGTCGCCTACCAGATTTTCCCCAGCCTCCAGGCGGGATTGATCATAGGTATAGTCCACCATCTTGTTCAATGTTGCTTCGTCAATCTCGCCTTCAAAAACCGGTGGTATTTCCTTACCGTGCACTTTCAAATTTTTCATGTTGAGCCACTGCAAGACATAACGCAAGGCCATGCGCCCAATAAATAAGACAAGAAATATCGCCAACAGTATTTTCGCCATGCCATCCTATTCCTGATAACCTTGTTGATTAAGAGATAAATGGAGTTGGGCGTTTTGTAAAGTTATTTATTGTTCCGGGAGGCGACGAGGAATGGGTTATCTTTGACCACCAGGCACGCGTCCGGGTTTCAGGCGGGGATATAACAGGCCGTCGCTGGTGATAAGAACAACCGGCCACTCTACACCACAAATAAAGATCAGTTCGGCTGGATAACGGCCCTCTTTGGGCTGCCAGTTCTGAGGCTGCACAAATTCCATTTGCCACAGAGGCTGGTTATCCATCAAAATCAGCCCCTTGTAGGATTCATATTGATTTGATTCCGCGTCTGTCCACTGATGGATGCTGATCTCGACATCGCCTTTTTGTTTGATGCCCTCCCTTAAACCTCTGGCGGCATTGCTGATGTGCGGGGTTGTATTGCAGATCGCAAAAGAGATGAGCGCAAAAGCGATCGCCATTCCATAAAAAATCAGATTGCCGGTAAACGCGCCGGCCAGCACTAAACCCGCAGATAGTACCACAACGCCCGGACGCGCCCAATAAAGTATTCTACCCGATCCCATTCGTCTCAGTTCGGTTATTTGTTCGTCAAGAGTCATGTGGACGAAGTATAAGATAGATAAGGCGTAGTCAAGATGTAAAAATCAAGATTGGAGGAAATCTTTCAAATTTAACAGGTAAGTTGAGTTTGATCACCGTATCCGGTCTTTGTGAAAAACATTGACAAAAACTGCAATCAATATATAGGTAGAGCTCAATATTTAAAGGAGCTGTCAAGCTATGTTTGGTATCGGCGTGCAGGAACTGATTATCATTGCAATCATCGCGCTCTTAATAGTCGGGCCGAAAAAGCTACCTGACCTGGCCAAGACGCTGGGCAAAGGCTTTAGAGATTTTAAAAATGCAACCGAAGGTATCAGCGACGATCTGAAAGACGCCTTGAAAGAAGAAGATAAAACGAAACCCGATGATGGTCTGAAAGATTCTCTTCTTTTAAAAAAGCCCGTAGCGGAAGAAACAAAGACGGCCGGGAATGCTACCGGGAATAAACAAAATCCAACATAACTTCTAAAATTTCAACACTCAGCAAAACGGCACATGATGGAAACCAACGAAGATCTTAAAATGTCTTTGACTGAACATTTAATTGAACTGCGTAAGAGGCTGACCAACTCATTGATTGCCTTGGGGATTGGCTTTTTCGCCTGTTACTACTTTAAGGACTGGCTGTTCGCCATTATTACCAAGCCTTTAACCGACGCCCTTCCCAAAAGCAGCTACCTGATCTACACCGGCCTGACCCAGGCCTTTTTCACCTATATGAAAGTCGCTTTTTTTTCTTCTTTGATTCTAACCAGCCCTTTCATCTTTTATCAGGTGTGGAAATTTATCTCGCCGGCGCTGCTTCCTCAAGAAAAAAAGTACGTAGTGCCCTTTGTCTTGTCTTCCACGCTGCTTTTTTTGAGCGGCATCACTTTCGGCTATTTTATCGTCCTGCCTCCAGCGTTTAAATTTTTTGTCAGTTTCAACAATCAATATTTGCAGGCGATGATTTCATTCAATGAATATCTTTCGCTTTTTATCAAGTTTTTACTGGGATTCGGATTGTCCTTCCAGTTGCCGATTTTAATTTTCTTTTTGGCGAAACTGGGCATCGTTAACGACCAACTGCTTTCCAAAAACAGAAAGTATGCCATCTTGTTGATGTTTATTGCCGCCGCGATTCTCACACCTTCGCCGGATGCCCTAAGCCAGGTTTTGATGGCGATCCCCTTGCTATTTCTTTATGAAGTGAGCATATTTGTGGCGAAGTTTGCCGCCAAGAAAAAAGAAGCCCCGGAATCCATTGAAGGCGCTCATGAAGAATAGGTATTAAGGCCATGTCTATACGCAGAAAAAAGACAGAACAATCGGGACAGGGTACCAAACTGTCCAAAGTCTTCAACGTTTCATTGGTAGTGTTTTTTTTAATACTGCTTACAACCGTCGGCGGAACCTTTGCCTACTACGTCATGACCCTGGACTTGCCGGGAATTGACGCACTCAAGGATTATCGCCCCAGCATTGCTTCCCGTGTTCTTGACGAAAATAACGACCTGATTGATGAGTTCTTTCTGGAAGACAGAAAGATGGTAAAAATTTCTGAAATTCCTAAAATCACTCAGTATGCTTTTGTTGCGGCGGAAGATTCCCGCTTTTACCGGCACCAGGGGTTCGATCTGCAAAGTATTTTCCGCGCTTTGTTTAAAAATGTCGAAGCGGGTAAAATTGTGCAGGGCGGAAGCACTATTACGCAACAGGTCGCTAAACTGATGTATTTGACACCGGAAAGAAAATACATTCGAAAATTGAAGGAGGCCATTCTTTCTTATCGAATTGACAAATATCTGACCAAAGATGAAATTCTGAACTTGTATCTTAATCAGATTTACTTAGGCCACGGCACCTACGGCCTTGAATCGGCATCGATTGGTTACTTCGGCAAAAGCGCCAAGGATCTGACGTTACCGGAGGCCGCACTCCTTGCCGGTTTGCCGAAAGCGCCTACCACCTATTCTCCGTTTCTGTACTTCGATCGCGCGAAACAAAGACAGACTTACGTGTTGACCCGCATGATGGAAGAAGGCTTTATTACCAAAGAACAAATGGACAAGGCCGTCGCCGCTCCTTTGAAGCTGAGGCCTATGAAACCCAAGGACAAAGTCGCCGCATATTTTGTTGAACACGTCCGCCGTTATGTTCAGGAGAAATACGGCGCGGACATCCTCTACAAGGAAGGGTTAACCATTTACACCACCCTGAATCTATCGGCGCAAAAAGCGGCCCGCGACGCGCTCATCAAGGGTCTGACGGAAATGGAAGCAAGAGGCAAATATCAGAAAGGCCTGGTGCAGGGCGCGCTTTATTGTATGGATGTTAAAACCGGCGCGATACGCGCTCTCGTCGGAGGACGAGATTTCAACAAAAGCGAGTTCAACCGGGCGACTCAGTCACGCCGTCAACCGGGCTCTGCTTTCAAACCGCTGATCTATACGGCGGCTTTTGATAAAGGTCTGAACCCGTCCACGCGGTTTGTGGACTCTCCGATTGTTTTTGCAGACCCGTCGCAGGAAGACGGTTTTTGGAAACCGAAGAACTTTGACGATAAATTTCTGGGGCCCATAACCATGAGGACGGCCCTGGTCCAATCCCGCAATGTCGTTACCGTTAAGATCTTACAGGAAATTGGAATCGATTACGCCACCTCCTACGCAGCCAATATGGGGATTGAATCACCGCTGTCCAGGAATCTATCCCTGGCGCTGGGATCATCGGGTGTTACCTTGCAGGAAATGGTACGCGCCTATGGTGTGTTGGCCAACCAGGGGAAAAAAGTCACGCCTTACTTTATCCGCAAAATTGTTGACCGCACCGGCAATGTTTTTGAAGAAGCCAAAGTGCAGGAGGAGCAAGTCATTGATCCCCGCATTGCCTTTATGACGACCTATGTGATGCAGGACGTTGTGGAAAGCGGCACGGGCCGCAGAGTGAAAAGCATTGGCCGGCCGGTTGCCGGCAAGACCGGAACAACCAATGATATCCGCGACGCTTGGTTTATCGGGTTTACGCCGTCTCTGATTGCCGGCGTCTGGATTGGTTTTGATCAGGAAAAATCTCTGGGGAAAAATGAAGTGGGCGGTCGTGCTGCGGCGCCTATCTGGCTCTACTTTATGGAAAAGGCCACGCAGGGACAGCCGGTGGAGTCCTTCCCCGTTCCGGAAGGCATTGTTTTTGTCAAGGTGGATCACCGAACCGGCGTGGCGACTTCAGGCTCGGGCGCCGGAACCATCTATGAATGCTTTTTGGATAACGTCCCGCCCGGCGAAACGACGGAAACGGAAGAGGTAACTGAAGAAAAAGAAGAGTTATTTCGATAAAAAATTAAAACGAGTTGAGAATGCCTCTTGACAAGCGGGGCCTTTTTCGCTAGAAAGCAATTAAATTGGTCGGGGTAATTATGTTTCTTAAAGATTTAGACAGCGGCAGAATTCAGATACAAGCCATTGTAAGACTACTCGTCGTAGTAGTCGTACTTATGGGGTCTGTCGCCCGGTATCTTTAAGAAAAAAAGATATCAGCCGCGGGCCCCGAAAAGCCCGCGGCTTTGTTTTGTGAAGGTAAAGCCGCTTTTTCCTAAAGAAACTGGCGGCTTTTTTAGTTTAAAGGCTGTTGAATACAGGGGACAAGTATCATGATGGAGGATTCATAAAATATGAAGTTGAAAGGCACGGGAATTCTGCTGAAAATGCTGGAAGAAGAAAAAGTTGACATTATCTTTGGCTACCCGGGCGGAGCTGTTCTGGATATTTATGATCAACTTTATAAAAGTGACCTCAAGCATATTTTAGTCCGTCACGAACAGGGCGCCGTGCATGCTGCGGACGGTTACGCACGCGCAACCGGCAAAGTAGGCGTCTGTCTGGTCACGTCCGGCCCGGGCGCCACCAATGCCGTCACCGGTATCGCCACGGCGAATATGGATTCCATTCCTCTTGTTGTTTTTACAGGACAAGTACCCACAGGCCTGATCGGCAACGATGCTTTTCAGGAATGCGACATTACCGGCATCACACGCCCCTGCACCAAACACAATTTTCTGGTGCGCAACATTGAAGAACTGGCTTCGACAATTAAAGAAGCTTTTCATATTGCCCGCTCCGGAAGGCCTGGTCCGGTGCTGGTGGATCTGCCCAAAAATGTAATGGCCGCGCAAACCGATTATGATCCGGCCAATATCAAGTTCCGCAACCATGAAGTGGTTTACAAGCCGGCGCCAAAAAAAATGGCCAATTTGTTCGAGATGCTCAAGACCGCTAAGAAACCATTGATTATGACCGGTGGCGGCGTGATCCTGGGCAAAGCGGCGGACGAATTAACCTACCTGGCCCGAAAATACGAAATCCCCGTAACCGGCACCCTGATGGGCCTCGGATCCTTTCCGGGCAGTGACCCTCTGTGGTTGGGCATGCTGGGTATGCACGGCACCTACTACGCGAATATGGCCATCAGCCACTGCGATTTTCTACTGGCCATCGGCGTTCGCTTCGACGACCGCGTGACCGGCACGATTGAAACCTTTGCTGCCAACGCAAAGATTGTCCATATTGATATTGATCCATCTTCCATCAATAAAAATGTTACCGTTGATCTGCCGATTGTCGGCGATACCAAAGCTACACTCAAGGATCTCTTGCGCTTCCTGGAAGAGCACCACTATATGCAGGATCTCGCCTCGCGGAAAACGTGGCTTGGCGAAATTGCCGAATGGCGGGAAAAAGTGCCGCTAACCTACTGTCAGAACGGTGAAATTATCAAACCGCAATACGTCATCGAAACGCTGCATAAGTTAACCAAAGGCAATGCCCTGATTACAACGGAAGTCGGCCAGAATCAGATGTGGACGGCGCAGTTTTTTCAGTTTGATCGTCCCAATTCTTTCATTTCTTCCGGGGGGCTGGGTACGATGGGGTTTGGACTGCCGGCGGCTATCGGCGTCAAATGCGCTTTCCCCGATAAGCACGTGGTGGATATCGCGGGTGACGGCAGCATTCAGATGAACATTCAGGAACTGGCGACTGCCGCCCAGTATAACATCGCCGTGAAAGTTGTCCTGTTAAATAACGGTTATCTGGGCATGGTACGGCAGTGGCAGGAAATGTTTTATGAAAAGCGATACTCCTATACGGATATGACTTACGCGCCGGATTTCGTGAAGTTGGCAGAAGCCTTCGGCGTGGTTGGCTTCAGAGCAACCAAACCAGCCGAAGTGGAAGCCGTATTAAAGCAGGGGCTTTCCATCAATAAGCCGGTGCTGATGGATTTCCGCGTGTCGCGCGAGGAATGTGTCTATCCCATGGTGCATCCGGGCGAGTCGATCAGCCAGATGACGTTAGGATCAAGAGAAATGATCAACTAAATTTGACGAAGCCGTCAAATCATTAATATTTGTGAGGTTTAATAGCATGGAAAAAAAAGACCACATCATTTCAATTCTGGTGCACAATAAACCCGATGTGTTGGCCAGGATTGCCGGAACATTAGGCGGCAAAGGGTATAACATCGATAGTCTTTGCGTGAACACAACCACGCAAAATGATATATCAAAAATTGTAATGACCACCTCAGGGTCTCAGGCGACCATCACCCGAATTGTCAATGAGCTGCAAAAACTGGTCGATGTGATTTCTGCTGATGATCTGACCAATGTCGAATCCATCCATCGCGAGATGGTTCTGGTCCGTCTAAATCTGACAGCAGATAATCAAGAAAGCGTAAAGAAAGCTATTGACACAAATAAATGGAAAGTAATAGTGTCGGGTGACGCATACGTTATTATCGAAATTACCGGAGATAAAACTCAAATCGACTTTTCTAAAGCACGCCTGGAGCCGCTCGGCATCACCGATATAACACGGACAGGCCTTATCGCCTTGAAATTGGAAGATTAAAATTTAAAAAAACAATAATAACTGTCGGCAACATTAAGAATAGGGGGGTTTATGGCAAGAATTAATTTTGGTGGTACGATGGAAGATGTGGTGACCTCACAAGAGTTCACGGTGAAAAAAGCACAGGAAGTCCTTAAAAAAGAAGTGATCGCGGTACTGGGTTACGGGGTTCAGGGTCCCGCGCAGGCTTTTAATATGAAAGATAACGGTGTTAGCGTTATTATTGGCCAGGCCAAGGAAGATAAAATATACTGGGATAAGGCGATTGCCGACGGTTGGGTGCCCGGTCAGACGCTTTTCCCAATTGAAGAAGCGGTAGAGCGAGCGACCATCATTCAATATCTGGTCTCCGACGCGGCTCAGATGATCTTGTGGCCGAAAGTCAAAGCGCACCTGAAAAAGGGTGATGCGCTCTACTTCTCGCATGGCTTTTCCATCGTCTATAAAGAACAAACCGGCGTCATTCCGCCTGATTTTGTCGATGTGATTATGGTCGCGCCCAAAGGATCGGGCACCAGTGTCCGCCGTAATTTTGTTGACGGCAGCGGCATCAACTCCAGCTTTGCGGTTCATCAGGATGCGACCGGACGAGCAATGGAACGCACGCTTGCTTTGGGTATCGCCATCGGCTCCGGATTTTTATTCCCGACGACTTTCCAGATGGAAGTTTACAGCGACCTGACCGGCGAACGAGGCGTGCTGATGGGCGCGCTGGCGGGCATGATGGAGGCGCAATATGCCGAACTGCGCAAACACGGCCACACTCCCAGTGAAGCTTTCAACGAAACCGTGGAAGAATTGACCCAGAGCCTGATCCGCCTGGTCGGCGAGAACGGCATGGATTGGATGTATGCGAACTGCAGCACAACTGCTCAGCGCGGCGCATTGGACTGGCGGCACAAGTTCCGTAAAGCCGTAGAACCAGTTTTTGCCGAACTCTATCAGTCCGTCGCGACGGGCAAGGAAACCGCCATTGTGCTCAAAGCCAATAGTGCTCCTGATTACAAGGTTAAATTGGACGCGGAACTCAAGGAAATGCGCGAATCCGAACTTTGGCAGGCAGGGGCGGCGGTAAGAGAGCTCAGACCGGAAAAAAGAAAGAAATAATCCACACGAACCCCTTCCCCCTTTTTTAAAGGGGGAATCGAGGGGGGGTTTTATTTAAAATCTCCCCTGTCCCCTCTTTAGGAAAGAGGGGAATTCCTTTAGGAGAATAACATGAGAAGCGATTTGATGAAAAAGGGATTGGAGCGGGCGCCGCATCGTTCGCTCTTCAAGGCGATGGGCTATACCGATGAAGAAATCGCCCGCCCGCTCATCGGTGTGGTCAATTCCGCCAACGAAATTATTCCGGGGCATATCCACCTGGATTTAATTACCCAGGATGTCAAGGCGGGCATCCGCATGGCGGGCGGCACGCCGGTGGAATTTCCCGTCATCGGCGTATGCGACGGCATCGCCATGAATCACGCAGGCATGAAATATTCGCTGGCCAGCCGCGAGTTGATTGCCGATTCCATTGAAATCATGGCCACGGCGCATCCGTTTGACGCGCTGGTTTTCATTCCCAACTGCGACAAGATCGTTCCCGGCATGCTCATGGCGGCGCTTCGACTCAACATCCCATCGATATTCATCAGCGGCGGCCCGATGCTGGCCGGGAAGTTTCAGGACAAGACGGTTGACCTCATTTCCGTTTTTGAAGGCGTCGGCGCGGTGAAAGCCAGAAAGATGAAATCCGCGGAATTGCAGCAACTCGAAGACTGTGCCTGTCCCGGCTGCGGATCCTGCTCCGGCATGTACACGGCCAACTCTATGAACTGCGTCACTGAAGCTCTGGGTCTCGGGCTTCCCGGGCACGGCACGATTCCGGCGGTCCTGGCCGCGCGGCATCGTCTGGCCAAACAGGCCGGCATGAAAATCATGGATCTTTTGAAGAAGAATGTGAAGCCCCGCGACATCGCGACGCTGGCCGCTTTTAAAAACGCCATGGCTGTCGATATGGCGCTGGGCTGTTCCACCAATACGGTGCTGCACATTCCGGCCATCGCGCATGAAGCGAGCATCAAGCTGGATCTGGATCTTTTCAATTTCATCAGTGAAAAAACACCCAACATCTGCAAGCTCAGCCCCGCCGGACCGCATCACATCGAGGACTTGGACGCGGCAGGCGGCATTCAGGCCGTCATGAAAGCAATCAGCAAGCTGGGCGTCATCAACGAAAAAGCCATCACGGTCAACGGCAAAACCGTGGGCGCCAATTTGAAAAACGCACGCGTCTTGAATGAACAGGTCATTCGACCGCTGACCAATCCTTATTCCAAGCAAGGCGGTATTGCCATTCTACGCGGCAACCTCGCTCCGGACGGCGCTGTGGTTAAACAATCAGCTGTGGCTCAGGCCATGCAGGTTAACAAAGGCAGGGCTCGCGTTTTTGATTGCGAAGACGACGCCATTGCCGCGATTCTCCGTGGAAAGATTAAAGGCGGGGACATTGTGGTGATTCGCTATGAAGGACCGAAAGGCGGCCCGGGCATGCGCGAGATGCTTTCGCCCACCTCGGCCATTGTCGGCATGGGCTTGGATAAATCCGTGGCGCTTTTGACGGATGGGCGTTTCAGCGGTGGTACGCAGGGCGCGGCGATCGGTCATATCTCGCCCGAAGCGGCGGAAGGCGGCCCGATCGCGCTGATTAAAGAAGGTGACATCATTGCCATCGATATTCCGGCCAAAAAACTGAATCTGAACGTCAGCGACGCCGAATTGGATCAACGCAGGAAAGCCTTAAAGCCGCGTCAACCGGCGATTACCACCGGCTATCTGGCGCGCTATGCAAAAATGGTTACGTCTGCTTCAACGGGGGCAGTATTTAAAGATTGATAAGAATGTTACGAAGGACCGGTCAGCCTGTCCAGCTCACAAACTAATGTCATCCAGCTGGATGGCGCCCAGATTATCCTGTCGGAAGTTATTGCGCAACATCATGGCGAAGTGCATGGCTTTCCAGTAGAATGTTATCTTTACTTTCTTTCCATCAGAATCCGGCGAACTCTTTCCAGTTCCTGCTGATTATCCACCTCAACTGAATCATAAGGCGTGATGACGACTTTAATCTTGTAGCCATATTCCAGGGCTCGCAATTGTTCCAGGGCTTCGAGTTTCTCCAGTTTTCCTTCTGGTAATTTGGTAAAGGTGTCAAGGAAGTCCCGACGATAAGCGTAAATTCCGTGATGCTTGTAATAGTCGGTTTTGAGCTTTTTGTCGCGAACGTAAGGAATGGTCGCCCGTGAAAAATAAAGAGCATTATTTTCGGAATCGAAAACAACTTTGACGGCGTGTGGATGCGAAATTTCCTCATCCAGAATGATCTTATAAATTAATGTGGACATAACAACCGCGGGATCATCGATTAAAGGCTGGATCACTTCATCAACCTGCACCGGCTCAAAAATCGGCTGATCGCCTTGAATATTGACGACAATGGCGTCGGCGGAAAGATTGAGAGATGTGACAGCTTCTGATATTCTGTCTGTGCCGGATCGATGCGTTGTGGCGGTCATCACCACATTGCCGCCGAATTTTTTCACCGCGGCAAATATTCTTTCATCATCGGTCGCCACAGCCACATAAGGCAAGACTTGGGCTTTCGCCACACGTTCATAAACATGCTGAATCATCGGCTTGCCACACAGATCGGCCAGAGGTTTGCCGGGAAAACGGCTGGATTCATAACGCGAGGGAATGATGCAGACAATATCTTTTTTCATTATGATCTTCCTAAATGTGGATCGGTCTGCTGCAAATAGTTGACCACATAATCGCGCACGGAATCTTCCAGGGAAGAAAAATCCACCGGACAGCCTGCCTGGCGCAGCTTATCCATTTCTGCCTGCGTAAAGTACTGGTATTGATTACGCAGCGATTCGGGCATCTCAATGTATTCAATATTCGGCTTGATGCCCATCGCGGCAAAAACCGCTATGATCAGATCATTCCAGGTTCTGGCCTTGCCTGTGCCCAGGTTGAAGATGCCGTTGACAGCCGGATTCTGCAAAAACCACCACAGGACATCAATGCAACTTTTAACATACACAAAATCCCGCATCTGGCCCCCATCGGGATATTGGGACACATAGGATTTGAAGAGGCGGACTTTACCCGTTTCCCGAATCTGATGAAACGCTTTAAAAATTACACTGGTCATATCCGCTTTGTGATATTCATTGGGGCCGAAGACATTGAAAAATTTAATCCCCGCCATCTTGCTTTCCATCTTGTGACGCAAGACCCATAAATCAAAAACCTGCTTGGAATAGCCGTACATATTGATAGGCTTGAGTGAGTTAATTTTAGCGTGGTCATCGGCAAAGCCCCGCTTCCCGTCGCCATACGTTGCGGCAGAACTGGCGTAGATAAAGCGGATGCCACGCTGGAGTGCCCACTCGGCCAATGTTCTCGTGTAAATAAAATTATTTTCCCAGAGGTAGTCCGCATCCCGTTCGGTCGTCGAAGAACAGGCGCCCATGTGCACAATGGCGCTGACTTCAAAAGGCAGGTCGTCGTCGTAAATCATCTGAAAAAAATCATCTTTATAGATGTAATCCTCAAACCGGAGATTGACCAGATTCTTCCATTTGTCCGTGGTCCCCAGTCGATCAACAATCATAATATCTTCAATGCCTTCCTGGTTGAGTTTCCAAACAAAGGCACTGCCGATAAATCCTGCACCACCTGTAACGATGATCATATTGATTGCTCCTGAAATTGTAATAATCCGGTTTTGTAGTAATACTGAATAGGCATGCTGTCAATAAGGAAAACGGCAACATCACCCGGACCGATCAAGGATTCAGCGATGAACCGTTTTTGAATTCCTGCTTCAATATCCGTCTTAGGAGCTTGCCGGACGGATCACGGGGGATTTCTTCGCGAAAGATTATTGTTTTGGGTACTCGGTACTCGGGCATGTTTTCTCTGCAATACCGGATGAGCCCCTCTTTATCCGGCTCTATACCATCTTTTACGGCAACCACCGCCATGACCGCCTCCCCTCTGCTACGGTCGGGTATTCCGATCACTGCAACGTCCTTCACTTGAGGGTGGCTTTTCAAAAACTCTTCGACTTGACCAGGGTAGATGTTGAAACCATTGGAAATTATGAGATCATCTTTTCTATCCACAAGGTAGAAGAAACCGTCCTTGTCCATGCGGGCCATGTCCCGGGTATAAAACCAGCCGTCACGCAACACGGCTGCGGTAAGCGTCTCGTTGTTCCAATATCCACGCATGATCTGCGGCCCTTTGACGACCAGTTCGCCCACTTCTCCCACCTCGCATTCTCTTAACCCTGTTTCCATATCCATGATTCTGGCTTGCGTGTCGGGAAGAGGCAATCCGATGGATCCTGCCGGCGCTCCCTGTGGATAAGGCGTCATGTGGGTTGCCGAAGACGCCTCGGAAAGGCCATAAGCCTCCATCATCCTTCTACCGGTCAGCGCTGCAAACCTTTCATGCACAAAACCGGGAAGAGGTGCGCCTCCGCTGGTGGCCACTTTTAAGGCGCCAAGCTGGATTTTAGCTTTCTCATCGGGCAGCGACAAGATGGCATTCCACAGGCTGGGCACAGCCGGAAAGGATATCGGTTGGTACATTTCCAAAAGCTTCATCAGGGAAAGAATATCCATCAAGTCGATCCGGGGCAGTAGGATCATACGATACGCCTTGCGCACGCTAATCAAAAGACAAGCCTGCATTCCAAAGACATGAAAAAAAGGAATCAAACACATCACCGCCGAATTTCCAACGCCTTGTATGCCGATCCACGCATCGGATTGGATGACGCTGGCTACAATATTGGCATGGGTCAGGATTGCCGCTTTGGGGGTTCCCGTAGAACCACTGGTGTATTGAAGCACCGCCACATCGGCCGGGTAAATATCTGTTCGGGGTTCGCCCGCGCTTTCGATCGAGGTAAGCAACTCATTGAAAATCTGTGGACTGGGCATCCCCTCCGAGAGTCTGATTTTTCTTTCAAGGCCAAACACCGAATGGAGAATGACGGTCTTAACGGCAGTCTGCTCGATGATTTTGTAGATATTTTGCGCAAACAAATCCAACGTGATGATCACTTTAGCGCCGGCGTTGTTCAGACAGGAAACCAATTCATCTCCCTGAATACCCACACTGAGGTTTGCCACGACAGCACCCAGCTTGAGCGCGGCAAAGAAGGCAATAACATAGGTCGGGGAGTTCACCAGAACAAAAGCGATCCGGTCACCTTGCCTCACTCCCGTCTGCTCAAGGACAAGGGCAAACCGGTTAACTTTGTCATTAAGTTCCTGATAAGTTGTATGGGTATCGTTGAAGGTCATCGCCACATAATCCGGATGCGCGGCAACCGTGTCCGTCAGGAAACGGTGGATTGGGATCTGCGGATATTCGATAGTCTGCGGAACATGCTTCGCGTATTGCTCTGTCCAGATTTTACTCATTGTTTGTTTCACCTCAAATGATACCAGTTTTCTTCCGATAACTTGTAAATAAAAGATTGATGCCGATGATTTTCTACCTAAAACAGAGGCGGGCGTCGAACAGGGAACGGACGGTCTGCTCACCCAGGGAAGTCAGCTCGTTCGCGCAGAATCCCAGGGGATTGGCCTTACGAAACTCCTTGATGGTGTAACTGGATAAGATTCTTTCAATATCAAGTAATAAGGCTTCTTTCTGGTCACTTAACCGCTTTTTCTGCAGATATTGCTTCTTTAGACAGTACCTCAAAAATTGTTCCACCTTGTCCGAAAGGTACCGGTGGTTGAGCAGGTTAGGATCGAAACCGGGCAGAGCTCGGTTGCTGGTCAACCGGTTCATATCTGCGAGAATCCCTTCCAAATTCTGCAAAAAGAGCTCTTTCCGAAAGATAACTGTTCTCGCGGTATCTCGCTTCAACTCTGCCAGGCGCTTCAAGTAATAGGCGGCCACCTGACTGAAAGTGATTATATGGAGCTGCTGCATAAGTTCGTAGAGCGTCTGGTTGAATTCGTCCTTGGGTTTGCGGAAAAAAACCGGTGGGCCGATGTGGATGAAAACGTCTTTTACCCCCTTCACCAGACGGTCCACCTTGACGTTGATAGGAAGGATGTACACCTTCCGACCGGTACTCTGAAAGGTGTTTTCGAGGACCTGATACACGGAGCTGCGGATTTTCTTCAGGCCGCCATACCCCCACGTGGTTCCCTCGGGAAAGATCAGAGTTGATATTCCCTGCATGCTGCTGTCTCTGAAGCGATTCAACTGATCTGAGATTTCCTGCTGCAATTCCTCTTTCTTCTTGCTGCAAGCATCAACAAACGGGCGGTCGACGGCCGCCACCTTCAGTTTGTGAAAAATCGCCAAGGGAAGGCCCGACTTGTCAATCATCAGAAGGACATTTCTCAGGAATTTGTTCTTTTTCCCATAGTTCGTAGAGAGATAGCGACCGCTCAGAAAATCATTCTTGACCATGACCATAAAATCCGGTCTGGGCTTCAGGGCATAATATATCCGCGACAGGGACGGAACTTCGAAATAACTGTCATGGGTCAAGGCGAATATGACCGGAGTGGGTATGTGCGAAAGGTTCTCCCTTCCCAGCAGATGGGCCTTGTGGCGCATAAGCTTTGAGGCCAGAAAAAAACCGAATAAAATTAATTCATAAAATACGCCGCGATGTCCAGCCTTCATCCTTGATCACACTCCTCCCCCTGTGAAGCAGAGACCATAGGAAGTTTGCCCCCCTGCGCCGCCTTTTGCCGGACTTTGTTTGATTTTGATAAGAACCTCCCTTTGGCAGGAGGAAGCATAAGAAATGTGGTTTTGGATGTCAAGGAAATCTTGGGAAATCTTGGGCATAAACGATCAAAATCAGTATTGAGATCATCTCCTATAAACTCCTTGACATAAACAATTAGCAACATTACACTAAATTTAAAGAGTATTGCAGCTTTCTTCTTTTTCCGTATAATTAATTCTCCTGAACGATACTTTTTCCGACAATTTCACGGCTGAATGTTATTTGTCAGTCCTATTACAGGGCATATCGTGTTATTATAACCGCATTAGGAAGGAGGTCAGACTATGCCGATATTTATAATGTTCGGAAAATATACCCAAGATTCATTAAAGGATGTCTCTGCGCAGCGGACGAAAAAGGCCGTCAAGATCATCGAGAAAAACGGTGGAAAGATCGTTTCCATGTATGCCGTGATGGGGGAGCACGATCTGGTCTTTACCTTAGATTTTCCTGACGCGGAAAAAGCGCTGTGTGCCTCGATGGGTTTAAATATGCTGACAGGCATTTCCTTTGCCACTTCACCGGTTGTGGACGTGGAAAAGTTCGATAGCCTGGTTTCCAAAATAGAAAAAATTTAAGTTGAAGTTGAAGAATGGTTGCTCCAACATAAGATAGAAATCGTCTTCTGAAAAATGTTGTCTCATCATTTCAAACAAAACCCCCTCAGTC
>ERZ795054.1082-NODE-1082-length-27372-cov-4.864517_pt1 | contig 27372 bp, 14 predicted proteins | sample MGYA00375138_ERZ795054 | MGnify/ENA primary metagenome ERZ795054 (study PRJEB30183, sample SAMN05720215) | anaerobic digester metagenome | isolation source: active sludge of municipal wastewater-treating anaerobic digesters | place: USA | collected 2014-12-23 ... | reverse complement strand
ATTGTATCAATTTCGACATGAGGCCGACGGTGAGGGTTATCGCGATGACGAAAACAAGGATGTTGGCGGCGAAGTGATATCGGCCGCTTTTAAGGAAAACCAGCGCGACAAGCACCGAGATAAAAATGATTGTAACTACAATGATGGCCTGGAGGTAGAGAACCGCTCCAAGAAAAATCACCAACAGGAGAACCATCAACGGCAGCAGGAACGCCAGGCAGAGAAGCATGTACAGGAGAGTCTGCGACTTTCTCTGTATAAGGTACGAACTTTGAATGTACCGTCGAAGAAAAAAGGAATTGATCGGGTGCAGTGCGCTCATAGTGCCTCCTTTATTCTATATGTCAGGGTTGGCAGCGGGCGAGCCGGTTCTATTGATTAAAGGTTGTAGTTAAAATTTAATTGCCCATTTGTTGATTATCTCAGAGCTGTTTATTGACCCGGAAATTGACGGGTCCCCCGCCTTTGGCCATGGGAACCACTCATTTTTTCAGTTACACGGGAACAACGCTGTATCGATTCAATTTAATTGTCAATTATTATCCAAGCGTTAATTTGCTATTATTCATGCATTTTGCGTATTGAGCACTGGCCTGCCATGTCAGCGCACCTTCCCCCGCGCGAGCGACATGAAGATTCCGGCGAAGCACAGGGTCGTGAAGACGGCGAAGGCGATGCGGGCGCTGACGAGGAACTGCCCGTAGTGTTCGGGCGTAATGGGGACCCTGCCCATCACCACCGCGAAGATGAGCATTGCGATTCCCATGCTGAACATCTGGCCGGTGAGGCGCATGGTGCCCAGGGTCCCGGAGGCGACGCCGTAGTGGCGGCTTTCAACTGAGCTCATCACGGCGTTGGTGTTGGGCGAGGAAAAGAGGGCGAATCCGAAACCGAGAACGACCAGGCCTGCGACGATGAGTCCGAGCGGAGTGCCCGCGTGGAGGAAGATGAAGGATGAAAGCCCCAGCGTGGTAAGGGCCATCCCGATTGAGGCGACGACCCGCGGCTCGATACGATCGGAGAGGCTCCCCGCCAGCGGCGAGAGGAGGGCCATCACCGCCGGTTGCGATACGAGGATCATGCCGGCGCTCTCCGGGGTCATGGCCTTGATGTACTGTAAATACAGGCTAAGCAGAAAGCCCGAGGCGAAGGTTGCGCTGTAATTGATGAGAGCGGCGAAATTCGACATCGCGAAGACCACGTTGTCGCGAAAGAGCGCCATGTTCATGACGGGTGTGGCGATGGAAATCTCGATTCGATAAAAGACGAAGAGCGCCGCCGCGCCGGCGATTGAAAGGACGATTCCCGGCGTCGACGGCAGGCGCGAGAAACCGTACATGAGCGCGGCCAGGCCGGCCCCGTACACGAGCGACCCGCCGAGGTCGAAGCGCTCCCCCTTCGCCTCGGCCCATTCACCTTTCAGGTATACGGGGACGAGTATCAGTATCGCGACGCCCATGGGCACGGTGGCGAGGAAGATATATCGCCAGCCCAGGTAGTGCGTGATGAGCCCGCCGAGAAAGGGGCCCATCGACAGCCCAAGGTAGACGGCAGCGACATTGATTCCCAGCACGCGGCCGCGCCGCTCGGGCGGGAAGACCGAAATGAGAATCGGGAGGCCGGTGCCGAAGGTCATGGCGCTTCCGATACCCTGGGCGACGCGGCAGGCGATGAGCGCGGAGGCCGTGGACGCGAGGGGCGCGGCGAGCGACGCGGCCGAGTAGACGGCCATCCCGGCCATGAAGACGCGCTTCCTTCCGCGCATGTCGGCCAGGCGTCCCATGGGCACCAGGAACATCGCCGAGGCCAGTATGAACGCGGTCGAAACCCAGTTGAGGAGTACGGCGTCGATCGCGAACTCCGTCCCGATCGCCGGCAGGGCGATGTTGACGGCCGACCCCATGAAGGGGGTGATAAATGCCGCGAGTGTGGCGATGACCAGAGCCGCGCGCTGCGGTGCCGTGGATTTCATTGTGGTGTCTCCGGGGTGAAGGGTGACGCGGCGCATGATGCTATCACGCACCGGTGTCGTTGCAAGGATTTTTCCCCTCGGCGGGCGCTATCCCCAGCGCTGCTTGAGCGCGACGCGCACGTCGTTGAAATCGTCCCATGCCAGGTAGGGTCTTTTCATGTGTTCCATAAAGCGGGCGAGGCCGTCGCGGGCAAAGACGAGATCGGCGGCCTGCGCCATGGTGAGGTCGGTGGGGCCGTCGCCGACGCAGACGGACTCGGAGGGCGCGTACCGCGCGATGACGTCGGCCTTCGCCATGAGCTCGCCTGCGCGCTCGAAGTCGGAGTATACGCGGAGGCGCTCGCCGGAGACGTCCACGTCGGGCGCGTGAATGGCGTGTACGCGCGCAGTGAGGTCGCCGAGACGCGACTCGACCATGCCGCGCAGGCCCCCCGATATGACGATAAATGGCACGCCGCGGGAATCGAGATAATCGATGAGCTCGACGAAGCCCGGACGGATGGGGATGGTGCGCACGTATTCGAGTATGTCCGGGTAGAGCGCGGCGGGGATCGAGTCGACGATGCGCCTCACGCCCTCGCGGATGGTCATGCGAAGCGCCTGCATCTCGGGACCGACCTCGCGATACACCTCCGGAGCGAAATTCCGGAACATCCCGAGAAAGCTTTCCTCCGAGGTGATGGTGCCGTCGAAATCGCAGAAGACGGCCCGCGCGAGTCTCGGAGACGGTCGGTTCATTTCCACGTGATTTTCGCCGGATTCCGTCGCGGCATGCGGTGGTAGCGGTGCCTCGGATAGCCCAGAATGGCCGAGCCGAATCCGGCGTGCCCTTGAGGGAGCCCCACCGCCTCGGCGAGCGGCGGGTAGAACCCGAGGGCGGCGTCGAAGAAACCCGAACAGCAGCTCCCCAGCCCGAGCGAGGGCGCAGCGAGCTCCAGGTATGCAATGGCTATTGTGCCGGCCGGGCGCGCCATCATGTTGTCCTTCGGGGCGTGGCAGAGCACCAGATGCGGCGCTCCGCGCAGGACGGCGTCGATACCCATCTCCCAGCCCGCTATTATAAGGTCCATGTGCACGGCCTTTGCCTGCTCGGGAAAATCGCGCAGGACGGCTCGCATCCACTCCACAACGAGCCCGGCGAGGCCGCGCGTTTTGTCCTGGTCGTACACTACCAGCCATTCGAGCGGCTGCGAGTTATGGCCGGACGGCGCGTGCCGCGCGATGTCGATCAGCCGTTCTATTGTCGGCTTGTCTACGGACTGTTTTTTATAGGACCTGATGGAACGGCGCGAGCGGAGGAACCGCTCGGCGAACGCCGGATCGTCAGTGCGCTCGGTGATCAACGTGCAGTCCTCCACCGGCATCGCGTGGAGGGAGAGCGCCCCGTGCGGGCAGACGGCAACGCAGTGACCGCAGGAAATGCAGAGTTCTTCGCCTCCCGGGACGGTTTCGGGCAGGGACTGTCTGTCGGCAAGGGCGATGATGCGGGCGGGGCATTCATCAACGCATGCTCCGCATCGCGTGCATCGTGTCCCGTCGATTGTAAAAAGATTCATATATCCACTCCTTATTAAGTGCCGTCGCGCAGTGTCGGCCGCGCGTGGAACGGAATCAAGCATAAAAACGTCCGGGAAATCTCTTGACGCGGACGGCCGCCCATGTAAAATCCATTTGATAGTACGCACAGCGCACCGCCGGAGGAGCCGTTGATGGACGATGATCTGATGGACATTGAAGAGGAGCCGACCCTCGATGCAGGTGAGGTGATTGAGGCCGCGGACCTTTCCGCGCGCTCCATCGAAGAGCTCATAGGCCGCATCTTCGAGTACAAGCACCGTCTGATGGAACGCCTGCTCTCGGACGGGATAGGACACGCCCGGTTCAAAGAGAGCCCCGCGGGGCGCATTCCCGATTCGTGGCGCGTTGTTCCCCTGCAGGAGGCGCTCGCCGGACGGAAGATCGTCGAAGGTCCGGCCTCGCTTCCGGGCGCGGGTGACGTGGCGGCCGTGGTGCCGGTTATCATCCCGGAGTGCGTCGGGTCTCTGCGCCTGCTCGAAAAGCGCTGCGGGGCGGTCGCAAAGGACCGGGCGAAAAAGCTCGCCGAGTTTGCCGTCGCCGGATCCGACATCGTGATGGCGGTAAAGGGCGAGTACGCCGGCGCGTCGGCGATCATGCCGGTCTTTTTTCCCGGAGGCATACTCGGCCCCGGCTGCGTGAGGATATCCGCGGACCCCGGGGTATGCGAGCCGTTTTACCTCAACAATGTGCTGCACTCCTATTTCCAGTCGGGTGTGCTCTACACGCTGAACGCAGGCAGCGGCGAGATGGCGATAGACCTCGAGCTTCTGCGGCGTCTCATGATCAAGCTTCCGCCGATTTCCGAGCAGAAGCGCATTGCCGACATTCTGCTCGCGCTTTCCGGGGAGATTGTGGCCGGAGAGGACGCGCTCTCGCGGATCCGCTCGATCCGGGCCAACTTTATACGCGCCCAAGACGAATAAAAAATAATAGACATTTTTTCCTGTATTTGCATACACCCGTTGCATCATCGATGGAGGAACGGTCATGCGCACGCTCGGCATCAATATAGGCTCGTCGAACGTCAAGGCGGTCATGCTTGAGGGGAACGAGATCCTCTGGAGCGAAGTGGTGCCCCACGAGGGGAACTTCCTCGGTACGCTCTCGAGGATCCTTTCGTTCAGGGAAATGCCGGAGGGCGTTCGCGCTCTCGTTACGGGGACCGAGGGCCGCTATCTGCTCAACATCTCGAGCGTCATTGAACCGATCTGCGTCGAAGCGGCGCTCGGCGACCTTGAGGAAGAGGTGGACGCGGTGGTCTCGCTGGGCGGCGAGGATCTGGTGGTCTACACCGTCAATGAAAGTAAACGGATTATAACGAGTTTCTCCGGAAACAAGTGCGCATCGGGAACAGGAGAGTTTTTCAAACAGCAGCTCGGCCGGATGGACATGGGGCTGGACGCCGTCGATCGCCTCGAACCGGGCTGCCGGGTTCACAAGCTTTCCTCGCGGTGCTCCGTCTTCATGAAGAGCGACTGCACGCACCGGCTCAACAAGGGAGAGGCCACCAAGGGCGATATCATCCTGTCGCTGAGTAATGTTATGGCCATCAAGGTGGCCGATTTCCTCAAGCGCGCCCGCATGGAGCGCGGCCGCGTTATGCTTACCGGCGGCGTGACGCGCAATCCCTATGTCGTGAGCTTCCTGTCGGAAAAGCTTCCCGATGTCGAATTCATCGTACCGGGAATCGCCCCCTTCTTCGAGGCGTACGGCGCGGCGCTCCTCGCGCGCGAAACGGGGAGCGCGCTTCCGCCGGCGGACAGGCTTACACGCGGGCACAGCGTGCAGTTCGCGCGCTTCACGAGCCTGAAAACGGCGGAGGGCCGCGTGACCTTTATCCCCTCCCGCAAGACAAAGGTACGCGCCGGTCGCGAGTACATCCTTGGCGTAGACGGCGGCTCGACGACGACAAAGGCCTGCCTCATCGACATCGAAACGGACGAGATTACGGCGTCCTATTACGGGCGTACGCACGGGGACCCCGTGAAGGCCCTCAAGCAGTGCATTGTCGAGATCAAGAAGCAGATCCGCGAGGATATCGGCGAGGCGCCTATTCGAATAAGCCTGGCGGCCACCACGGGCTCCTCCCGCGAGATTCTGGGGGTGTTCCTGGAGACCCCGGCGGTGTACAACGAGATCATCGCCCACGCGGTGGGGACCACCTACTATCAGCCCGACATCGACACGATTTTCGAGATCGGTGGGCAGGACGCCAAGTACGTGCTCCTTAAAAACAGGGTCCCCATCGATTACGCCATGAACGAAGCCTGTTCCGCGGGGACCGGCTCGTTCCTGGAGGAGTCGTGCAGGGGCGACCTCAGCATAGAGCACGCGCACGAGATAGCGCCGGTGGCGCTCGCCGCGGAGCGGCCGCTGAAATTCGGCGAGCACTGCTCTGCTTTCATCAATTCGGATATCCGCAAGGCGATACAGCAGGGCGCCACGCGGGAGGACATCACGGCCGGACTGGTGACCTCGATTGTGTCGAATTATCTCAACCGCGTTGTGGGCAACCGTACAATCGGCAACGGCATCGTGCTGCAGGGAGGGGTGGCCAAGAACGAGGCGGTGCCGCTGGCGTTCGCGATGCTTCTGGGCAAGAACATTCTGGTGCCGCCCGATCCCGAGCTCATGGGATGTTTCGGGGTGGGGCTGCTCGCCGCGCAGAAGCTGTCGGAGGGCTTTCTTGAAAAGGGAAGCTACGACCTCGACGCTATCCTCGCCACCGAGATTGTCGGCGAACGCGAGTTCCAGTGCAAGGCCTGTGACAATTACTGCCCCATCCGCGTGCTCGTCGTCAACGGGCACCGCTATATGTTCGGCGGCCGCTGCAACAAGTACGCCAATATGCGCAAGAAGAAGAGCTTCGACGAGGCCGAGGTGGTCGATTATGTGGAGCGCCGGAACGATCTCATGTTCGTCGAATGCGCGCCCGATCCGGACTCATTCAATTCCCGTTGCGGCCATACGGTGGGCATTCCCCGCTGTTTCTCGGTGTATACCCTGTGGCCGTTTTACTCTCATTTTTTCCACGAGCTGGGCGTGCGCGCCGTGCTCTCGACGGAGATATCGCCGGGGGGGATCGCGCGGGTGGAGAGCGGCTACTGTTTCCCGGCCGAAATCGCGCACGGCGCGGTGCAGGCGGCCTTCGACGCGCGGCCGGACTACCTGTTCCTGCCGCATTTCAGGGACATGGAGAGCTACGAGAGCGACGTGCACGCGAATTTCTGCCCCATCACGCAGGGACTGCCCTATTACATCCGTCAGGCGTTTCCGGAAATTCCCGACGAGCGCGTGCTCTGTCCCGTCGTGAGCTTCAAGTACGGCGAGGAGAAGGCGCTCGAGCCGTTCATCGAGCTCGGCGAACGACTCGGTTTCGGCGAGAAGGAGGTTCGCGCGGCCTTCGCCGTCGCGCTCGAAAGGCAGCGCGATTACGCCGTGAAGGCGGCGGAGCTCGGCCGCGAGGCGCTCGAAACGGCGCGCGGGGCTAAGCGCCCGGTCATCGCGCTTCTGGGCAGGCCGTACAACGCGTTCACGCCGGACGCGAACATGGGAATACCCCGGAAATTCACCTCGCGCGGATGCACCATCATCCCCTTCGACATCCTGCCGTTCGAAAACGAGGCGATTTTCGCCAACATGTACTGGTACTACGGCCAGCAGGACATGAAGGCGAGCAGGCTCGTGCGGAACGAGGACAACCTCTTCGTGACATATATAACGAATTTCTCGTGCGCGCCGGACTCCTTCATGCTGCACTATCTCAGATGGAACATGGGCACCAAACCATTCCTGGTGCTGGAGCTCGACTCGCACACGGCCGACGCCGGGGTCGACACGCGCGTGGAGGCCTTCCTGGACATCATAGAGGGGTACCGGAGCAAGCACACGGAAATCGCAGCGGAGCGTTTCGACAACGGCCTGCGCTTCGTCGTGAAGAAGGACGGACTGTATGTCCGGCGCGTTTCCACCGGCGAGACGATGCCGCTCAGGGACAACCCGCGCATCAAGCTCCTCCTGGCGAACATGGGGAGGCTCTCGACCGAGCTCCTCGCCGCGTCGCTTCGTTCCGCGGGAATCAGCGCCGAGGCCATGCCGCTGGCGGACGTGCCGACGCTGCAGCTGGCGCGCAACCACGCCTCCGGCAAGGAGTGCCTCCCTTCGCACCTTGTGCTCGGCGAGGCGCTTCGCTTCTTCGGCTCCGACCGCTACCGCAAGGACGAAATCTACCTGCTCTTCGTCCCGACCACAACGGGGCCCTGCCGCACGGGGCAGTACTTCGTTTTCTACGAGAACCTCTTCAAGGACCTGCGCCTGGACAACGTGGTCGTCGTGACGCTTGACTCCGACAACTCGTACAACGAGCTCGGGCCGGACTTCTCGAAGCACGCGTGGTGGGGGCTGGTCATCAGCGACTACATGAAGGACGTGGAGACCTCGCTTCGCGCGTGCGCGGAGGATCCCGCAGCGGCGATGAGAACATACGACGGGCTCTGGCACCGGCTTATAGCCGTGGCCGAGAAGGACGTCCGCGGCGTTCTGCCGGTACTCGAGGATATCGTCGCGGAGATCACACGCATCCCCCTGAAGCGCACGATAGACGAGTGTCCGCGCGTGCTTGTCGTGGGGGAGATCTACGTGCGCAGGGACGACTTCGCCGTGGACGAGCTCATTCAGCATTTCAGCGCGCGCGGAATAATCGGGAAGGTCTCCGGTATCACCGAGTGGATCTACTACTGCGACCACGTGCGGCGCCATGAGATACTGAAGCGGCTGCGGCTCGTTCCATGGTACCTGAGGCCCTTTTCGAAAGAACTGCGCGAGTTCCTCGGCTGGAAGTTGGAGGCAATGTACAAGCACCGCGTAGAGCACCGGGTGGCCGCCGTCTTGAAGAAGACGGGCCTCCTGCCGGAGACGCCGCATGACATGGACCGCATAATGGATAACGCCGAGAGGTATTTCGTGAGCGACGAGCTGCATTCCGAAATCAGCGTCTCGAGCGGCGTCGCCGCGACGGCGATGATGGACGGCTATTCAGGCGTGGTGAACATCGCCCCCTTCGCCTGCCTGATCGGGCGCGTGATCGAGGGGATCCTCACTCCCTGGGCCCGCGAGCGCCACTACCCGGTGATGTCCGTGGAGATCGACGGGAACCTTCTGCCGCCCGGCATCATCAACAAGCTCGACATATTCATGCTGAACGTGCTCAGATTCAAAGAGAATCCGGATGTTTCCTCGCTCGTCGAACCCGGCGGGGGAAAACGGGAGATGCTCAGCAGGATGACGGGACTCGGTTGACGAGTTCCGTCATCGCCGGGAGCCGGCCAATTTTTACTTGCCATACGCCCTTTCCATCTTTACGATTTCACCCTTCCGCGCAGTGAAGCGTACGCCCGTCGGCGGTGCCACAGCGGCGCGGGAAGGATTGAAAAATGATACGAAAAACGGAAAATACCAGCCGTTCAGCCGATACCACGACGGGCGGACCCGCCCAAACGCCGCCAGGAGCGATGTCCGCAAAGATAAACCCGGGCGGCATCGCGAAGACCGCTGCGAAGGTACTTCTCGTATGGGTGCCGCTTTCGGTTTTCGGGCTTGTGTTCATGCTGATGGCCGCGCTTCCGCTGGTCCTCTCTCCGGGGCGCGTTGAGTCCATTGCCGTATCCGCTTTCCGCGCCGCCTCGAACGGCGAGCTCACGCTGAGCGTTAAGCGGTTCAATCCCTACACCGGCTTCGACATTCATAATCTTGTTATTTATAACGGCGAGGAGTTCGGCAGGACGAAATTCGTGGAGGTCGAGCGGCTGGTGCTCGATTACGGCTTCTTCGGCATGCTCGTCGGAAACGTGCGTTTCAGAGAGATCGGCATCTACCGTCCCCGTTTATATCTTATGGAAAAGAACGGCGTCTGGAACGCGGCGCGTCTCATGAAGGCCGGGGCCGGGAAGCCGGAGGCTGAAAAGAAGGAGGAGCCGGCGCTGGAGGGTGCGCCGTCCGGAGAAATACGGCTTCCGTTTTCCGCGGAATTCCTCTTTAAATTCGTGCTCGATGACTTAAGGATGTATGTCCGCGGCGCGGGGCTCAACGCGTCGGTGGAGGGGCTCGGCTTCACCGCCGACGTGAGGGTCCCCCCGTTCAGAACAGTTCCGAAATCGCTGGAGGCGGTCTCGCTTCTCGAACGCATGTCGATCGCTCTCAATCCGAAGGGTGAGCTCGACGTGTCGGTATACACCCCCGATGTGGAGGTGAATCCTCCGCTGGTGCTCTCGTGGAAACTCGATTTCAGAAAGGCCCGGGAGGAGGCCGGCTCGTTCGACAGCTCCTTCCGCTTCGGCACGAACCGCACGCCGGTGCGCTTCAGGCGCGCGCGGCTCGCGCCGCTCAGCCTGATGATCGGGTATGACATGGTCTACGATCCGGGCGCGGACGTTCTGCGCCTCGACAACTTCGGAGTGCGCTTCGGGAACAGCGCGTGGATACGGCTCGCCGGTTCGGTACGCTCCGTTACGACCAGGCAGGAGATCGATATCCGGATGACCCACAGCGCGATCTCCCTCGACGAGCTGTACCCGTACTACGCCGCGATTACCGGTGACAGGGAAACACGCTTCGGCGGCGTCGTTTCGCTGTATCCGCTGACCGTAAGGGGCAATCCGTCGTCGATGGACATACAGGGGGAACTCGCTCTTCGTGGTGTCTCCTTCAGTGTGCCGGGAACGCAGGCCGCGCTTCCCTCGGCCAGACTGTCGTTCGGCGCGCTGAAGCGCGCGGACGACATGAAGCTTCTGGCCCGGCTCTCCGCGCCGCGCTTTTCCTACGCCCTGGAACGCAGTAAATCGGCGGACAACGGCATGGAGATGACGCTCGATGCGTCGGCGCTCGGCAACTTCGGCAGGGTGAGGATCAACTCTTTTACTTTTAAATACTTCAACCCGACGGACGGCCGTAACGCTCTCGATGTCGGGGCGACGGCCGATGTGCTGATGGGACCGGCGCTCGCCGGCCGCCTGAACGTGGAACGCTTCCGCTTCCAGAAAGCCCCGCTCGAGGCGATGCTTCCTCCGTCCCTCCGGAAGTCCGTCGCCGACCTCCCTCTCTCGAAGCCGGTTGACCTGTCCCTCGACGCGTCGTTCGGAATGAAGGGACGGAAGACGAACGCGGCGGCCGTCCTGAAACTCAAAGCGCCCGATTTCGATCTCACCGACCTCAGGCTCGACGCGGACCTTGAGCAGGACGACGCCGTAAAACGCGTCTCGCTCAAACGCCTGCGCCTTGCGAGCGAGGCCAAGGGCCTCAGCGTCGACGCGCGCGGCACCGTCGACCTGAAAACGCCGCCGATCTCCGACTCCGACCTCAGGCTCTCGGTCAGGCTCGCGGCGCCGGAATTCGCGGCGGTGTACGGTCCGTGGAAGGTAAAGGGGCTGGTCGACGTCGGCGCCGCGGTCAGGGGCGACATGAAGAGCGGCAAGGCCTATGGATCGATAAAGATCGGTCACTTTTTCGCGCAGAACGCGGAGGAGCGCGTCTTCGTGGACGATCTCAACATGGACTTTCCCTTCGAATTCTATTTTACCCCGCGGTACCGGGGCGAGTCGCGCATAGCGACCGACAAGAGCCTGCTCATCTCGAACGAGAACTTCAGGGAAAAGGCGAATTTCACGATCGCGTCGATCCGCGCGAAGCACCCGGCGCGGGACATCAGCTTCCAGTACCTGAAGGACTTCTCGGCGCTCATGTTCTTCCGGGAGAACACCTTCGAGATCCCGGTGATGCGCGCCTACGTGCTGGACGGCTCGCTGTACGGCCGTAACATCCTCTTCAATCTCGCGGACATGAAGCCGCGGAACATGGAATTCCGCATGGCGCTCGACGTGACCAATGTGGATATCGGCGTTCTCGACGACCCGGACGCGCGGAAGAAGACGCGCGACGCGGAGCTCTCACTCAACGCGAATTTCAGCGGGAAGGGAGTGGATATAGACCGCGAGCTCTCGGCGCAGGGCTACATCAATATCTATAAAATCGGCGAAAAGTTCGCCAACCGCCTGCTCAAGGGCCTTTCCACGGAGAAGGGTAAATCGAAGCTGGGCGGTGTCGCGCAGTTCGCGGTGGACAATTCGATGAACGTGAAGGACTTCAACTTCAATCTCGACAGGGGGCTGGTGTACGCCACCGTCGGCTTCTCGCGCAGAACCATCGGCTACCTCTTCGGCGTGAAGGATGAGAAGGTGGAGTTCGACCGGATGCCCATACAGGAATACCTGCGAAAGGTCAGGGAGGTGGAGCAATGAAAACGCGTCTGTGCGTGCTCGCCGCGCTCGCGGCGATCGCGGCGGCGGCGACGGGATGCGCGAGCGGGAAAAGCTGCATCGCGGACGTGCCCAGCTGCCTTGAGATTTCGCCGCCGGACATTCACCTGACCGGCGAGAAAACCGTTATCGAGCGCCAGATCGTGGGCGACTACCGCGAGCTCGAGCGGGACGCCTGGATCGTCTCCTCGGTTAAGACGGACGTGGCGCGTTCTCGCGGCCCGGCGGTCGTGATGGGGGGGGATGAGGCCCTTCTGCGCGCGGTGAAGATACTCGAGTTCAACGAGGCGAAAATACGCGCCTACAAGGACGAGGGCGCCGTGGGGGAGGCGAGCACCGGGCTTGCCGTGTACCTGCCGCAGAAAAGGTACGAGTCGGACGCCTCGCGGAGGGCGGCCCTCATGCGGGTGCTCGAGGACGAGAACGCTGCCAGAAGGACCATATTCGAGCGGAGCGTGGCCAGGGCCGGAACGGGCGAGCCTTCGCGGCGCGACGTGGACGCGTTCGGCGCGGCCTTCGCGGAGGAACAGGCCGCCCTGGCGCGGAAGAACGACTGGGTCCAGGAGAAGACGGGAAAATGGGTCCGGAAAAAATGACGGCCCGATCGATGAACCGGTTCATCGCCGCGGTGTTTTTCGCGGCGCTCATCTTATGCGCCGCCTGCGACGATCGCTCGGCCCCCGAAGTGCTCTTCAGTTACGGTGAGATCCTCAGAAAGGAATATCGTACCGAGGTCGGCAGGTCGGTTCCCGTCACGATCGAGCAGTCAATCGAAACCGAGGGCGTCTTTACGCCCGACGGCCTGTTGTTTTTCTTTACTTCGGACCGGGACAGGGGTAACTTCGACATTTACCTGCGCTCGCTCACCGATATCACCACTGTGCGCATCACCGACCATCCCTCGAGGGATTCCTCGCCCGCGCTTTCACCCGATGGAAAATATCTGGCCTTCGTCTCGCAGCGTGAGGACCCGGAGGGCGACATCTACGTGATGAGGCTGGACCCCGGCGCTTTGATAAAAAGCGCCCGCGCCTCGGGCTGGAAGGACGTGCGTCCATCATCCGAAGCGGTCAATCTTACTCAGTACCAGGACGCCGCCTCGGGCACCATCAGGATCGTTAAGGACGCCACCCCCTGCTGGTCTCCGGACGGCACGCTTGTCGCCTTCTCCTCCACGCGCGGCGGGGCGGAGAACATATGGCTGATGGATCGCAGGGGCCGCGGGCTCCGACAGCTGACGCGCGGCGGGGGGACACAGCCGCGTTTCTCGACCGACGGGCGCATGATCGCTTTCGTTTCGTATCGTGAGGAGGGTTCCGGAGGGGATATCTACACGGTGGACCTCGCAACGGGCGAAGAAAAGCGCATAACCTCCGGGCCCGCCATAGAGATGCACCCGACGTTTCTCCGGGGGAACGACGAGATCGTATACACGCTCATCTCCCGCGATACAAACCGGAACGGCAGACTTGACCCCGGCGACAATTCCGTTCTCCAGTACAGGCGGATATCAACGGGCACGGAATACCCGCTCACGGCGCCCTCGCTCTCTTCGTTCTCGCCTCGCTGGTCACCGGTATTCGACGGCGTCCTGGTGTATTCCGAGCAGGCCGGCGGCAACATCAACGTCAACATCATTCCCGATTACGGAATAATTCCGAAACGCGAGAGCGCCAGGCGTCAGTTCGAGCTGGCGGAGAAATACCTTCAGGAATATGACGACACCGAGCGCCACCTGATGGCGCTCGAGAGGGTTTTTCATTTCTTCGGTACGGCCAGGGACGCGGATTCGGCGGCTTTTGTCGCGCGCTCCCTTGTGGAGGCCGCGCGAATCAACCAGAGAATGGGCAGGATGACGGAGGCGCAGCGGATACGGGGAGTTCTCTCGGCGATCTCGCGGGACCCGGACGACTATCGCTCGGTGCTGGGCAGGTACGTCGGCGAAATCCTGGCGGGCAGGCCGGGAGAGAGGGTCATCACCGGAGCACTGTCGGGAATGGAGGGCTCGCCCGGCAGGGCCGCGTTCGTTCCGTATCTCAAGGAGGACCTCGCGGACGAGTACGAACGCCAGGGGAACCGTTCCGCCTCAGCCGCTGTGTGTCGTGATATCCTGAAAAACCATCCGGAATACGGCAGAATTTTCTACATACATTACAAACTCGCGGTGATGGAGAGCGCAACACTTTCGGAGGATATCCATCCGTCGTTCATCGCGGTGCTCGATTCGAGCTACATCTATCTTCGCAACGACGCGATGGTGCGGATACTCGACCTCTTCGACGCGGAGCCGGACGCCTCGCGCCGCCTCGCGGTTTCGGGAAACATGATGGTGCGTTACCGCGATAACAGGATGCTCCCCGGGCTTCTCTTCTACACCGCCGGGAAAGCGCATTTCGACCGGGGGGATCTCGCTGAAGCGAAACGACGCCTCCAGGAGTCGCTGAAGACCGTGCGAAAGAGCGATGTCATCTTCTATCGGAGCAGCGTGCTGCTCGGCGATATCGCGGGACGCGAGAAAAACTACGCCGAGCGGGAATCCCTGCACGCCGCGGTCGCCAACGGCTACGTTCTGTCCTGGAAACAACGGGACTTCCCGACGGTGGTGACCGGGCTCATCGACCATTATGAGGAATTCGGAGAGCGCGCGGAACTGGCGGGCGATTACGGCGAGGCCGTGGCGCTCTATAAAAAGTACGTCCGGCTGCTGACCTCGCTGCATCTCAAGAAGAGATTCGAGGACATCTACAACGAATACGGCGCGCGCGCGCACGTGTTGTACATCGACGCTTTCGATGAGTGGAAGGGAGGAGGTCCGGAGGCGCTCGAGGAGCTCGAGAAGGAATATGAAAAGCACCTCCCCATAGCGCGTATGGATTTCGACAAGGCGCATATCTTCGGGCTCGGTTATATCTACACCAAAATGGGTGTGGCCGCCGAGCGGCAGGGCGAAGGGGCGATATCATCGGTACTGGGCCGCGGCGGAATCAAGACGATGCTCGGGCAGTTCAGGAAATCGGTCAATGAGCTCGACTGGGCGCTTTTCATCGACGACACCTTCATCGATCCGTACATGCTTAAGGGCTGGGTCTCTCAGTACGTGGACCTGCGGCGCAGGGACGATCTGCGCCGGACCGGCGGCAGGAACGAGCGGCTCTTCTCGGAATTCTTCCCGCGCCATCTATGGGAGGCGAATATCGGGCTCTACGAGAAGGCGCTCGAGATGAACGACGAGACCGCAAATCCGGGAAAAGAGGGAAATCTCCATCTCAACATCGCGAACACCTATTTTCTTCTGAGCAACTATCCGCGGGCGCTGCGCCATTACGAGCTTGCCGCCCGCTTCAAGAGAAGCTTCGCCACCCGCATCGAAGAGGCGCTGTTCTACTATCACCTCGGGTACTGCTACTGGCAGGACGGCCTTTACGGCCGGGCCAGGGAGGAGATGGGCAAGACCCTGTACATCTATCAGTCAATGGCCTCCGGAAGAAACGTCCGCCGGTACCGCACCCAGATCGTCGATCTTTACCGCTTCTTCGGACTGCTTTCCCGGATGGAGAACAGACACGCCGAGGCTATAGACTGGTTCACCCGGGTGCTGGATTTCGCGGCGGCCAACCGGGTCAGGGTGGACAGGGCCCGCTATCTTCAGGAGATCGCCTACTGCCACCGTCGGCTCGGTGACACCGACACGGCGCTCTCCTATCTCGATATGGCCGAATCCGCCCTGAGCCGGTATGATGACGCGGAGAGAAAATATCATCTGAAGGTAAAGGTCCTGGGCCTGGGGCCGTTCCCGCTATGGGACCTCGGCGGCGATGTGGCGGTAATCGGTGAGAACCGCATTTTCAACGAACTCGGCACCATGAACAAGCGCCTGCTCAATCTTTCCCTGCAGGAAGAGGCGTACTACGGCACGGGCGATTACCGCTCCGCGATCCGCTTTCTGGAACGCAAGCTCGAACTGCTCGGCAGGCGCTCCGGCAGGGTCGACAACGAAACGAGGATCCGCACGGTCAACAATATCGGCTACTGCCGCTTCCTCCTGCACGAATACGGGGCGGCCCGCGACGCGTTCACGCGTGCCTGGGAGCTCGCGGCGGATCCGAAGGTCGACGATCTGCAGGGGGCCTTCGTTGCCATCATCAATCTCGCGAACCTGTACGCCTTCATGGCCGAAAACGCCCTCGGTCTCGACGATCCGCTCGTCGAAATCGGCGGACTTGTAGAGCGCATCACCGCGTTCAGGAACGGGTATGAATCGCGGCGCTTCGCTTCCGAGCGGGCGCGGCTGGAATCGGAGGCCAGGGCGCTGCGGAAAAAGCCGGATGCGGCCGAAATTCAAGCTCTGAGAGAGAAAGTGGCGGAAGAAACCTCCGAGGTGCATTATGACGTGGACGTGGCCCTCGCCGTTCTCAGGTTCTACCGTGCCGAGCTGCTCGCCGGGCGTACATTAAAAGACTCGTCGGATACCGTCGAAAAGGCCCGGCGGGAGTATGGCAGGGAGAGCGAAATATTCCGGCTGTACTCTCAGGCGGAGGCCGGCTTCGGGGCGGCGCTGGAACGCGCTCTCAAACAGCCGTCGAAAAGGCTCTATGTCAGACTGCTTCTCAATCAGGCGCGATGCAGGGCCGGCCTGGGGATGGTCGGAGAGGCGTACGAGATGTGCCTGGACGCTGAAGCGGCCGCGCGGAAATACCGGTACGACGACCTTCTCTGGATGGTGGACGCTTCGGCGGCGGCGCTTCTGGACCGCGGCGGGGTTGCGCTGGAGGGCGCGCGTACCGCGGCCATGGCCGTAGAGCGCTATCGCGCCGCGCTTGGCGCAATCGAGTCCCGTCCGTTGCTCTATGCGGGGGCTTCCGGCAGAATAGCCCGGCTCTACGATGAATTCGCGGGCATGCTCGCGCGGCGCGGTGATACCCGCGGCGCGCTGAGGGTCCTGGAGCGCAAAGGGGCCGTCTCACGTGTACTGACGGTTCGCGCGGCCTCGCCCCTTTTCCATGACAGGGCCGACGCGGAGGCCTACCGGCGGGCGCTCGCCCTTACGGCCTCGTTCTCGGCCCTGGCCGCGGAGCGATCGCGCCTCCTGGAGGGGGGCGCTCCCTCGCCCGCGGATTCGGCCAGACTGGAGAAGGCGATTTCGGACAACGAAAACGAGCTCGCGAAGCTGGCGGAAGGGCTCGAGAGGGCCGGTTCGGCCATCGCCCCGTTCCTGCGGCCGCCCGCAGGCGCGGTTTCCGAATTGCCGGCGGGAGTCGCGTTCAGATTCCTGATCGTCGACGGATCGGTGCACGGATGGAGGACCGGCGGGAAAAACATGGAGCACCGCATCCTCGGGAATACCGGAACGGAGGGGCGCGCGGCGCTCGCTGAGGGCATCCGTCGATTCATCGCGGAATCCGCGAATGAGACGCTCCCTCGTTTCGTGACCTTCGATGAGCACTCGGCCGCCCTGATAGGAATGCTCGGACCGTCGGGATTCCCGCCCTTTATGTTCACCACAGCGGCGGTTGATGCCCGCGGCCCGCTCGCTCGCGCGAGCGCGGATATGACGAGCCTGTATGCCGACGACCCGAGCCTCGCCCGCAGGCTCAAGGCGCTGCCGACGCTGGCGCGGCTCGTCGTACGCGGGGGCGATATAGAGGGCTTGGAGCTCGCGCGCTACTCGGTGCTGGTTGCCTCGGCCGGAAGCGGCGAGCGCCTGTCACCCTCTTCTCTGTTCGCCAACCGGCTGGACGCGGAGGTCCTAATACTGAACATGCAAAGGTATGACGAGGAGCGGATCGCTCTTGCGGCCGAAGCCGCGCGCTATGCGGGCGCCCGATCGCTCGTCGTGTGCCGGGGGCTCGACTCCAGCGCGATGGTCGCTCTGGTAGAACGGGTGCTCGGTGCCGGACGCGATCGGATAAATCCGGCGGCGTACGGGACCACCGGTTTCCCGCTGGCCTTCGGCATGGCGGGTACGGCGATCGGCGTGCCGCCCGCCGGAGAGCGTCCCGGAGACACCCTGTATGCGGGATTTATCGAGAAGCTGCGCGGCGGGGACGCAGCGACGGCGCGGATATACCTGGACCGCTGGAGCGACGCCGTGCGCGGCGACGCTAACGCGGCGGCGTTGTACGCGCTCCATTCGGCGGAGCTGGCGCTTCTTTGGGATAATCCCGACGAGGCCTCGACGGCGGTCGACCGTGTTCTTGCCGGCGGGGAGGGTGTCTCGAGGGAGGTGTTTAAAAAGGCCGAAGCGTTGAAGGCGTATCTGCTTCTGTACCGCGGCATGATCGACGATGCCGCGGTAATCATAGCGCGAAACAGGGAGGCCGGAGCCGTCGAATACAGTGCACTGGCTTTCGCTTACGGCATTGCCAGGGGTTCCGCTTATGACGAGGAAATTCCGGTAAAGGCGCTGGCCGGGAGCGGCCTTCTCCTGCATCCCGACCGGTTGCGATTGCTCATCGCCGAATACCTGTTCCTTGCCGGAAGGGAGAGCGAGGCGCGCGGTGTGGTGGCGGGTATCGGCGCCGGTACGCCGTTCTCGCCCCGGGAGGCATGCAAGATCGCGATGCTCGGAGGCGGGACCGGCGGACTTAAAATTACGGAAGGACGCGCGGCGGGCATTCTGGCCCTCTTCCGCGAAAGCGACGGGGACCGCATAAGGGCACGCGCCGTCCCCCTTATGGAAGAAGGCGGCCGCTTCGACAGACTTTCGCCGTTTCCACTCGCCGCGGCGATGAAGGCCTACTCGCAAAGCGAACGGTTTTCGAGCGTACACGCGCTCCTCGGCACGACCGATCTCGATCGCATAGCGGCGGCGGCGTTCTGGATGGACCTCTTCCCGGTTTTCATGCGGATGTACGAGCTGAACAGGGCCGAGCGTCGCTACGGTGACGCGCTCACCGTCCTGGGAACAATAGGAGCCTCGGCCGGAAAGGTGAGGATTCCCGCGGTTCGCGCCTCGTACGAGTACGCCCTCGGCACCGAACTGCTCAGGGCCTCGCGTTTTCATGATTCCTATGAATCGGCAAAAGCGGGCCGGGCGCTGGTCGCCGGGAAGCATCCGCTCGTGACACGCTTCGAACTTCTGCTCCTGGAGAACGAGATTTCGCTTGGCAGGTTCGACGAAGCGTCGGTCAGGGTGGATGCGCTGGGGACTGCAGGAGGGGAGTTGCGGTATATAGCCGAGATGCTCGGCGCACGACTCGGCCTCGCGCGTATTTTGAAGAAGAAGGGGGCGTCCGATGAGGAATGGACCGTGGTCGAATCGCGGATGCTGGAAGGCCTCGGGGCGCTCGATGAAACCCCTGGCGTTTTCCGGGTGTTCGACAGAATCGACCTCGTCGAGCAGAGCCTCGACTTTATGATTTCATACAGGATGAGCAGGAGGGACTACCTCTCCGCGCTCGTCTATGCCGAAAACAAGAAACAGCTGCAGCTTCGTTCGCGCTTCCCGGATATGGCCGCCGGCATACCGCGCGAGGCGGTCCGCGAATTCGGGGCGATACGCGACAGGATCGCGGGGAGGGAGCGATTTATCCGGCTTCTTAACGCGCACCCGAAGCTTCAGGCGGGCGCGCTCGCGCGCACCATACCGCTGGAAGCCTTTCAGCGGCGCATTCCCGAAAATGCCGTTGTCATCTACCTGGTCAGGAACGGGAACGATATCCTGGGCTGGACGATTGCGCGGCAGTTCATAGAGCCCGTCCGTATAGAGGGGGGATACGAGCGAGCGATATCGCTCGCGGAACGCTATCGCGAGGCGATCGGCTCTTTCGGCGGGGTGGCGGCCGTTTCGCGCCAGCTCGCGGCGATGCTGAAGCCCTTTGAAAATTATTACCGGGCAAAGCAGTCCGTCGTCTTCATCGTGGACGGCGACCTGGAGCAGGTTCCCTTCGAGATCGCCGGCGAAAAGACGATGCTCGATGAGACCCATCGCGTGATGTACTGTTCTTCCATCCTGTCCGCGCTTCGCGATTATGACCCGATACGCCCCGGGCTCAGCCTCGTGGGTGGGGCGGGGACGGCGCTGTACCATGACCTCGAGCGGGTCGCCCTTCGGCAGTCCGGCATCGCGTGGAGCGCGCGGACCGTCCTCGAATCGGGGCCCGGGCATATCATGGCCGAGATCGTGTTCAACCCCCTCGCGGGAACGCTTTCCGTTGGAGGCGTGCCGTTTGACGCTGTCGTGAAACGGTCTTCGCTACTCTACCTGCCTTCCGGCGAGGCGTTCGGGGTGATGGGATATTCGGAGTTCGCGCGGTACGCGGGACTTGCGGGCGCGGGGGCGCTGGTGCTGAACGACGCCGCGGTGCACGACGTCAACAACGCGGTTTTTGTCGATATATATTACCGTGAGATCGCCGCGGGGGCCGACATCACCTCCGCTTTCGAGCGGGCCAAGCAGGGCGTCCGTTCCAAACGGCAGTTCAGTCATCCGGCGTACTGGGCCGGAATACGACTGTATCTGAACGGGCTGGATGAGGGAAGGTGACCGTGGGGAGAGAGGAGCCGCGCGCCAGGGCCAACGTGGTGGTTATCGACGACGACAAGCTCGTCAGCGACCTCATATGCCGTATTCTTAAAAAAGAGTATTCGGCGAGGGGATACGCGAGCGCCGAAGAGGCCCTCCGCTCGGAAAACCTCGGCGCGGTCGACGTTATCATAGCCGATGTCAATCTTCCCGGAATGGACGGTATCGAGTTCCTCGACCGGGTCCAGCTTGTGGACTCGGGAATCCCGGTAATCCTCATAACGGGGTACGGGGATATCGATATCGCCATCTCCGCCCTCCAGAGCGGCGCGACGGACTTCATTCTTAAGCCCTTCAAGAACGAACAGATAAGCATTTCGGTGGAAAGGGCGCTCGAGGCACGGCGGCTCGTGCTCGAGAACCGCGCCCTGCTCGAGGAGCTCCGGAAGAAGAACCAGGAGCTGGAGACGCTCAACGAGGAGATGAACGCGCGTAACGTCGAAATCGAAAAGGAGCTCGATATTGCGGCTAACCTCCAGCGCTGCCTGTTTCCGGCGGCTCTGCCCGAGATAGACCGTTTCGACCTCGCCCTCAAGTTCAGGCCGGTCGAAAAGGTCAGCGGCGACTTTTTCGATTTTATCTTTTACGACAGGGACCTCTTCGCGTTCGTCTTCGCCGATGTCTCGGGGCACGGGGTGCCGGCGGCTCTGTATTCGGCGATGGTAAAGACCGCCATCAGCTCCGTCCGCACCTCCGGCCCGGTGCCATCCGAGTTTATGGGAGAGGTAAACAGCTTCCTGATCGGTTCGCAGAAAAGGATGAGTTACAACTATGTCACCATTTTCTACGGGCTGTTCGACCTGGCGGCAGAGACGCTAACCTACTGCAACGCCGGCATCCCCTCTCCCGCGGTCATGCGAGCGGACGGAAGCTACCAGTTTCTCGATCCCAACAGCCCGTTCGTAGGGATTTTCGAAAACTCTGTGTACAGGAATGAGAGCGTGAAGATCGTACCCGGGGACCGGTTGATCTTCTACACCGACGGGGTGTTCGAGCTGACGGGATCGAACGACCGGATCATGGGACAGGGGGTTTTCCTGGAATTGCTGAAAAGCCTGGGGAATCTGGACATACACGAGCTTGTCGAGAAGATATTCGAAAGGGTGATGGAATTCAGCGGAACTCAGCGCCCGGGCGACGATATCACCCTTATCGGTATGAGCTATATGAAGAAGGAGGCCGAAAATGAATAGGACAGGGATTGCGCGCGCGGTAATGGCGATATTCGCGGCGGCGGTCATCGCTGCGGGCGCGGAGGGCGCGTTCGCACTCGAGTTCTCCTTTCTGGTGGGAGACGTCACCATCGTCCGGGACGGGAAGCCGTCAGGCGCCGGGCTCGGCGGAAAACTCGTTGATGGAGACACGGTCATCACGGGGGCGGGGGGCCTCGCGGTCCTTTCCTACGGGGATGGAAGCGAGATCCGCGTAATGGAAAAGAGCAGGGTGAGGATAGGCAGCGTTACCGTGAGGGACTCGGGATCGGTATCGGTGATTTCCGGCGCTATCAACGCGCGCTTTCAGAAGCTGGCACGCGGCTCGGAGCGCAAGGTCGTCACACCGACGACGGTCTGTTCGGTGCGCGGCACCGATTTCCTCGTGGGCGTGAGCGACGGGGCCGATTCGCGCGTCGAAATGAAGGAGGGGGCGCTCGAGGTGCGCAATCCCTACGGCTCCAAAAAGCTCGGGCCGTCCACAAAGGCGCGGATCGGCCTTGCGGAGTCTCCGGCGGAAGACCCGGATGAGACCGAAATGGCGGCATGGAAGGCGGCGCGCGACGAGGAGCTGGAAGGCGATGCCGCGGGGCGCGCCCGGAAATTCGAAGGTTATATCGGCACCATGGGTGAGCGGAGCGCGAAGTCGTCCGGAAAGCTGGGAGAACTCGATTCCAGACTCGCCGGCGGAAAGGCCGCAGGAAAGAAGGATATAGAGAAGGCCGGCGAGGAACTGTCGGTTATGCAGCAGGACCTCGAGGACGACGCCCTTCTCAACGAGAGCGCCGCGGCCTCGATTGAGGGCATCCTCGAACGCTACGGCAGGGAAAAGGCCGACATCTACGATACCTTCAACCGGATAAAGGAGGAGTCGAACAAGGTGGCCGCGCAGCAGCGCAGAAACTACGAGGCCCTTCAGGCCGTACGGGAGGCCTACCGCAAGGCGTACGAGGAGATAATGGGCAAACACCGGGAAAGCATGGAAAAGATAAAGGGCGGATTCGACAGGGAATCGGTGAAGCCTCCGAAGAAATAGTTTTCCGCTCAGTTTCGCAGGCGCCGGAGATATTCCCTTCCGGCGATTACCCCCTGGGCGAAACCTTCCATTATCCGTTTCCCGTCGCGGGTAAGCCGGTCGACGCGAAAGTTCTCCGGGGGATAAATCACGTCGATCCCCCGGTGCCGCTGTTCCAGGTCGTCGAGCGCCCTGTTATACAGGTGGAACCTGCTGCCGATCGCCTCCACGAGGAAACGGTAGCGGTGGTCCCTGTAGTAGGACTCGTACAGTGACTTCACCCAGAATGACTCCTCCTTCTTCCGGTATCCTCGATGTCGTGTAACGACAACCGCGATCTCGTCCTCGTCGTATCCCATCTCCAGTGCCCTGCCGTAGGGGATCGGGTCGAGAAGTCCACCGTCAAGAAAATGATGGGGGCCGTACTCCACGAAACCGCGGTACAGCACGGGAATGGCCGCGGTCGCCTTGAGGGCGGTCGCGACGGGGTCTTTGCGCGAGCTGAGATACAGCGTCCGGGGCTGGTTGTCCGGGCGGCAGTCGGTGGCGGTGATGAGCACAGGGCAGGAGCGGGAAAGCGCGCGCACGTCCAGGGGTTCGGCCCCCTGAATGATGGTGTCGACCATCCAGTCCAGATTGAGTATATGTTTATCGGGGCGGAGGATGTTGGTGAGTTTGATGAACTGTCCCGCCAGGAGCTCGGTAAAAAAGGCGTCGCGGGCCAGATGTATCTGCCGGGCGGCGTAGGCCGTTCCGGTCAGGGCGCCGGCCGACGAGCCGATGATGAGCCTCCACGGGAAGTATCCCCGGTCCGTAAAGGACTGCAGCACGCCGGTAAGGAATATCCCGCGCATGCCGCCGCCTTCGAGCACGAGCACCTTTTTCTTCTTCCGATACCACGGAGTTCCCCTGAACCGATGGTAGAGCCTGCGAATCATCCCGCCTCCGTCCGCCGTCTGTCACGGTACCGCTGATTCCGCTACTAGAGGTCCATCGGGCGCGAATAATCAAACAGTTTTTACCCGGATTTTGTTTGCCTTGTCGCGGGTCCATCGGGTATACTCGAACAAAAAAATGGGAAGGAAGGGGGTGCCGCGGTGAAGATTATCCTGGTGCAGCACGGCGACGCCGTCGCTTCGGAAAAAGACCCGGAACGGCCGCTGTCCGACAAGGGCCGATCCCAGGTGAAGCGCCTCTCGGAATTTCTGCGCCGGTTGCCGTTCTATCCCGCCCTGATACTGCACAGCGGGAAGGCGCGTACGCGTGAAACGGCCGAGGCGGTGTCTTTCGCGCTGGGAGGAGTACGGGTCGAGGAGAGGTCGTTCCTCAATCCGGACGATCCCATACGCCCCATCGAGGATGAACTGAAGGCTCTCGGCGTCAACGTGCTGATCGTGGGACACCTGCCTCATCTGTCCAAGCTCGCGGGCTCGCTTCTGGCCGGAGGCGAAAAACGCGACATCGTGGAGTTTACCAACGCCTCTCCGCTCATCATCGACCGGGAAAAGGATTCGTTCAGGCTGGACGGCTATTTCCGCTGCGAATATATGAAATGAGGACCGGCGGTCAAAACCGTCAGTTTTTCCTGGTCATGCCGGCGAAAAAGAGTATCAGGATTCCGATAAGCGACCACACCAGAGTGCGCAGGCGCTTGATGAGACCGACGGTGAGGCCTATGGCGGGGTCATAGCCGAGGAACCGGAGAGCGAGCGAGAACGACCCCTCGCTTGTACCAAGATTCGCCGGCATGAAGAAGATGACGCTGGTAAGAAACATGCTGAAGATATACAGAAACATCGAGTGCACGAAGCTTATCTCGTTGCCGGAGAAGATGACGATCAGATAGATCTCCAGGCTGGAAAAGAAAAATCCCGAGAGGTAGTGGATTACCAGCGAGGCGTAGAAGCTCTTCATGGTCTCCCTGCTGCTGAAGACGAACGCGATCTCGCCGTCCAGCGTGTCGACCTTTTCCCATCGCTTTTCGTTCATGAAGCGGTCGAGCCAGCGTCGCGGAACGCGCGTCAGCAGATAGCGCACGAAGCCCTGCCTCTGCTTCCTCAGCACCACCATCATCGCGTAAAGTACCAGGATGAACGCGACGAGGGTCCCCGTCGAGATCCACAGCGGTATATTGAGCACGAAAAAACTGATGAAGATGCCGGTGAGCATCATGAGCACGTTCGAGATGATGTGCACGGTGCGGTCCAGGACGACCGAGGCGAGGCCGGTCTTGAAGGGCACCACATCTCTGATATAGATCGCCTTGAGCGCTTCGCCCGCCGCCGAGGCCATCGCGTTTACGGACGAGGTGGAGTCCCCCGCGACGCGCGCGAGGAAGAGCTGCGGATAGTAGGACGCTCTGATCGGATGGTTGATGAGCACCTTCCAGGCCGCGGTCATGAAGATATTGTTGAACAGAAAAATCCCGGCGATGATCCAGAAGCGCCAGCCCATGGCGAGGATGTCGTCGATGGTTTTCTGAACGCCGAAGCTGTAGAAGAGCAGCGCGAGGATGGCCACGCCCGCGCCGATGAATATCGCCCGGTATTTTTTCACGGTCGGTCCTGGGGTCAGAATTTCACGGAGAGAATAGTGAAGTCGTCGATGAAGTAATTGTCAACCGCATTATTGGACATGAGGTCGCGGAAGTACGCGATTATGACCGACGGGTCGTCGTCGAAGTGGCGGTTGGCGATCTCGATGAGGCGCTCCTCGCCGCGGTCGATATCTCCCTCTCCGAGGTAGTCGAGCACCCCGTCGGTAAAAAGGAGCAGAAGGTCCCCGGGTTCGTAGATGAATACTCTTTCCTCGTAGGCCGATTCCGCCGAGAGCCCGAGCGCCCTTCCCATGGCGTTGAGGTGCACCGCCTGGCGGTCGCGCTTTTTAATGAGCAGCTGATCGTTGTGTCCCGCGCTGCCGTAGGTGAGAAGCCTGTTGTGAATGTCGATGAGCACGTAGAAGGCCGTAACGAACATCCCGTATTCCGAGTCGTCGTAGACGTAGCGGTTCGAGTGCACCAGCAGGGGCTCCGGCTGGGTGCTGATGCGGGCCTCGGCGCGGATGACGTTGCGCGCCGATCCCATGAAGAGCGCCGCGGGAATGCCCTTGCCCGAAACGTCGCCGACGACCAGCCCGTACTTGTTCGCGCCGAAATTGAAAAAGTCGTAAAAATCCCCGCCGACCTCCTTGGCCGGACGGTTGAACGCGGCGATGCGATGGCTGCCGAAATCCGGGGGAATGGACGGAAGGATCTTCCGCTGGATTTCCGCCGCGATGTCGAGTTCCTGGGCGAAGCGGCGCCGGGCTTCCTTGTCTTTTTCGTACTGGATGTTGCGCAGCGCCTCGGTGACGTAATTGGCGATGGTCGACATCACGCGCAGATCGAACGCGTTGAAGGTGGAACAGTCGGTCTTGTCGGTCACGTTGAGGACGCCGATAACATCGTTTTCGCTCCGGACCGGGACGGAGATGAACGAGGGGGTGCGGTAGACACGGCAGCGGTCGATGCCGATAAAGGGTATCTCGCTTTCCCTGTCGGCGACGATGAGCGGGTCGCCGGTGCGAAAAACGTGTCCGGAGATGGAATCGTCAATCGGCGTTTCCTGCCCCGGGATGACGTCATCCGGGAAACCGTGGGCGGCCCGGAGCACCAGGGCGTTTTTCGCACGGTCGTACAGCAGAAGCGAGGCGCGGCTGACCCCCAGCGAGCGCGGCATCGAGCCGATGATGGTGTCCAGAAGATCGCCCTCGGCGCGCGAGAACGAGACCGTCTGGGATATCTCGTACAGGGCGGTGAGCTCCTTGACTCTGCTTGTGAGCTCGTCGACGAGGCGCCTGTTGGTGATCGCGATGGCGGCCTGGCCGGCGATGTACGACAAGAGCTCGACGTCGAGATCGTCGAACGCGTCGCGGCCGATCGAATTGACCGCCTCCAGCACGCCGATATTGCGCTCCTGCACGGTCATGGGAACGCAGATGATGTTCCGCGTCGTGAAACTCGATTTGCTGTCGATACCCTTGAACACCCTGGGGTCATTCTGGGCGTTATTGACTATGAGGGGCTTCCCGGATTCCGCAACGATTCCGACGATTCCGACTCCGCGCGGCACCTTCTCGCCCTTTATTTCCTCCTTGTGTTCGCCCAGCACGATGTTGAATATGAGATCGCCCGTCGACGGGTCGGACAACAGGAGCGAGGCCCCGGCCGTGTGGAGGATCTCGCGGGCGGTCTCCAGAATGACGGTGAGCAGCTCCGGCAGATTCATGCTGGAATTGATCTGGCGGTTTATGCTGCTGATCTTGGCGAGGTTCAGCGTTTTTCTGTCGTCGAGTATGTCCATTGTTCGATCTTATTGTTGCAATTAAGCGCGTTCCGTTGTACAAGCCGTCGTGGAACGGCCGCCGTGGTATGGCCCCGGAAGTATGGGACACATCGGCCGATCTGTCCACCTCTTTTTACGATGAAACTAGTTATAGACAACATCGAGATTCCGCCGGGCGAATCCGCCGACGCCATCGGTCCGATCCTGCGCGAGCACCTGGGCCTTCGTTCCGATCCCGAATGGATCATCGAGCACAGGTCGCTTGACGCGAGGGACCGGAGGAGGATCGTATTCCGGTACCGCGTCGCGGTCGATCTGCAGGAGGAAACCGCCCGTGCGGCGCTTGCGCTTCCGGGAGTAAGCGTACACGAGCCGCGCGCGTGTCCCCCGGCGCCTCGATCGCCGAAAGGACTCGAGGTGGTCATTGTGGGCGCGGGTCCG
>ERZ795054.1078-NODE-1078-length-27428-cov-5.988054_pt1 | contig 27428 bp, 43 predicted proteins | sample MGYA00375138_ERZ795054 | MGnify/ENA primary metagenome ERZ795054 (study PRJEB30183, sample SAMN05720215) | anaerobic digester metagenome | isolation source: active sludge of municipal wastewater-treating anaerobic digesters | place: USA | collected 2014-12-23 ... | reverse complement strand
GATGGCATTGATTAATTGCGCCACCAAAGCACCTAAACCATTAGCAATGATCAAGCCGACAAGAAAAACAATAATCGCGCCGAGTAGTTTTGGCAAAAATCCGATAAAACCGCTCCAGATAGTCTGGAAGGAACTCACCAAAACATCGGCCCATGATTGAACTACCATAATAATTATTAAATGTTTTTACTTCAAATCGACCTTTTCACTTATAAACTCAGTATAGCATAAAAAACCGCTTTTTTCCAAAAAAATGTGGATAAAGCTCATTATTTCACCAAATTAGGCGGAGTTTGGCCGTTTAAGACAGCTAAAATGTTTTGAGCGGCCATTTCCGCCATTTTCGAGCGGGTGCCAATACTGGCTGAAGCAATATGCGGAAGCAAAATAACGTTATCCAATTGCGCCAGGCCCTCAGTCAACTTCGGCTCGTTCTCATAAACGTCCAACGCGGCGCCCTGAATAATTTTCTCTTGCAGGACCTTAACCAAAGCCGCCTCGTCAAGCAGCGCACCGCGAGAGGTATTAATTAAATAGGCGGTCTTCTTCATCAGGCGCAGTTCTTTATCGCCTATCAAATGCCTAGTTGTCGGCGTAAGCGGAACATGAATGCTGAGAAAATCGGAATTTCTCATCAATTCCTCCAAACTGACATATTTAATCTTGAGCTCTTTTTCTGCCTGTTCATTGCGATTAATATCGTAATAAATAATATCCAGACTAAAACCGTCTTTCAAACGCTTCACCACTTCCAAACCAATGCGGCCCAATCCTAAAATTCCCAATGTTTTATCATAAAGATCCGTTCCCAAAAATAGCATCGGCGCCCAGCCGGTGAATTTTCCTTCGCGAGTAAACTTATCAGCCTGCGGAATATTTTGGGCAATGGCGAAAAGCAAACCAATCGCATGTTCGGCAACGGTTTCCGTCAAAACTCCGGGAGTGTTAGTCACTAAAATATTTTTGGCTTTACAGTCATTAAGATTGATATTGTCATAACCCACTGCATAATTAGCTACTACTTTTAATTGCGGACCGGCCGCTTCCAAAATTTCCGCATCAATTTTATCGGTTAAAAGCGATAAAATCGCATCCGCCCCCTTAACAAATTCCTTCAGTTCTTCCCGCGTTAAAACTCCGTCTTTTTGACTGACTACTGGTTCCAAACCAGCTTGACGTAAAAAATTGATACCGGCATCCGGAATGCGACGCGTAATGACAATTTTAAAATTAGACATAATAAGTTATGGAATTATTTGCGACTTTTTATTTTATTATAGATATAATATGTCAAAAGAACAACGATGATAACTACTACCAAATAATCGAATTTCCTGAGGTACCCTCCCAAAACCGTCCAGTTTTCCCCCAAGTAAAATCCCACGAGGGTCATAAGACCCGACCACAAAAATGATCCGCTGAAAGTCAGAAAAGAAAATCTCCCGATGGGCACACGAAAAATTCCGGCTGGAAAAGAAATGAAAGTCCTGATGACCGGAATCATTCTACCCCAAAAAATAGAAGCGCTGCCGTGCTTGGAAAAAAATCTCTCCGCTTTTTCGTAATCGTCGCTAAAAAATGGGATTCTTTTCAGGTATCCGATAAGCGGTTTACCGACAGCTAAAGCAACACCATAAGAAATCAGAGAACCGAACAGATTGCCCAAAGCCCCGACGATTACCAAAATTAAAAGATTAAAATGGTTCTGGCTCACTAAAAAACCGGAAAAAGGCATAATCAGTTCTGAAGGAATGGGAATATTGGCGCTTTCCAGGGCCATTAAAACAAAAACGCCGAGGTAGCCTATCTTTCCGATAAAGCCGAGAACGAATAATGAAATGCTCGTAAAAATTTTGGCAATCATAATAAAAAATCCAAATTCTAATATCGCAATCAAGCTCTTAAGAATCTGGCCCCCTCGTCCGGATCAATGGTGGTGATTTCAATTCCCGTGCTTAATTCAAAGCCGGCGGAAATGCTGATTTTCGGAATAATCTCAATATGCCAATGAAAATGATGTTCATTCTTTTTATTTGCTACCGGAGCGGTATGGATGAAAAGATTAAAATCCGGGTCTCCTAATTTCTTCTTAAAAGCGCTGAGACCGAATTTTAATGCTTCGGCCATATCCAAAAGAACTTCTTCTTTTTCCTCTTCAAAATAAGAGGAGTGTTGGCGAGGAAATATTTTTAACTCAAACGGCTCTTTGGAAATGAAAGGTGTCATCAAAACGGCGTTTTTATTCCGAAAAATCACCCTTTTCTTCTCCTTCAGTTCAAAATTCAGCACATCACAATAAACGCAGTGCCGATGACGCTGGTAGTACTTGAAAGCGCCGGTCAAAGAATGCCTAATCGCTGGTGGAATAACCGGCACGGCGATAATCTGCAGATGCGGATGATAAAGCGAGGCGCCGGCGCTGACTCCCCAATTATGAAAAATGGAAATGTATTTATTTTTCTTGTCCTGGCTGATTTTTTGGTAACGTTCTTGTAAGGCCGCCAAAACAACCTTGATTTCCTGAATTGAATATTCGCTTAAGGGCTTACTGTGATTGCGCAACAATAAAAGTTCATGATAGCCTCGGCCGTTGATTACTCCATAAGGCCCGAATTTGCGCTCTTCAACCGAAACATTTTCCGGTTGCAAAGCCGGATGCTTATTTTCAAAAATCTGCAAAAACCAATCTTTTTTAGCGGGCAAAAACTTGATTAATTCCGGCGCCTTATGACCGGTGGCCTGCGGATTTTCAAACGGACAATTCTTCGGTGGCGGTATCTGACGCTTTTGGGACTTGATGAACAAATCCCTGAATTTTTTGTTTCGGGCCGTGGCAATCACAATCCAATCTCCGGAAGCCGGATCTTGCCGCAACTCGGAAATATAATGCAAATGATTATCGTCTTTTTTCTTTCTCATAGGCTATTCCTGTTTCCGTTTCCGTATTTTTTCCACCAAAGATTCACTCTTATTCTGATAGTTTCCAGAAAAACTTTTAAATAAGATGACGGCTTAACACGAGAATCAGGATTATTAACCCATCTGATTCCAACCTCTTTAATCCGATAACCCAAAAGTTTGGCAATCGCCAAGGCTTCAATGTCAAAACCCCAACCGAAAATAGTTGTACGCAAAAAAACTGCTTCGGCCGCTTCTTCGGTGAAAGCTTTGAATCCGCACTGAGTGTCTTTTACCCCAGGCAAAACCATCAGCCGGATGAATAAATTCCCCATTCTCCCGAGCAGGAATTTCCAAAACGGCTGTCTGACGGCCAGCTCCGCTCCCTCAGCCGCCCGCGAACCGATCACCACCTGATAATCTTCTTTGAAATGCGGCAGGAGTTTATTAATTTGATCAATGCTCGTCGCATTGTCGGCATCGGTGAAAACTCTTATCGTACCCTTAGCCTCAAGCATTCCCTGTCTGATCACGCCGCCTTTGCCTTTGTTCTGCTGATTATCAATCAGAACCAGATTTTTAATAACTGGAGTAAGCTTATCAACAATCTCAGCGGTGTTATCCTTGGATCCGTCATTAACAACAAGAATTTCGTAGGAATAATCCATCTGCGCCAAATACTTATCAATGTCAAAAAGCGTTACCGCAATGCTTTTGGATTCATTATAAGCTGGAATGATAACCGATAAATAGGGCTTGGCCATAATTATTTTTTATTAATCTTACTAATTATATCACACTGAAACAGTAAAAAAAATGGAGCGCCAGTGCAAAGCACGGCGCTCCAGGGGGCGAGAAACGATGATCTCCGAGGGCAGTAAACTTCTGCGTGAGAAGAAGCGACAATCTCCTGCGTGTTGGAATATATCTACTTTACTGTCCGGAGAGATGGCCCCCACCGTTGGCCCTATCGGAGTAAGAAGACGCTGGCTGTTTAGGAATCGGCGAACTGATGGATTTTACTGCATTTTTATGGCTATTGGATAAAAGAAGTCGTTAACCGAAATTTGGAAACGCGGTTAAACGATTGCTTTTATTGGCAAGCTACCCCGACGAGTGTCGGGAGGAGTAAAATGCATCAGCTGGACTTTGCGGAACGATCCGACAAAGACAGTGCCGCCGAGATTCGCGCAGCTATAAGCTTTTAACTTATATTCAGCGCCTTCTTTTTGACTGAACAAGGGCAAAATGTGAAAGACCTATTCTTATTATAGCTCAGGTTAAATCGCTGTCAATTAGCAAAACCGGCAGCTTTCCGATGAAAATAACTTTCTAAGATAATGGCCGCTGCCTGACTGTCCAAATCAACCTCCTTTTGCGGAGCGCGGCTCTTTATCTTGCGAAAAATGACACTTTTTTGAGATTCCGCTTCTTTGGTTGATAACAATTCATTCTCCAAATCAATCGGAACGGAAATAACCTTTTTTAACTTATCCACAAATTCCCGAACTTCTTGAGAAATTTGCGTTTCCTGAAAAGACAAAGAAATCGGCAATCCCACCACCACTTGATTGATTTCTTCTTCCTTAATGAATTTTTTTAAATAAGAAAAAAGCTCTTCTTTATCTTTATAATGAAAAGTTGGCCGCGGTATGGCAATTTTCAATTCTCCTTCAGCCGTGGCCAAACCTATTTTCTTTGACCCATAATCAATTCCCAGAAATCTCATAATAAATTATTTTGTTAAAATAACCGGGCCTTCAGCCGTAACGGCAATGGTGTGTTCAAAATGGGCTGATAAACATTTTTCCTGCGTGACGAAACTTCCGTCCATTTGTTCTACTGCTTCGCCTGAACCAGCGGAAATTATCGGTTCAATGGCAATAACCAAACCTTCATGAAGTTTCAGGCCCCGATGCGGGTCGCCGTAATTTAAAACATCCGGATCTTCGTGCGGCTGATAACCGACTCCGTGACCGGTTAAAATCGGCACCTCCCTGAAACCGCGAGAACGAACATAGCTTTTAATGGCAAATCCGATATCCCCCAACGTGGCGCCAGGCTGACTGGCTTCTATGGCCAACTCCAAAGCTCTTTTGGTGACTTTGATTATTTTTTTCGCCTCTGAGGAAATCTTACCGACGCCGACAGTGACGGCCATATCCGTAAAAAGACCCTTGTATTCCAAACCCAAATCCAAACTGATTATATCGCCGTTCCTTAACGGCCTATTATCCGGAAGTCCGTGAACAATAACGTCATTAACGGAAGTACACAAAGTTGCCGGAAAAGGACGCGAAGCATAACCTGGAACATAATTTTTAAAAGCCGGACGTCCTCCGGCTTTTTTTATCAAATTTTCCGCGAGCCAATCCAACTCTCTCGTCAAAACTCCTGGTCTTACTTTTTGAACCAGCTCTTTCATAATCTTGCTTAAGATCTTTCCGCCTTCCCGCAAAGTTTTTATTTCCTCTTCGGATTTAAGTTTGACAGCCATATTTTTATTTCATCAAAGGATCAAGTTTTTGGAAAATTTCCTTCGTCACTTCTGGCGGCAACGGCTCGCCGTCAATTTTCATAATCTCATAACCCCGCTCGCTCAAATAATTCAAAATGGGTAAAGTCCTTTCCTCATATTCCTTCAGGCGAACCTTAATCGTTTCTTCTTCGTCCAGTGAACCGCGATAAACCAAAGGTCCACCGCATTTCGGGCAAGTTGTTATTTTTTCTGTTTCAGCTGAATAAATAATCGGGAAACGGCAATCAGCGCACATCCGACGATGACTATTCCTAAAAATGGAAGTTTCCGGTTTGATTTTTATTTCCAAAACATTGATATTTTCTTTTCCGTACAATTCTTCCCATTTAGGAATCTCATTTTCGGCTTCATACATCGTGCGTGGAGAGCCGCTAAAAATAATCCCGCGCTCTTCAACGGATAGCTGCGCTACTTTTTCGTTAATAATCTCCGTAACCCAGGACGGCGTGCAAAGCTTTCCCGCCTCAAAAAGCTGTTTTTCTCTCTCGATAATCAGATCGGCTTGCAAAGCGGGATTAAAAATTTTTTCTTCAATCAGTTTGGAGCTACTTAATGAAAAAAGGTTGAACTTGGCCGCTATTTGAGCGGATTGAGTATCCTTCCCAGCGCCTGGCGCGCCATACAAGATAACAATTTTCTTTTTACTCATACCTGGATATTCTAATACAAAATTCCGATTTTGAGTAGAGTTTGACATTGGTTTGACTCCGATATTGGTTTTATCAAAAAGCTGGCTTTATTTTGCCATTTTTCAATAACTTTTGCAATAAAAAACTCCGCCCAGTGGGCAGAGTTAGCATTAATGCCTGAGGAAAACCTAAAACCCTTCGTATTCACGCATTACTAATTGCGATTCAATCTGTTTCATCGTTTCCAAAGCCACGGACACAACAATCAATAAAGACGTACCTCCGATGGAAAGAAAAGAAGCTCCGGTTACGCCTTTCATTATTGACGGCAAAACTGCGATTACTCCCAAAAATAAGGCGCCGACAAAAGTAATGCGGTTCAAAATCTGCTTCAAAAACTGAACAGTGGGCTGGCCCGGCCGAATACCGGGAATAAAACCTCCGTTTCTCTGCAGATTCAAAGAAATTTCTTTCGGATCAAACGTGACCATCGTATAGAAATAAGTAAAAATCAAAACCAGCAAGAAATAAATGAGTGAATAAACGATATTATTACTGAAAATGCCTGTCATAAATTTTGAAGCTGACAAAGCCCAAGTTGTTTTGAAAGCAGCCAAAATTTGCCCTAAGAATTGCGGTAAAAGCATAATGGAAATGGCGAAAATAATGGGAATCACGCCAGCCTGGTTGACTTTCAACGGCAAGTAGCTGGAAACGCCTCCATACATCTTTGTGCCCCGTACCCGCTTAGCATAAGAAACAGGCACTTTTCTTTCCGCTTCATTGACAATAACTACGCCGGCGATAATAATTACCGCGAGCACGGCGAAAACCAAATAACTGGTCAGCATTGCCGGATTGTACGAAATGATGGCGGAACGAACGCTGCTGGGAACGCTGCTGACGATACCGGCAAAAATAATCAGGGAGATGCCGTTGCCTATTTTGTATTCGCTGATCAATTCGCCGATCCACATCAAAAGCATTGTGCCGGCCGTAACCAAAATGGCATTGCGGATCATAGCCAGAGGCGCCAAATGAGCAATGACATTTTGAGAAATCAAAATATTCAAAAATCCGTAAGCGTTCAGAAGTGCCATAGGCACAGCAATAATTCTGGAATACTGATTGAATTTCTGTCTGCCCGCCTCGCCCTCCTCATAATACATTTCCTTCATCCGCGGAAAAACCATTGTCAAAAGCTGCATAATAATCGTAGCCGTGATATAGGGGCTAACGCCAAGCATCACAATGGATAAATTGCTGTAAGTTCCTCCGGAAAAAACGTTAAGCATTCCCAATAATTGATTGGAAGAGAAGATCGCTTTCAATCTTGTCAGATCAACACCCGGCACCGGCACAGCGGCAAACAAACGGAAAATAACCAGCAAAGCCAGAACCGCCAGAACCTTTTTCCGCAAATCCGGAATAGTGAATATTTTCACAATTTGAGTGATGATCCTATTCATTGTTTCCTTTTAATTATATCACTTTTTCGCGATTTTTCTCTGGGCCTCTTTTGAAAACAAGCAATTTTGGAAGATTAACTTCTTTATTACCTCTCCCGAGCCTAAAATCTTAACTTTTGGCAAATTACCTTTGTATTTCTTGATTAATCCTTTTTTCAATAAAGAATTGGGGGAAACAATTTCACCAGTTTTATAGAACTTGGCTATGATATCCAAATTGACCGCTACCGGCTGAACCTTGATGACTTTAAACTTAAAACCGCGCTTCTTGGGCAATTTAATTATAAAATCGCGAATCGCCGGCCGAATCTTATGTCCGGCGCGCGATTTCTGACCCTTCTGACCCTTGCCAGAATAAGTACCACGCTTGCCGCCTCGGCCGATGCGCTTGGCTTTTTTATCTTTGTATTCTTTTTTAAGTTCGTGAAGTTGCATATTTTTATTCGTTAATTGGTTGTTCTTCTGATTCAACGGAAACCTTTTCTTTTACGACCGGATCCATTTCTTTCACCGGTTCTTCTTTTTTAGCCATTATTTTTATTTTCTTCAAGGCTTCCAAGGTAGCGCGCGCATTAGTCAATTTATTCGGCGTCCGTCCCAGAATTTTAGCGCTCAAATTTTTAATGCCGGCTAAATCGCAAACAACTCGGACCGGACCGCCAGCCACCAATCCATGCCCCTCTCTGCCCGGTTTCAAAAGTATTTCCGAAGCGCAATATTTCGCCCGCACCTCATGGGGAATCGTTCCTTTAATTACCGAAACGGTTATCAAAGATTTCTCAGCCACGCGCTTCGCTTTTTGAATAGATTGCGCGACGTCCTTGCCTTTGGCCACGCCCACGCCAACTTTTCCCTGACGATTGCCGATGACAACGGTCGCGCGAAAACTAAACCGCTTTCCGCCGGCCATCACACGAGTCACTCTTCTTAAATCCAATAGCTTCTCATCAAAACCGTTATCTTCTTTTTTAGAATAATTGCCTCTGTTCATAAAATTTTAGAAAATTAAACCGCCCTTACGCGCCCCTTCAACCAATTGTTTGATCCGACCGTGATATTTAAACCCTCCTCTATCAAAAACTACTTTCTTAATTTTCAAAGTCTTGGCTTTTTTGGCAATCAACTCGCCCACTTCCGCAGCCCGATCTGATTTCTTACCTTTCTTAATGTCCAAATCAGAAGCGCTAGCCAAAGTTTTCGCGCTGGCGTCATCTATCAATTGCGCATAAATATGCTGATGAGATTTAAAAACCGAAAGCCGAAGCCGCTGATTAGTGCCTGAAATTTTGGCGCGCAAACGCAAATGCCTTTTTGTCCTTCTTGCCCTTTTAACTTGAAGCGTAATGTTGGTAGCCATTTTAAATTAATTATTAAGCGGGGGTGGTTCCGGCAGCTTTCTTACCGGCTTTCCGGCGAATAACTTCGCCCAAATAATGAATTCCTTTACCCTTGTAGGGTTCGGGTTTCTTTAGGGAACGAATCTCCGCCGCCGTCCGACCGACTAAATCTTTATCAATTCCGCTAATGGTGATTAAATTTTTGACAACTGTTATTTTCAAACCCTGCGCAATGGGAAATTTAACCGGATGGGAAAATCCCAAGTTCAAAATCAAATTATCTCCTTCAACTGCTGCTTTGAAACCGATTCCTTCCAATTCCAGTTTTTTTTCATAGCCCTGAGAAACACCGACAACCATATTGTTAATTAAAGCCCTCAAAGTTCCCCACAAGGCCGGAGTTTGTTTATTGGCTTTAGCTGGAGGTAAAATTTGCAGTTCCTTATCAGTTAATTCCGCTTTAAAGCCCGGAAAAATAGCCAATTTTAATTCGCCCTTAGGTCCTTTGGCCATAAGTTCGCTGACATTGATTTGCACTTCCACGCCAGCCGGCAGATTGATTATTTTTTTCCCTATTTTAGACATATTAGAAGATTTCGCCGATTATCTCTCCGCCCAAGCCCTTCTTCTTGGCCTCCACATCGATCATCAATCCTTGCGACGTGGAAACGATTAAATGGCCGAGCCCCGACTTAACAGGCTTAATTTTATCTTTAGGCAAATAAATCCTTTGCCCCGGCTTGCTGATTCTCTTAATTTCTCTAATAGCCGGCTCGCCGTCAGCGTCGTATTTCAAATCAATTTTCAAAAACTTTTTAACGCCGCGGCCCGCCCGGCTCATGCTCTTCAAATAACCCTGATCAATCAATAATTGAATGATTTCCTGCTTAAAATTTGAAAGTGGAACGGAAACCAGCGGTTTTTTGACCGCCAAAGCGTTTCTGATTTGAGTGAACATATCGCTAATAGGATCCATAGGTGTAAAAATTTACAAATTCAAACGAATTTACCACGAAGCTTTTTTAACTCCTGGGATTTCTCCATTCTTGGCCATTTCCCTGAAACAAATACGGCACACTCCGAAAGCCCGAAGGTATCCCCTTTTCCGACCGCAACGAAAACAACGTCGCACGCCGCGCGTAGAATATTTTAATGGTTTTTTGGATCGCGCCACAACAGATGTTTTAGCCATATTATTTAGCCAACGGAAACCCCAATAATTTGAATAACTCGACTGCTTGTTCTTTGGTTTTAGCGTTGGTCACTACGGTAACTTGCAAACCGAAAGCGTGTTTAGAACTGGTGGCAGGTATCTCCGGAAAAACTACCATTTCCTTAATGCCCAGATTCAAATTGCCATCCGCGTCAAAAGCGTTCAATGGAATGCCATGAAAATCGCGCACGCGCGGCAAAACTATGGCAATCAGTTTCTGCAAAAAATCATTCATCCTTTGGCCCCGTAAAGTAGCGGCTAAACCGATAGTCATACCTTCTCTCATTTTAAAAGCGGCAATGGATTTTTTAGCCTTTGTTTCTTTCGGCAATTGACCCGTGATTAAACTAAAATCCTTTTTCAATTCCCGCAGCAATTCATCACGCACCTTGCCTTGGCTCGTTGCAATCATTGTCCGTCCAATACCCGTATTCACTACGGTTTTAACAATTTTCGGCACTGCCATTGGATTCTTCAAATTAAAAGATTTCTGCATGTGCGGAATGACTTCTTTGACGTACTTTTGATTTAATTTTAAATTGGTTCCTGACATTTTCGGCAAACCCTTAATTTTTTATCGTCCGCCAAACGATAACCGATTTTCACCGGTCGATCGCAACGCGGACAACGCAGGGCTACATTAGAAGCGTCGACTGCTCGAGGCAAAAGAATCATTTCGCCTTTTTCGCCTTGTTTTTTGGGACGGCGATGTTTCTTCACTAAATTCAAACCCTCCACAACTACTCGGCTGCTTTTAACCACAACTTTCAAAATCTTTCCCTTCTTTCCTTTATCGCGACCGCACAGCATTATCACTTCATCGCCTTTCTTAAATTTTATTTGTTCTTTGGTCATATTTAAATCACTTCTTCCGCCATGGAAATAATAGTATCAAATCCTCTTTCTTTGATTTCCCGGGGAATAGGTCCGAAAACACGGGTAGCACGCGGCTCACCTTTGGCGTCAATCAAAACTACGGCATTATCGTCAAAACGAATATAGGAACCATCGGAGCGACGAAAAGACTGTTTTTGGCGGACCACCACACAGCGAACTACCTCTTTTTTCTTAACAAGCTTCCTCGGCTCCGCCACTCTCACTGAGGCAATAATAATATCTCCTATTCCGGCATAACGGCGGCGCGAACCTCCCAAAACCTTAAAACACTGGACGATTTTGGCGCCGCTATTATCAGCCACTGGTAAGATAGAACGAAGTTGCAACATATTCTTGTTTTAGGCGCCGACTTCCGCGGAACCGGCCTTATCCGACTCTAAATTTTCATTAGCCGCTGTTTTCACAATTTTAACGAGACGCCATTTTTTATCCTTGGACAACGGCCGGCAACTTTCAATTAAAACCAAATCGCCGATCTGGCATTCATTCTTCTCGTCCTGAGCTTTGAATTTCTTAGTGATATTAATCCTTTTCTTGTAGCGAGGGTGCTCTTTAGAACGATGAATCTCAACGACAATGGTCTTGGCCATTTTATTAGAAACCACTCTCCCCTCTAATTGATTGTGAATTTTTGTTTTAGACATGGATTTTTCTTTCCTTAAGAAGCGTGAGGACTCGCGCAACGGTTTTTCTCGTTTCTCTGATTTCACGAACATTTTTCACTTTACCGGAAGCCAAATCAAAGCGCAAGCTGCGCAGTCTTTCCTGATTCTGCTCTAAAGCTTTCTTTAATTCCGCATCTGTTAATTTTTGCAATTCTTTCGTCTTCATAAATATTAAGCGCTTTTAACAAATTTGGTTTTAACCGGCATCTTGTCGCTGGCTCGACGCAAAGCTTCCCGAGCCGTTTCTTCAGAAGTTCCATCAATTTCAAAAAGCATTCTGCCCCTTTTTACCGGAAAAGCATAATATTCCACATTGCCCTTGCCCATACCCATTGTTACTTCCGGAGGCCTTTGGGTAATTGGTTTATCCGGGAAAACCCTGATCCATAACTTTCCACCCTTTTTCAAATAATTGACAATGGCGCGGCGGCCGGCTTCAATTTGCCGACTGCTCAACCAAGCATTAGACAAAGCTTGCAGTCCATAGGCGCCAAAAGTCAGCGAGATTCCTCGTGTTTCTACCTGGCGCTTTCTTGATCTTCCCTTTTGCCATTTTCGATGTTTCACTTTCTTTGGTAATAACATGTTGTTTATCTCATTTATTCGCTTTTGATGGCTTCACGGTTAGTAGTGGCGAAAATATCGCCTTTATAAATCCAAACCTTGATTCCCACTATACCGTAGGTGCAATGGGCTTTCGCTTCGGCGTAATCAACATCAGCTCGAAGAGTTTGCAGGGGCATTTTCCCCCAATCCAGCCATTCCCGACGGGAAATTTCCGCGCCGTCCAAACGGCCGGACATCTTAATCTTAATACCCTTCGCTTCTTTTTGCTGGCTTACTTGCTCAATTGCCTTCTTCATTACTCGCCGATAAGGCATTCTTTTTTCAATATTTTCGGCAATACCCTGAGCCACAATCGCCGCACTGCTGTTCGGCTTTCTTACTTCTTCAATATTAATATTCAAATTGTAGTTGGTTTTGATTTTCTTTTCCAAACGATGCTTTTTAATAGTTTCATCAAGCTCATTTTTTATTCGCTCAATTTCCTTTCCGCCTCGGCCGATAATAATACCCGGCCGCGCTGCAGAAATAGTTACTTTGAGATTGCTGCCCAATCTTTCAATTTCCAGATTTTCAATGCCAGCGGTTTTTAAAGATTTGAGAATATAGCGGCGAATTTTAAAATCCTCTTCCAGTATTGAAGGAAAATTCTTTTTATGAACCAACCAGCGCGAATCCCAGGTCTTAATGATTCCTAATCTTAATGATTTCGGATTTACTTTTTGTCCCATAGTATTTTGCTTTAAGCTTTAACCGATTGCTTTGCGGCGGAACATCTTTTTGCCGAATCCGCCCTTCGCTGTTTTCGACGGAAGCTCCTTACCGGTCTTGGCTTTTTCCTTTTCTTTGACCGAATGATCTTTTTCTTGATGAACCTGCTTTTCCGACTGCGTTAATTTGGCCGTCGGCACCTTATAGCGCATGACTTGGGCATTGTCCTTTTCCGACAAGGTTAAGGAGACATGCGATAATTTTTTGTGAATCGGCGTAGCGCGGCCTTGCGCTCGCGGCATAAAACGCTTAAGCATCGGCCCCTGGTCAACTCTGATTTCCGAAACAAACAGCTTCTCTTTATTTAAATTCAAATTGGCCGCGTTGCTAATCGCCGAGCGCAACAATTTCAAAATCGCCTTGGCTGCCCGATGCGGCCGATATAATAATTCCGCTTCTGCCTCAACCGCATTCATTCCTTTAATTAAATGGGCAACTAAGCGCGTCTTGCGAGGAGCGATTTTCAAATAGTTAAGTTTGGCGACTGCTTGTTTTTGTTTCTTCTCCATAAATTTATCCCTTATTTAGCCGGCGGAGTGGCAGCAGCTGGCGCAGCGCCTGCACCTACGGCAGCGCTCTTTTCCATTTCCCTCTGCATTTTGCCTCCATGTTTGGTGAATTTGCGAGTAAGCGAAAATTCCCCCAAGCGATGGCCAACCATATCTTCAGTGACATTAACGGAAATAAAGTCCTTGCCATTATGAACGCCGAAAGTAAATCCAACCATTTCCGGGCTGATCATAGAATCACGGGACCAAGTTTTAATTATTTCTTGGGAGCCGGACTTCAATTTAGCTATTTTCTTCAATAGTTTCGGATCAACGTATGGACCTTTTTTTAGACTTCTGCTCATAAGTTTTTGTTACTTAGACATTTTTCTCCTTTGGAGAATTAAAACATTGGACCACTTCTTTTTCCGGCGCGTCTTATGGCCGCCGGTTACTTTACCCCAAATGGTCTTAGGTCGACGGGTGCCTCGCGGCTGCCGTCCTTCACCGCCGCCATAAGGATGGTCGCAGGGATTCATAGCGGTTCCGCGAACGGTCGGACGGACGCCCAACCAGCGATTGCGACCGGCTTTTCCGATATTGATAGTTCGAAATTCGGAATTGGAAACCGCGCCCACTGAAGCATAACATTCAGCTAAAACTTTTCTCACTTCGCCTGAAGGCATTTTCAAAATCGCATAATTCCCTTCCAAACCCATGACAATGGCGGCAGAACCGGCGGCTTTAATAATTTTTCCTCCTTCCTTAGGCAATAATTCAATATTATGAATTTGCGTGCCAACGGGAATATTCTTCAAAGTTAAGCGGTTGCCGGCTGTAATTTCTGTTTTTTCCGCAGTCATTATTTCACCGCCCACCGCCAATCCTTCCGGTAAAATAATATACCTTCTTTCCCCGTCTTTGTAAACAATGAGGCCGATGAACGCATTGCGATTCGGATCGTATTCAATGGTTTCCACCCGAGCCGGAATATTAAATTTATTCTGGCGAAAATCAATTTCACGATACATCCTCTTATTGCCGCCGCCATGATGGCGAACCGTAATTCGGCCGCTATTATTGCGACCGGCTTTTTTAGCGAGCGGCTTTAACAAGGCCTTGTAAGCAATGCCGGTACTCGTTACCGCTTTATAGTCCAGGCTGGTCAGTTGCCTGCGTGATGGAGTTGTGGGTTTATGACTTTTCATGAATTATTTAAATACTGCTTTATTGGGGCATTAATTCCAAAGCATAGCCCTTCTTCAAAGTTACTATCGCTTTTTTATATCCTGCTTTCTTACCGACTGCCCTGCCCAATCTGCGGGCTTTCGTATGAATAATAACAGTGCGCACCCGTTCTACTTTAACGTTATAGATGCCCTCGATAGCCTGTTTGACTTCGCTTTTATTGGCATTGGCCTGAACGTTAAAAATGTACTGCCGATACTTGGTCAAATCATGAGCTTTTTCGGTGATGTGTGGCGGATTAATCAAGAAACTTAATTTATGCGGCAATTTAGCGCCGGTTCCGGCGACCGCTTTTTGTTTTGTTTCTTCCTTAACTGCTTCCTGTTTGACCACTTGAGTCTTGTCATTTCCGTCTTTTTTAGTTTTTGCTCCTCCAAAAATACTCATACTTCAACTAATTTTTATAAATCGCATCCAAAGCAGCGACTGATTTCTTCAACAAAAGAATATTCTTATATTTCAAAAGGTCTTCAACGGTTAAATTATTGGCTGTGGTAATTTGGGCAAAAGACAGATTGCGCGTTGCCCGAATCAAATTGTTATTGCTTTCCGGCAGAATTACCAATCCGCCGTTATTTCTGACGGGAAAGAAATTTCCCAGAACTTTCGCCATAATTTTAGTTTTCGCTTCGGCGATTTTAAGGTCATCAACGATTTTTACCTGCTCATCCTGCAACTTTCTGGACAAAACGCTGGCGATCGCCGCCTTCTTCATTTTTTTGTTTATTTTTTTGGAAAAAACCCGTTCTTTGGTCGGTCCGAATGTTACACCGCCTCCTTTCCACAAAGGCGAGCGAATGGAGCCTTGTCGGGAACGACCCGTTCCTTTTTGTTTCCATGGTTTTTTACCGCCGCCCCGCACTTCACCTCGTCCCTTGGCATGAGCCAAGACCTTACGGCGATTAGCTTCCTGGGCAACTAAAACCTGATGGACCAAAATCGGGTTCCACTTCACTTCAAAAACACCTTTCGGCAAATCAATCTCTCCTATTACTTCAGCTGCTTGATTGTAAATCTTAACTTTCATAATTTTATTTACCGGTAATTTCCAATAAATCGCCCTTCTTTCCCGGCACGGCGCCTTTAATCGCCATTAAATTAGTCTGACCGTCTACTTGCACAATTTTCCTGTTTTTCAAAGTTATCCTCACTCCGCCCATGCGGCCCGGCAAACGCCGGCCCGGCATAACGTGCTGCGGATGGGTGGCGCCGATTGATCCTGGGGCCCGAAAACGATTTTTCTGACCGTGAGTTTTGGGACCGCCGTGAAAACCATGACGCTTGACTACGCCCTGAAATCCTTTGGATTTATTCGTTCCGCTGATTTTCACTTTCTCTCCAACTTGAAAAATAGAAGAGTCAATCTTATCGCCTACTTTTAAACTCGCCAACTGCTCTTCACTCAGTCTATATTCTTTCAGCCACCGGAAATTCCCCAAATCTTTCATATGCTTTTTCAAAGCCTTAGATAATTTTCCCGGTTTCTTGGAACCAAAACCAACCTGCGCCGCATTATAACCGTCTTTTTCTTTGGTTTTTAATTGGACAACTACAACCGGACCTGATTCAATCAGGGTAATTGGCACCATCTTGTCTTCCATAAATATCTGACTCATTCCTATTTTTTTGCCCAAGATAAATTTGGTCATAATGTTTGATACTATCGTTTCTAATTAAAATGCCGGGCTAGCCCGGCATTTTAATTCCGCTAGTGAAAAGATAATTAAGTGTTAATGGAATTGGAAAAAGTCCATATTACTTTACATCTTTTTGCGATTTTTCAATCGTCTCCCAAAAACAATTTAAGAAAGAACCTACATTTTGATTTCGATATCCACGCCCGCCGGCAAATTCAGATTCATTAAGGCATCGATGACTTTCTGATTAGGATTAAAAATGTCAATCAATCTCTTGTGAATCCGCAGTTCAAACTGCTCCCGCGAATCCTTATCAACAAACGTTGAACGGTTCACGGTATAGCGATGAATGTCGGTCGGCAAAGGGATGGGCCCGATGATTTCCGAAACATAACGCGCTGCAGTTTCCACAATCTGCTTGCAGGAATTGTCCAGGACCTTATGGTCATAGGATTTTATTTTTATCCTGATTTTTTGCTTGGGTTCTTCTTTTTTTGCCTTGGTCATTTTTAATGTAAAGAGCTAATTTGACTTACTTGATAATTTTTGTCACCACACCGGCACCTACCGTTTTACCTCCTTCACGAATGGCAAAGCGCTGTTTTTCTTCCAAGGCGACGGGAGCAATCAAATTAATTGTAAGATTAACGGTATCACCCGGCATTACCATTTCCATTCCCTCTGGTAAAATCACCTCACCGGTGACATCAGTAGTTCTGATATAGAACTGCGGCTTATAACCCTTGAAGAAAGGAGTATGGCGGCCGCCTTCCTCTTTAGTCAAAACATAAACTTCGGCCGTAAAATCAGTATGCGGAGTGACGGAGCCCGGCTTGGCAATAACCTGTCCTCTTTCCACGTCTTCTTTTTTCAAACCGCGCAAGAGAATGCCAACATTATCGCCAGCTTGTCCTTCGTCCATGGTCTTGTTAAACATTTCCACGCCCGTGACAACTGTTTTAACGGTCGGCTTTAAACCGATGACCTCCACTTCTTCGTTGACTTTAATAACACCACGGTCAATCTTTCCGGTAACCACCGTACCTCGGCCTTCAATAGAGAAAACATCTTCGATCGGCATCAAAAACGGCTTATCAATGGCTCGAACCGGATCAGGAATATAAGAATCCAGGGCAGCAATCAAATCCCAAATCGGCTTGGCATCAGGATCTTCAGCTGATTTAGTGTTCAAGGCTTTCAAAGCGGAACCGCGAATGACCGGCACTTCTTGGCCGGGGAATCCATTCTTCGTTAAAAGTTCACGGACTTCGCTTTCTACCAAATCAATCAATTCCGGATCGTTCACTTGATCAACTTTATTCAAGAAAACAATAACAGCCGGAACGGAAACCTGGTGCGCCAAAAGAATATGCTCTCTGGTTTGAGGCATCGGTCCGTCTGCGGCCGAAACGACGAGAATAGCGCCATCCATCTGAGCGGCGCCAGTAATCATGTTTTTGATGTAGTCGGCATGGCCCGGAGCGTCAATATGGGCATAGTGCCTTTTTTCTGACTGATATTCGGAATGGTGAAGGGCAATGGTAATGCCGCGGGCTTTTTCTTCCGGCGCATTATCGATTTGATCCACGCCTTCAACCTTATCAACCAAACCCTTAAAACTCAGGACATGCATAATGGCCGCGGTTAAAGTAGTTTTACCGTGGTCAACGTGTCCAATAGTGCCGACGTTAACGTGAGTCTTTGTTCTTTCAAATTTCTTTTTTTCCGCCATTTTTTTACGAGACACAGAACAAACAATAGATGTTATTTTCTAATTTTGCGCTGGTCCTAAATTAATAAATGATTTCGACTTCGTCTTACCCCGGCGCCCCTCAGAATTATTTCTAATGCTGAAAGAACCGAAGCCTTGACGATAATTATGACTTTTTAAAATTTTAATCTAATTTAAAATAAAGTCAAGGGCCTGACCTCCACTCTAAATATAATACATGTGGATTAAGCGATTGAAGTTATTATAGCAAAAGAAATACGAAAAGCAAGATAATCTTGGGGATAACCGCTGCTAACCCCGAAACCAAAACAAGATTGCATTTCTGATTAATTTCGGTAGAATGTAATTAGCTAAAAATTAAAAAATTAATAAGGAGTGCCGATGCTTCTGCTCATCCTCTTAAAGCCCGTTGCTTATGTTATCGCTGCTCTCGCTAAAGGCAAACCGCTCTGGGAAACATTCATCATCTTCATGCTGGCCTCAACCATACCGAACGTTTTGATTTATTACGCGCCTGATTTTTTTATGAAAATAAAAAACAAAATCAGGAAAACCATGCCCATGCTGAAAAAAGAAAACGGCTTCCGGCACAAAGCTCACGCGGCCGTTTGGAAACGAAGCCAAAATTTCAGAATGCTGCCCGTTCTTCTGTTCTTTCTCGGTCCGCTTTTCGTGATTCCACTTTTCGAACAAGTCTGTCTGGTTATCGGACGGATTTCAAAAATCCCCTTCATCTTCTTCGCCGTTATGCCGGTCATTCAGTTTTTCCTGATTTACTTTTTACGTCAACAATTTTTTTAAACCCCCGCTTTTCCACGAAGAAAGGCAGGGGTTTTCATTTATCTTTTAATAATTTTACGTTCTAGCGAATTTAACTAAAAATAATTTTCTTTATTTTCGCCGTTATTTCCAACGGTTTCGGATGCTGCCAAACATTGCGACCGACAGCCACGCCGCTGGCACCAGCCTGCATCACGTTTTGGATCACGTCCAAAAACTGCGTCTCTTGCTCCAAACGTGGTCCGCCCGATAAGACTACTTTGGTTCTGCCTGCTGCCCTGACTGCTTCGCGGAAGTTTTCCGTGGAACCGGAATATTTTATCTTAACCATATCCGCGCCCAATTCCAAGCCGATTCGAGCCGCATAAGCGGTCATCTCCAGCGAATCATCATCTTTGACGAATTCGCCTCTGGGATAAACCCAGGCAATCGCTCCAATTTTCAAACTGTGCGCCTCTTCCACGATGCGGCCAAAATCCTGAAACATTTCTCCGTCATGAGCCGAACCAAGGAAAATAGTATAGCCGACAGCCGACGCCCCGAGTTTTTTAGCGTAAGCCACCGAACAATTCTGCCGCGAATATAAGTCTCCTCCCTTCCAAATGTCAGCCTTACCGTTAATTTTTAAAATTAAGGGAATCTGCTTTTGATAAGCCGAACCGGTGTAATATTTTTCCGCCAAGCCTTTTTGCAAAATCACAGCGTTATATCCTCCCTGCGCGGCAATGTCCAAAATATATTCCGGCTTTATGGATTCGCCCGGCAAATCTTCCGGCCCATGCTCAAAGCCATGATCATAAGCCAAATACATTGCCCGGTCGTTAGTCATTAAATTTTTCAAATAATCAATCATAATAAATTTTATAACTTAAATGCGACTCCTTAATGATTATAGCATGACCGATAAATAAATTAAGGATAAAGGGTGTCAATAATGTAATCAACGAAGCGGCTGATGGCGAGGGAAAAAATCAGAACCGCTACCAAGAATATCCCCAGCGTTTTCAAATCCCTAGTGACGATGCTGATGGCTGAAGAAAATAGATAACCGATTCCGCCAAACAGCAGCACCCAGACCAAAGAACTCCAAAGCTGGTTTTTAACGACTTTTTTAATCGGCATTTTGGCTGCGCCGGCGGCTAAAAGCGTCAAATGGCTTAGACCATAAATAAACTTAGAAATAACGAGAATCCAGCGGCCGCTGGTCTGAAAAATCTTTCTGACTTTGGCAAAGCGTTTGCGCGGAATAAAAACATATTTCCCGAATTTATCCACTACCGCATCTCCGTATTTCCAACCCAGCCAGAAAAAAAGCAGATCGCCAGCATAAGCGCCGGTCAAGGCCACCAGCATCATTATCCAAAAATTCATAAATCCCAGATGGCTGAGCATACCGGCAAAAAGAATGGCCTCCTCACCCATTACTATCATTGCCAGAAATAAAATGCCGTAAATAACGAGAAAAAACATATTATTCTTTGATTTTACCATTTTCCCGAAATTCCTCCAATGGTCCGGTGCAACAAGACCATAACTTGATTACTTTGACAAAACTTGCTAATCTTAAATCAGCAAAATAACAATTGAATAGGAGGAGGATTATGGACAAATTATTGAATGCGGAAATGCCCGTTTCCGAAGACGGCAAGGTTTATCATCTCGGCCTGGGGCCGGAAGATAACCTGCCCCAGAACATTTTTCTGGTTGGCGATCCGAATCGCGTTTTCAAAGTGGCGAAATACTTCGATTCCGAACCGGTTATCCGAAAAAACCGCGAATTCGTAACGGCCATCGGCAGTTATCAGGGGTTAGCCCTCGCCGTCATCGGCACCGGCATCGGACCGGATAATATGGAAATCGTCGCGAATGAATTGCACATCCTGAACGAATACGACCACAACAAAAAAAGTTGGACCTTGCCGAAACGACGACTGAACATCATCCGCTTAGGAACCTGCGCCACTCCGCAAAAAGACATCACGGTCGGCAGCTTAGCCGTTTCTTATCTGGCCATCGGCTTTGACAACCTGGGTCAGCACTATCCTTTTTATTCCAACGCCTGCATCATCAAAAACATTGCCAAGGCCATTTCTAAGTCAACGGGTAACGCTTATTCCTACGTAACAATGCCTTCCTGCGGAATGCTCTACTACCTGACCGAGGGCTGCAAAAAAATCGGCCTCGAACTGCAAACCGGAAAAGGCTACTACTGCGGCATCACCGCTTCCGCTCCGGGCTTCTACAAACCGCAGGGCCGGAAAATCGGACGGCTGCCGAACGGACCTTTCGACGAAATCCAAAACATTCTGGCCGGTTTCCAATGCTTTGCCCTGAAAGTCATCAACATCGAGATGGAAAACGCGATTCTGTTCCGCATCTTGGGCGAATGCCTGAACTATCGCGTCGGAGCAATCTGCGCCGTTCTGGCCAACCGCGCCACCGGCGAAATCGCTTCGCCGGAAGAATACGACGCTTCCATCGACCGCTGCATCCGAACCGGACTGGAAGCCATGAAACTCCTCAACGAAAAATAACGCCAAACACAAAGGCCACTCTGACAATGATGTTAGAGTGGCCTTTATCATTTAAACAATAATTACTTCTCTACCTGTTTTATCGGTTTTACCGGATTTTTCGGCACAATAAATAAAGCCACGAAATAGGCCAAAAGAGCCGGTATGATTCCGCTGCAGATTACAATGATAATCCAAAGCAACCGGATTAACGCCGGATCAATGTCAAAATATTCTCCGACTCCGCCGAAAATTCCGGCCCAAACCTTATTGTCTTTGCTGCGATATAGTTTTTTCATAGATTTCTTCATAATGAATTATTTTCCCGACTTTTTGACTTTCCTGATTCCCCTTCTCATCATTTGGCCGCTTAATCGCGGCGGCTTACGCAAGGGCACCGCTGAACGAAAATTCTCTCTCCAGGCTTTACCCGTTAAACCTTTAGCTGAATTTCTGTTTAACATAAGTGAAATCTTTCTATGATTCTTCGACTTCCGGTTTTGAATAAGCTTTTCTCAGATAGTCATGATATTCTTTCAAATGCGCCAGCGCCGCTTTGCGATCCAAAGCCACGCCCGCTTCGTTCATCGCGTCAGCCCACTTTTGATCTTCCTCTTCGGAAAATTGCGCCTCGCCAAATTCCTCACACATTTCATCTCTCTCTTCTTCAATGCCTTGTTCAATATCCTCAATTTGTTCCGGCGTCAATTCCGCTTCTTCACTTTTTTTCTCGGGAAATTTTTCCATAAGCTTATTCGCTGGTAACGCCGTCAAAATGCTCAGTATCAGCTTCGGCAATTTCTTTAGTGGCGTGAACCACATCATTGCGATGATTGGGCGGCGCGTAAAGCGTATAAAGCTTCAACGGCTCGGTTTGCGACGTGTTAATGACATTATGCTTGGCGCCAGCCGGAACGATTACGGCAAACTCCGCTTCAATCAAATGTTCAACGCCGTCAATAATGACCTTGCCCCTCCCCGTTTCAAAGCGGAAGAATTGGTCAACGGTTTCGTGGACTTCTTCGCCGATATCTTCGCCTGGTTTCAAACTCATTAAAACCAGCTGGCAGTTTTTGCCGGTGTAAAGCACCTGGCGGAAATTGCCGTTTCCCATGGTTAAATTACCGATATTATCAACAAATCCCTTCATATTTTTAATAATCTTAATTAAATCGACTTATGCTTATATATGTAATTATAGCACAAAATAATTTCACAACAGCTATTAGATTATGGCACTAATATGTACGCCGATGTAGTAAGGCCAGATGACGAGAGCTAAAACGGCTTTCCAGAATGCCAGGTGCAAAAATCCGATGGTGAACATCCAGGCCGCGAACCAGGAAAACGCCGTAAAACTATGCTGTTCTATTTTAACTTTTTCCATAAATTTTATTTATTGACTCGACTTTTTAATTTTTTCTTTATGAAATAATTTTTTGGACGCGGCCGACTTGGCCGTTTTCCAGACGGACTTTAATGCCGTGTGGATGAAAACTGGAATTCGTCAAAATTTCCGCCACTATTCCGCGAGTGAGTACTCCAGTTTTTTGGTCTGTTTTTAGCACAATTTCCACTCTTGAACCAATTTTTACGTCTTGCCTATTTTGTCCATTCATAAAATTTATCTACTTATTCCCCGTCTTTTCGCCTCGGCTTGGCGCACCCACGCTTCATTCATCCCAAAATGATGGGCAATTTCGTGCCAGACGGTATTTTTTACTATTTCTTTAATATCTTCTTCATTATTAGCCGCTGCTTCAATCGGGTTTTGAAAAATAGTTATTTTGTCGGGTAGGACTGCGTTATAACCTGCTCCCCGTTCTAATTGCGGCACGCCTTCGTATAAGCCGAACAGCGTCCAACCCGGATGAAGGTTAAGTTTCTTTCTCTGGGCTGGGGTCGGTTCATCTTCAATAATAATTTCCACGTTTTTTAGTTTTTGCAAAAACTTTTCCGGAATTGCTTTTATTCCTTCTTTTACAATTTCCTCAAATTCTTCCCGGTTTAATTTTTGCATAAAATAAATTTATTCGGCTTTTTTATTTTTGAAAAATAGGTAATAACACTAAAATTGCGATAATTATAATGACAACGGTAAACAAACCACCAAGTATCCATGTAAACCAACCGCGAATTGATGGTCGTATCGCTTCTTTAACCTTTTTATCAATCTCTTTCCCACCAGCCACATCCCGAAGTATTTGTAATATGTTATTTACACCATGATGTTCTGCCTTATAAAGCTCCACCAGCAAACAACACAAACTAATTGGTATCAATAACAAAAGGGCAAATAAAATCCATCTAACAAAATGGGTTAATATTATGATTCTTTCATTAAATGTAGCGACAATTAAAAGTGTAGCCGACAAACTACTAATTGTAGCCAAAACTTTAAATTTTTCTCTAACTGCCCAATTTAATAAATCAAAGTAATTTTTTATTTGTTCGGCGTTATTTTGTTGTTTCTGAAGTTTTTTAAAATATTCATTTTCGAATAATTCAGGGATCATTTTTTGAGAATTCAAAAAATCTCCCATTATTTCTGGAAACGGATCATCATTTTTCATCTTTTCTTCTGATTTTTCTTCTGTCATAAATTTATACTTGGCTCAAATATTTGTGCAAGATCTTTTTTTAAATAAACAATGTCGTCTTTTTTAGCATTCGTACTAAAATAATCTGCTACATTGTTTTTGTTTTTTTCTAGTTCTGCTCGTTTTATAGAGATCTCTCCACTTCTAGAGTCTCGCGATATACCAAACTTATATTTTTTAGAACATTCTTCAATGATACTTTCTGGCAAGAACTTCTCAATGCCACGAAAGCACTCGTCACTTAACTTGTCGTTGGAATGATCTTTTTTGAAATTAACAATGGATAGATTACGAATATCCACGTTTTTAGTATTTACCCTCTCGATCCAATCTAGAATTAAAAAAACTGGTTTCTGTCTAATCTCGATTATTTCCTTCTGATCTTTGAGGTACTTCACGACGTGATCTTTGCCTCCACCATCTAAACCAAAATCATTATAATCACACACAAGATACAATTTCTCTTTATCAATAATCTTAAGATATTTTTCTATTATCACCTTGTCGCTTTCACCCTCGACAACAATAATCGGAACATCCTGCCTCCTATGTAATGCATGCACGAAACTAGAAATACCATTTTCGCTAGCCCTATAAATAATATCTTTTTTATCGCCAGTTTCTATATTAGTATATTGGCTTTGTTTAAAGGATACGAAATAACAATTATCCACATATTGTGGGAATATCTCACTGTGAGTAGTACAAAAAATTTGCAATTTATTCTTTGATTCTTTAGCGGAATCTCTAAAAAATCTTGCGAGATCAATTTCTAATTTTGTATGCAAAAAAGATTCCGGTTCTTCAATGGCCCAAATATTAGCCAATTTCCATCCAAAATCCAAACTATATGATGTATCTGCGAAACACAACATTCTAAACATTAAGTAGCTCTGTAAACCAGAACCTTGTAATTCTTCAGATATCACTTTGTCCGTCGATAATAGAACAGAGTAAATTAAAGAAAGGGATGTGGCTAAATCACGTAAATTTTTGGGTGTTGATAAAAAAAGATTTTTTATTTCTGGAGAAGAATATTTTATCGCATCTGATATGGGCGACATGAAAGATTCGGCGCTTTGCTTTAAAATATTGAATATCTTTTCTGTTTTATCTAGATCCTTTAATTTGTTGGCTCTAGAACTAAAACGGCGCAATAGCTCTTTCCTAATTCTACTGTCTATGCTTTTAATTATTTTAATAGGATCTCTGTGCGCAACAAGATATCTAAAATTAATAAACTTTAAAAAATCAGCAGCCATTTTAATCTCATTCATATCTCCAACAATGACACCCGCGGAATCACTCTTGTAATTCCAAATCTTAGTTATTGTATACTTATCTTTTAAATTTGGGTGGTCCGATAAAAAAGATTTTTTGAACGCTTTGGCATTCTTAAAAATTGAGGTGTTAAAAGTTAATGATATCATGATTTCTTTTTTTTCTTTCTTCCATTCTGGGAAATTACCGTCCCGTGCCAAAATAAAGTTAACGTTGGGTTCTATTTCTCCATTAAAAAATAGGTTCAAGGCCCTTAGAATATTAGATTTTCCAGAATTATTTAAACCCAAAAAGGCGTTGAATTCATTAATACAACTTATTTTTATATCCGCACAAGAACGAAAGCTTTTAATTTTAACCTCACCAATTAAGTTCATACGTTTAAGGCTCAAAATGTTTATTATTTATGCCTCAAAAGGGGTTCCACCCATTTCAATTTTACCCCCTTTTTATAATTTGGCAAATAAACAAAAATCGTCTATTTCTAGACGATTTCATTAAATTTTTCCCTACTTTTCCTCCCTTATTCTAAACCTTCCCGATTTGACTAATTTTATACTGTTATAGTTATCGTGATCTGTAAATTCGAACTGCCAAATTGAATAAACGTTTTGACCCTTCTCTTTATCAAAAAACAAAGTAGTAACTTCCTTCTCCGTCTGTGATTGCCATTGCCTAAATGGATAATAAAGTTGCCTTATAATCACATTAGAGGCATTAAAATTTTTAGCCTCAATTAAAACCAGTTGGTTCTTTCCCTCATAACCAGCATCAACTTCTGTTTGGACGCTAGAAACTTTTATTAATTGCTTACCAACGTAAAAACTAAAATCTGGGGTATACTTTCTGCCGCGAATAGTTAAAACAAGCGAAGGATCATTGGTAAAAGTTCTAATTAGGCTAGCGGCATAAGCATAATCCAGGTGTTGCATTTCCGAATCGCCAACTTTCGCAGTGTCTAATTTAAAGTCTAATTTGGATACATAAACCATAATTTCATCTTTAATTTCTGGAATGTCTATATATCCTTCTCCCTTAATAATATTGTAATAGCCATTTTTTACGGGTAACAAAAACAAACCGTTGTCCTGAAAAATTTTCGGTCTGTCCTCCCTGCTATCCTGCTTACACAAAATACGCACCTCTTTCTCTCCGGTTTCTTTAAATTTCTGGCAAGCTCTTTTAATTTGTGTAGCCGACAAAATAAACGGCGATTTGCCAAAATCATGTTCAATTATTTTATAATCTTTGAAAATCTTTTCCCAAGATTTACTATTAGCCATATTTATTCAATTAATCTATTTTTTAAATTTTTGATATTCTCGAACCTTTTAATGGACAATTCCAAATACTTCTTTTCTGTATCGATGCCAATAAATTTCCTTCCATATAAAACGGCGGCTAAACCTGCTGTGGAACTACCGGCAAAAGGATCTAAAATTAAATTATCTTTATTGGTGCTCGCTAACACAACCCTTCTCAATAGTTCTATGGGCTTTTGCGTTGGATGTTTGCCGAATTCCTTCTCAAATGGCCGTGGGGTGCCTATTGCCCAAACAGATCTCATTTGCTTACCGGGATTTTTGAGAAAATCACCATTCCAATTTCCTGTTTTCATTTCTTTATAATTAAAAGTGTGCTTTGAATTTTTATCCTTTCTGGCCCAAAGCAAACTTTCATGACTTGCCGTGAAAAACCTGCCGCTTAAGTTTGGTGAGGCATTGGGCTTAAACCAACTAATATCGTTCAAAATGTGATAACCTAACTTTTGCAGTGCGTATCCACATTTATAAATAGAATGATAGGTGCCACTTATCCATATAGTGCCGTTAGGCTTTAAAACCTTTCTGCACAAGGTAATCCATTGGAAATGAAAGTCTAAATCTTTATCAAAACCATTACTTTTATCCCACTCTCCCTTATTTACGCTAACACGTTTACCGGCATGCAAAGAAAAACCGCCATTGGAGAGGTTGTATGGTGGATCGGCAAATATCATATCAATTGAGTTCTCCGGAAGCTCTTTTAATAACTTCAACGAATCGTTATTATACAATACAAAATTATCCCTAACAAAATAGGGTTTTTCTTTAATAAATGAAAGAATTTTTTTGTTCGCCTGAACCATAAAACTATTCTAATTTTACCCCTTTCCTACCCCTTTGTA
>ERZ795054.1077-NODE-1077-length-27440-cov-5.547636_pt1 | contig 27440 bp, 47 predicted proteins | sample MGYA00375138_ERZ795054 | MGnify/ENA primary metagenome ERZ795054 (study PRJEB30183, sample SAMN05720215) | anaerobic digester metagenome | isolation source: active sludge of municipal wastewater-treating anaerobic digesters | place: USA | collected 2014-12-23 ... | reverse complement strand
GAACTAACGGATATCGTTTCTAGTAAAATTATTATTCCAGAAGCAAATATAGGTATTCATGAAATAACAGTTGATGACATCGCAGCATATACTGGCCCTGGAATTTCTGGATCATTTGACTCATCACATAGATATGCCTGTGGTAAATTTGGATTTATAAATGTTTCTACTGGTAATGGAGTTAGTTCCGGATCGGGATGGACTTATGGTAGTACTTATATTACGATGACAAATGCAGTATATACAAGCACTTATTTTTATACAAGACCTTCAGATCAATTATGGTTGATGGCTTATATTACATTAGCTTCAACTGCTGCAACATTACGTATTCAATATGAAACAACTCCTGGATCAGGTACTCTAGATGGAGATGTAAGTGTAAATATTCCGGCATTTGGATCAGTTGGGAAAGCAGGCGAATTACCTATTCTTCTTCTTCCTTCAGAGAGTCTCGGTCTTGGAATAACAAAAGTAAAAATATCAATTACATCAGGAACATCTGTTACTTTTTCTAAATTAATTTCAGGAGTATTAAATACTAATGTTGAAACTGCAGAACATATAACATCAATTGAAGCATCCTTAGCAGCAGCTCTTGTTCCTATTGGTGTAATTTTGCCATATCTTCCAGGATACTTTGCTAATAGTTCTAACTCTACTTTTACGGATTTATATTCTGGTGGAAGTTTGTCTGATAGCTATAGATTATGTGATGGTACTGCGGTAAATGATCCTGCATCACCCATTTTTAATGGAACTGGTAGATATTTACCAAATTTAACTGATAATAGATTCTTAATGGGAGGTGTTATCTCTCCAACTCTTACTGGTGGTACTAATAGTAGTACTCATACACATTCTTTACCTGGCCACTATCATCAAATGAATACTGGGATAGGTTCAAATTTATCAGCTACTACTTCTACACATAGTAATACTCACTCACACACAATTAGTACATTCCATGAAACTATAACTGGAAGTACTCATGCGATTAATTATTCTAATCAAGATGGCTCAGATCCTTGGCCTACTACAACTGGATCTTATTCACATTCACACAGTCATACTATTTCAAGTTCTCAAATATCTGGTTCAATAGGAAATGTTACTGGAGGAATTGATGGTAATACTACAATGACTACAACTGCAATAAGTGCTACAGAAAATAGACCACTTTATTTAACTTGTAGATTTATTATGAGAATTAAATAGTAAAAAATAAATTAAATTAAAGGAGTAAAAGATGGAAACTATTAAAGCATTATTAAGTAACATCAATAAAAAGGATGCTATCATTCTGGGAGTTCTGGGTGTTCTTATCCTTGGTGTTGTTATTGCATTGATTGTCTTCCTGGCAACCCATTGGAAATGGATTGTAGGTATTGGTGTAGTTGTAGCAGTTATTGCTATAGCTATCTTTGCAATTATTAAATACTTGCAATATAAGAAAGCGAATCCGACTGCATAATGGCTAATTTTATAAATAAACTTCTTGGTGAAAAATATAAAAAAGCTTTTAGACCAGCAGCCTATAAGCCCTTACTTCCTTGGCTTTATGAAGTATTTAAACAAAAAGGTGAGGGCTTATATTATTCAAATCTAAAAGCAACAGGGAGTAACTTTGTAGCTAATGCAATTGCAAAAATTGCAGGATTGTTTAATAAAAAAGATCAAGAAGACATTCCTCTTTCTCATAGTATTATAATAATTTATTCAGAGAACCTTCAGAATTGCTTTACTCCTTCTCAATGGGAACTTGTTAAGGAGAGATGGAATTATTTCTATGGAGGAGCTGTTCCTTTAGATAATAATATTAAATTATTAGTACTTGCTAGTGCTGATAAAGCAGGAATGGATTATTTTTCATTCTCTCAATATGAGTTAAGAGAATTCTCCTTGAGAAAAGCTAATCTTAATATTATTCAGCAAACGGTTGTTACTGATTTCCTGGTGGCAATTAACAGTAAATATTATGATTATACAGGTCTTGTCTTCTGGTGGCTTTATAAACTTTGTAGATTCTTTGGATTTCTTCAAGATAAAGATTCATTTTATTGTAGTGAACAAATTTATGAAGCAATGAAACAAGCTGGATTTTATTGTGCTCCTGTAAATAATCCAAGTCCTCTTGATATAGAAAATTATCATTTGGATTTAAGGTTCTTTGTTACTCCTAAGTTTCTAAAATGAGAGTATTGTATGAAATTCTTGTTGGGTATTATAGAAAGTATCCTTTTGGGTATTAAGGCTTTGTTTGGGAAGTCAAATCCTTCTCAACCAGAACCTATTGTTGTAGAACCTCTAATTAAACGTAAAAAAGTTAATATAATTATTGATAAGCAGGTAAGGACAAAATATCAATCAGGATGGATAAAAAAAGTAAGAAAGAAACCTATTACAGAAATAGTAATTCATGGAACAGCTGGAGGAACAACAGCAGAAGGAATGCTTCTCTGGATGTTACAAGGAGAACGGGCAGAAGAGTATTACAAAGGAGAAGCATTATTTCATTATCTAATTGATAGAGATCAACCAAATATAGTTGAAGTGCTTGATACAGCATATTATGTTTATCATTCATCGTCTGGTAAACATGATCTAGAAACAATTGGAATAGAATGTATTAATCCAAGTAAAACGAATAGAGAACCTCTTACCGAGAATCAATATAAAATTCTTTTTAATTTAATCTTTAATCATTTATTACCAAATTTTCCTACTATAAAATCAATAGTATCCCACGATTATAATATGTATGCATATAGTAAGATACCACCTAAAGGATGTCCTGGATCTGGATTTGATTGGACAAGATTAGAATCTGAACTTGAGAATAATGATTTTAAATTTAATAAGATAACGACAGGAGCCTATGAAATAATCTCATAGAGGTGGTATCATGAAGATACTCTGCCTTCTTTCAAATAAAACAGATTCGTTTCTAAGTTTTAAAAGCTTTTCTCTTAATCAGGGAAGAACCGTTTTAAATTGTGAATCTGCAGGTCCTGACTTTTGTGGGATTTTATTTGAATGTAAGAGTGAGATTCTTCCACATAAGAATTTCTTTGAGGGAGAATTTGAATATATAATTCTTCCTTATTTAAGTGAACTCAACGAGACTGAAGAAACTAAATTATTAAAAATTAAATTTAGAGCAAGAATGAGAGATGATGTCCTTCAATTTCATACCTTCCCTGAAATTAATAACAATACTATCTTTGAATGTATTCCTGTTCATTATAATTGGGGGAAAAGGGAATCAGAAGCTCTTCTTGTCTTTAGGGAGAAGTAAAATTTATGAATCCAGTAAAAGTACAAGAATTTAAGAAAGAGGGAATTGTTGAACTCTCTGGAGAGTTTGAACTAGGTTGGCTTGATATGAGAGATATTAAGGCAAGATTAAAGGATAAAAAGTTTGATCATATTATTTTAAATTGCCTTAATCTGTTTCATATTGATTCCAGTATTGTTGGATTGATGCTTGGATATCATAAAGAAGGAAAGAAAGTTACTTTTAAAGTCAATAAAGAAAGTCATTTAAGAAATGCTCTCTTTACGTATGGATTACATCATGTTGTAGATATTGAAGAGTATGATAAGAAATAGAAAAATAAATTTATAAATGGGTTATTTCATGAGTTTTTGGGATTTCATATCAAGTTGGCCTCTCTGGTTTCAAATAATGTTTGTTGTTATTGTTTTGGTCAATATATTTTTTATTATAAAAAGAGGCATAGATTTCAAAAAAGGAAAGATAAGCTTCAAAATAGGATATGGAAGAAAAAGTAATAAAGATGATGAAGAAGATGATGAAGAAAATAAAGATAAAAAAGAAACTCCAGGGAATCCTCATAAAGGATGTCCTTACTCTAGAGATATCCTTTTATTGTTGAATGAATTTTATAAATTGATGTCTGAGAAATGGAACATTCTTTATGTACAGCAAATGCAAAGTCAACTGAATTTTGCTGAGTTACGTTCTGAACAAGTAAAACTAGCTTTTCAAAAGAAGTATTTAGAATTACTTGAAGAAAAAGGAATTAAAACAGGAATATCGAGTCCTCAATATTTAACATATCAATTGTTACTAAAAGAAAATATTAGACAAATGCTAAAAATTTATAAAGATGCTTTTAGAGATAATCATTTTGATGGAATGGGAGAAAAAGATTTCTCTATGTATCTTAATGATAAAGTAGATTTGATTGTAGCACAAGGAATTAATCTTTTTAATGATAACTATTGTAGTGGTGGACTTATAACAAGAGATGAACTTCATGTAAAAAACAGTGAATTAGTTCCTAAGATAAAAGAGGTAATCGTAGATATTTTTCAATATGCAAGAGAAATAGTAAGACAGAATGAAATTAAAGTAAAAGAAATAGATGAAAAAGTAAATAGTTTGGTAAATAAATATATATAAGGAGATTATAACATGAAACGTGTTAAACTCCCAGAAGATGATTTAATACAAAAAGATATTGTTGAAAGAAAAACATTTAAAGATAAATTAAAATCATTTTTTAAAAGTGTGTGGGATTTTTCCATATCTAAGCCTAATCCAAAAGAAAGTGTGGTTCAATGGGCTATTCGACAATTCATACTTGCAGATTCAGAAGGAAATCCTTCCTGGACGATTACGATAGCTTTTATTGTTATGGTATATATAGGAATGACTTTAACAGCTGAGATTACTGTAGCTACTTCTACAGTAAAAGTTTATGATAAAACTACAGGGATACTATCTTCTGAAAGTATGAAAGGATTTTCTGATTCTTTTTATTATCTTTTGATAACTCTCGGAGGTGCTATTACTTATCTCTTTCAACAGAGAGGAAAGAAAAAGAATGAAACAGGAGTATCTGAAAATGGAACTACAGGATCTGAATCATTTTCTATGGATGCTATTGTGAATAAGGTTCTTGAAACTATCAAGAAAATGAAAGGAAATAAATAATGGGTCTAGGAGATAAGCTTCGAGATAGTAATTATAAACCAGAAGCTTCTGAATTTGAACCACATCAAACCTTCTTTAAAAAAGAGACTCGTTGCCCAGTTCCTTTTACAGAAGATCCTTTTGAATATATAGAAGGTTACTTACAATATAAATTACGACCTCTTCAAAGGACAGTCATAGAAGATCTTTTTTCTGTTGATGAAAAAGGATTTCCTAAATACGATACATCTATTCTTATCATAGGCATGAGGGCCGGAAAAAGTTTTCTTAATTCAGTTATTGCTTCTTTCTTGTTACATAAGTTATTAGCTATGGAAGATCCTGCTGCTCAATTAGGACAGGTCCCTCATTATAAATTATCAGGAAGTTTTGTTGCTAACTCAGAACAACAAAGTAAACAAACAGCTTATTCTTCTTTTGAGAATATCATAAATAGTACTCCTTGGTGGAGAAAGTATATTGGATGGTTAAGAGAAAGAGAGCTCGTAACTGGAAAAGAATCTTTGTTTGTTCAAACTCAAAGAAGAATTTATTTTCCTGAAAAGAATTTGGAAGTACTCAGCTTACATTCAAACTCACAATCCTTGGCTGGTCTAACTGCTTTCTTTGTTTCATTTGAAGAGATTTCTCGAGCTGATATCGTCCAGGGAGCAATTCAAGATCAAACAGAAAAACGTACTGCTAATGCTGTTTTCTACACAGCATCTCGTTCAACTAAGAATCTCTTTCCATTTAGTAAAACTGTTGTTACCACTTCTCCAATGTATGAAGATGATTTTGGAATGCAACTCTTATACATGGCTAAAGATTTTAAGTGTGGTATGAATAGAAATATTCTTAACCTTCTAAGATCTAAGTATCCTACAAAAGTTGACAGGATGATAGCTTATAATTATACATCCTTTGAGTTTAATCCAAGAAGTACAGAAAATCCTAGTGGTTTTACTGAAGGAAGTTTTGCTCTTGAAAGATCACAAAACCCTACTGCTTGTATGCGTGACTATTGGGCAATTCCTCCTAATGCACTATCTCCTTATTTTGAATATCCTGAAAGGATAGAAGCAAGTGTTAATTCTATCCAGAAACCTGTTGCTTTATTTGAAGATACTTACTTTGAGGAAGAACTAAATACTCCAGATAGATTAGAAATACGCAGATATGTTGGGAAAAAGATGTATCCTCAGAAAACTGATAGGATACAACGATATGTAATATGTTGTGACCAGGGTGAAATCCGAGATAGCTTTGTTGTTGCTATGGGTCATGGCGAAGAAGTTATGATGGATGTTCCAAGTCCTACTGGTAAAATTGAAAAGATAAAGAAATATAAAATATTTATTGATCTTGTAGAAGAATGGAAACCTAATAAGGTTGATAGAATAACTGTTTCTTTTCAAAATGTTGAAGAAGCAATACGTACTCTTGGACAATATTTCTATGTTAATAAAGTTATATTTGACCAGTGGAATAGCGTAGAAAGTATTCAACGTTTATTCTCAGAGGGTATGTATACTGAAAAGCTTGGAGCAACTATTGAAATGTATGATGCTCTTAAAATGCTTATTTATAGTGGAATGATTGAACTTCCTAATAATCAAAAACTTGTTTCTGAACTAAGACAACTTAATACTGTTAGAGGAGCTGGGGGTAAATATAAAGTAGAACACCCACCTTCTGGTAGTAAAGACTTAGCTGACGCAGTCTGTCGTGTTGTTTGGACAGTTTATAATGATTCTATAAATCAAGGCATGAAAGATCATTTCATGTTACCTCAACTAGAGAGATTTTCTTCTGTTCGATCTGCTGGTTTATATATTCAATCTCTTCAAATGCAGAGAATGATTGGTCAGGAAGCTACTATATTTGGATCTGCAAACCCAGGAGCAAGTGAAATTTTTGGTAAAGATTTTATAGTTCGAGGAAATGTTATTCCAAATGTAGGGAAATAACCTTACAAATCTTATTATTTGTGCCAGTTTTAGAATCTCCTTTTTTTGGAGATTTTATTTTATAAACTGGTCTTTTTGTCGGTTATTTTCTTAATTTTCGTGAGTTTTATAGAATTATTATAATAAAGGTATGTTCTATGACTAGGCCTATACAAAGACTCTCTCCAACTGATAAATTCGTTACTATGGCCTTCCTGGTAGCTCCTGGAACGGTTGGAGGAACATATACAGACCTTACCTTTAATGATGGCTCTATTGATTACTTTGGAACAACTTTAAAGCAATCATTCAAATATACATTAATAGATGTTGTTGGTGGAGGATCTGTCCGTGTTTGTTATAACAAGCCTGGATATATTCTATCACAACCCATTAAAGGAGCTAAGACTTTAAATTCTGGGGATAGTCTCTATATAGAAGAAGATGTTTGGCATGTAAGAATTTATTTTATAGGACCTTCTACTGTTGAATTAATATTGAAATCCGATAAAGAATTAGGATGGGGACAATAATGTTTTTAGGTATTCCTTCCATTAGCGTATTACTTAAACAAGCTGAAGATTCTTACTTTCATGAAAAATTAAATTCAATGATTATTACTCTTCAAGATATCTATAGATTTCATAGAAAAATTAAAGTTGGGTTATCAGATAAAACTTTGGATGCTTCTACATATAATAAAATAATGACAAATTTAAGTAATGTTCAAAAGGGAGAACGCCCTATGGAAGAGAAAATAAAAGAACTTTCAGATAATTTAGATTTAAATTCGGATCTTCGTGAGAGATTAAGTATGCTTCTTACTAAAGGTACAGGAGATGAAGATACTTTATCTCGTGATCTTGCAGCTTATCTTATTCATCATAGGGAATCTCCTGATTCTGGAGATGTAAGAGATTTTTCTAAAGATACAACATCTATAAAAGATAGGATGCCTAATCCTGTGACAGAAGGTGGTGGAAGGGTTCTTAATAATCCTGGTATGATTGGAGCTCCTGGAATGAGAGGAATGGCTTCTGAAAAGGAAATCTGGAATAAGATTGCTGTTGATGGCTCTACTCCTATACTTGAAAAGGTCATTGGTTTTTTTAAAGAAAATCCAGCACCTGATGACAATGATGTTCATGCTTTTGCAGAAAAAGAAAATATTGATCCTCATGAACTTGAAGAAGAAGTTTATAGAATACTTGGAGCTTTTATTGGGGAAGGAAAATCAAATCTTCCAGATAATAAGAATAAGGATTTTTCAGAAGATCAAACTGAAAAAGGTATTAAAGTTGAAAAAGAACACTTTGAAGGTACTGATCTTCCAGAAGAAATTGTAGAGATCCTTGCTGAGAAAATAAATAATGATCATCTTTCTGAAGAAGGAATGGAAGAAGAGTATTACAATGCTCTTCTTAAAATGGAAGAAGATCTTAAAAAGAAAAATAATGTAAGTCCAGAGGAAGATAAAAAGAAAGATTATGTAGATCCAAAACTCAAAAAAGAAAAAGAAATGGAGCCTGAGGAAGCGGAGAAATAATGATGTTTAGTGGATTAAAATCTCTAGATACTCTTCTTAAACATGGAGCAGCTATTAAGATTAATCAAGATGTTGCTCAAGCTTTAAAAGAACTTTCTGATCTTCAAGATAATATCTGGAAAGGAACAGCTTATCAAAAAGCAAGTCGTGCTATAGAAGAACTTGATAAACCTCTTACTTCTTTTGAAGATTATAGGGATATTCCTGGTGTAGGAAGAGATATAGCTGAAGAGATAGAAGAGTTTATAGATACAGGACAAATAGAAAAACTTGAGAGGATGAGACAAAAGAGAGATCCTAGAAGGAAATATACTAGAGAACAAATACTTCAAAAGACAAAAGACTTTTTTGATGCTGCTGATGATGCTGGATTAAAATATACAGTAACTGGAAGTGTGAGAAGAAAAGTAAGATATATAAAAGATATTGATGCCATTATTCTTTCTGAACAATTTACCAAATGGGAAAAGCTTGTAGATACAATGGCAGATGAAATACTAAGAAAAGGAAAAAGCGAGATAGATTTTAATTTTAATGAGATAGGAATAAATCTGAGATCTGCTTCAACAGATAACTGGGGGGCTGCTCTTCTTTATTTCTCTGGTTCAAATCATTTCGTTATTTATCTAAGACAAATTGCAAAATCACGAGGCTATAAACTTAATAGATATGGTCTCTTTGATAAATCAGGAACTCCAATAGCTCGAGGAACTGAAAAGGAAATCTTTGAAGCATTGGATCTTCCTTATATACCCCCAGAGGAGAGATAACTATGGAAGATAGAGTTAAAGAGTCTTATGTTGTAAATGTCCCAGGACATAAAAATTCTAAAGGGGAAAGTGCTCCGTGGGTTATAAAATCTCATGAGACTGGGAAGATACTATCTTCACATAAAACAGAATCTGAAGCTAAGAGTCACCTCCAGGATATGCATGCTCATAAAGGTGGCTATTTTCCTTTTGAAGGACTGAAAGGTCTTTCTGAACTTTTAAAGGATAGGAATAATGAGAAAGCAAAAGCACGTTAAAGATACTGATGAGCTTGTCTTAAGTTCAATAGACCAAATTAGAGCAGAGGTCAAAAGAGAACTTAATAGCTTTATAAGGAAAGAACGTAGGGATGCTAAAAAAAATAAAGATAAAGTAGAAGAAAAAAAAGTTAAGAAAGAAGAAGAAACATTAGAAAAGATATTAGTAAAGCAAGAAGAAGATTTAAAAAAGGATATAGAAAGAGTAAATAATCTTTCAGATTCAGAAAAAGTAGATTGGCTTATTGAAAAACATGATTCATATGTTAAAACAATAGATCAATTATTAAGACCAGACTTTCTGAATGGCACGGAATACTTTGATAGATACTTAATAGTAACTTATATGCAACAACTAATTACTTTGTTAGCTACATATGACATAGAGTTTAATAAAGAGATGATAGACTTATTAATTAACAAAGGATATGTTGAGTTAATATCTATTCTTAATGTTTTAAATTATATATAGCCTGAGGATTCTATGGAAAGATTTTATGATTATCTCATAAGAATGGCTCTTGAAGAAATGGTTTATCTTCCTGATGATGAGGATGAAATACATTATCGTACAAGAAGAATTGAAGAAAAATTAAAATTACTTCAAGAATTCTTCGCACCTAGTGTTGAAACTATATTATCATATATTTCTGAAAACAAGAATCATCTTCAGGCTAATAAAAGAGATGCTGTTTTTTTAAATAAAGCTCTGGATCTTTGTTATAGTATAATGAGCGATGCTTTATTTGAGGAGAACTTCTCAAATAAAAGAATGTTTATTAATTCATTAGTAAATAGGATTGAAAAGGTTCTTCCTCCTGAACTTACAAGAGAAAGACAATTAGTTGCTAAAGACTTTTCTAATTTTAAAGACCTTGATGATCTTCTTGGAGACGCCAAGTAATGAAGATTTATGTTGATCAAGACGGAGTTCTCTCTGATTTTGATAAAGAGTTCCAGAAATTAGGACATGGATCTGCAGATGACTTTGTAGAAAAGTATTCTGAGAATGCTATGTGGCATTTAATTAATTCAAAAGTAGATAATTTTTGGAAGTATATGGAATGGATGCCTGATGGAAAAGACTTCTGGAATTTTGTTAAGGATCATAATCCAACAATATTAACAAAGCCAGCTCCGGTTAAGCATTGTAAAGAGGATAAATTAGCTTGGTTAAAAAAAGAGATTGGTGATGTTCCTGTAATAGTAACAACAAAAAAAGAAAAGTATGCTGATAAAGATTCTGTTCTCATAGATGATATGCCAAAGAATATTTCCAAGTGGCAGGAAGCAGGTGGAATAGGAATTCTTCACACTTCTGCAGAGAATAGTATAAAGAAATTACAAAAGATATTAAGTAAGAAATCATCATTTGTTGGACTAAGAAACATAGAAGCATTATTAAAGTATTCTACTAATTATCCAGGTGTTCATTTATTAGATTTTAATAAAGAAAATCAACATCACATGGAAGTCTTTGATAGCATCGGTGGTTTTCTATATCCAGCTGTTTGGGAAACAGATCCTAGAACTGATTATAAATATTATATTGCTTATACAGATCGTGGAGATCAAAAGAAGCCTATTGGAATTGTGGGATATTTTAAATCAAAAGATGGAAGATATTGCACAAACATAGGAGTTGTTCCTGGTCAGAGGAGAAAAGGATGGGGGGAATTTTTATATAAAGAGCTGAAGGATAAAATATCAAAGAAAGGATTGTCTGATTTGTATGCTGTGGTGGATATAAATAATCTACCATCAAAGAAATTTCATGAATATATTGGGAAGAGATTACCAGAGAAGGATCAAACATATTTGGATAAGTATAAGAAGATACTATTTAAATTGCCATTCTAGGTGAGTCATGACAAAGAAACGGCTTCCTCTTCCGAAGCAGATTACAGTATTCTCGAAGACCTATAGAATAGTGTACTGCCGAAAACTTGAGAATGTCGATTCGTATAATAAGAATAAAGAGAAAAAGAAAAAAGCTGTTTTTGGATCGGTAGACTTTGAGAAAATGGAGATTAGGTTATTTAGGGGAAAGGGTTTTCCTTTTTCAGAAGTCTGGCGTTATTTAATACATGAATGGAATCATATAATAGAGAGAGAAATGAATATTGATTTTAAGAAAATGACAGATGAACAAATAATAGATGGTTTTGCTGTAGGGACATTACATATTCTTGTTGAGAATAATATCTATATTAAAGGAACTCTGAAAAAGAATGACAGTTAAAGAGTTAACAGAATTTCTCCAGAAAGCAAGAGAAGCCTATTACAATGGAGAATCTATAATCTCTGATGAAGAATTTGATCGCCTTGAACAAGAACTCAAACGTCTTGATCCTAACAATCCATACTTTCAACAAGTTGGAGCTCCTGTTGAAGGCGGTAAAAAGATAAAACATTCTAAAAGAATGATGTCCTTACAGAATACCAGGACAGCCTCGGATGTTAGAAGATGGGCAAATAAATATTTTACGAGTTCTCCAGTAGATATACTTAGTCAACCAAAAGTTGATGGAGTTTCTATAACTTGTAAATATAAAAATGGGGAATTGAAATATATAGCTACCCGAGGAGATGGAGAAATTGGTAAAAATGTTTCTCATCTTAAGAAATATGTTAAAGATATTCCACAACAAATCCCAATTGATACAGAAATAGAAATCCGTGGAGAAGCTTATTTACCTAAGGATACTGAATTAAAAGATGGAAAGTCATTACGGAATATGGCAGCAGGACTTATAAATAGAAAAGCCAATCAAGAAGATCTTAAATATCTTAGATTTGTAGCATATGATATTGTAGGTCTTCCTGTTAGAAGCGAAGAAGAAAAGATAAGAACATTAAAAACTATTGCTACGAATGTTATTACTTATGAAAAGATTGGATCTTTTGATGATATTCAGAAAATTTATAATGAATACGTAGAGAAAAAAAGAGAACAACTTCCTTATGTTATAGATGGTGTTGTCCTTAAAATCAATAAGCTTGATGATCAAAATAAACTTCCAAGAGAAAGTGGGCATCATCCTAATTGGGCTATGGCCTATAAGTTTGTAGCAGAAACAAAAAAGACACGATTGATACGAATTGATTGGACTACCGGAGCAACTGGAAAAATAACTCCAATTGCTATTTTCCAACCAGTTGATGTAGATGGTGCTACTATTCAGAAAGCTTCATTAGGAAGCAAAAGAAAATTTGAATTACTTAAATTAGAACCTGGAGACGTTATCTTAGTTAGTAGACGAAATGACGTTATTCCATACGTAGAAGCAAATATAACTAAGGGGGTTAAAAATGAGTGATCGTTCAGCAGCTAAAAGCCCTGAGAAATGGGTAAAGGATCTTAAGTCAAAAGGTGCTCCTAAAAAAGTCACTGATATGATTAAAGGAATAGAGCAAAGTGGAAAGAAATATAAGAAACCTAAAGAATATATTATGAGGACTATTATAGACAAGATCCCAGGTAAATACTTAGACAAACCTACTGGCCAGCATGGTCCTGGAAAATCAGGTCCTTTATCTGTAAAGAAAAAGAAATCTGCAATATTCTTTGAGAAAGGTTCAGATGAATTTAAAGCTCTCGAAGAAGTTCTTATTAAAATAGCATCTGATTCTTCAATAGAAAATGTTGAAGAAATTCATATAGATCTATACTCAGATCATGGACTTGTTAAGTTTAAAAGAGGTGAATAAAAATGTCACAGTGTAAAATCATTACAGGAGCGACATCTGCTGCTTTAGAAACAGCTGTAAATACATGGCTCTCTGAGGAAGATAATAAAGGTAGTGGTGTTACTATTGAACATATCTCCATGTCAGAAGGAAGTGCTGGTACAGCTGCAGTTAAAGCAATGATAATTTATACTTCTGATTGGGAAAGAAATTATACCTAGAATATTAAGGTATTATCATGGATTCAGTTTATACATTTGGACCTAAGATTGAATTAACTAGGAACTTCAATCCTGATACAATAGTTACAGCCTCCATAGTAATAAGTGGAATTGATCAAGACTTATATACAGGAGATGAGCTTTATTTAGTCATTACTGATAACGATGGAAATGTTGTAACCACATGTTAAATAGGAAATAGCTATGCCACGTCATTGTCAACTCGTAGGAAATAACCTACACATATCACGAGTAACTACAGGAATTGTCTCTCCTGTGGGAGTACAAACTCCAACTATTATTGGGGAATTATATGCAGATACCGTGCATGATATAATGTGGGTAGCGACAGGCTTAACTAGTGCAGATTGGAATGCTGTTTCTGGTGGAGGAGGTGGTTCTACAGGAGATCTTACAGCTTCAACAGGATTGGCTGTAACTGGTGGAACTAGTGCAGTCTTTGGAGCAGGAGCAAGAATAGGAATATCTTCGGGATACCATTTACCAACTGATGCAGAAAAATCTGCATGGGATGGGGCAGTTACAAACGAACATACGCATACCAATAAATCAAATTTAGATACTATCAATCAAAATATGGCATCCACGGATATTGTGGATTTTGCTGGTATAGATGTTAACAATAATTTAGCTAATCCTTCCCATTTAGAAGGGCGACTATTTTATGACAGAACAAAACATGCAATATCGTATTACAATGAAGAACCGGATGTCACTGTAAACTTAGGACAGGAATTTCTTATTAGAGTTAAAAATGAGACAGGATCGACAATTCCAAATGGGACGGCGGTATATCCTGCAGGAACAAGCACCATCGATGGTGAAGTTTTGGTTGGTCTTGCTGACGCATCTGAAAAAGAAAAATGCAGGTTTGTCGGACTTGTTACACACGAGATAGCTCACAATGAGACAGGATATGTTACGAGATTAGGAGAGGTCGGATTTCTTGATACACTTTCTATTTCTAGTACAGGGGGTATCGTTTATCTTTCTGATACGCCTGGGCAATTAACTGCTACTCAACCTCAAGGTGGGTCTTATGCTATTAGAGTAGGAGCTATAAAAAAAGTTAGTGCCACCGAGGGAATAATTATAGTTGATGTGTATGTTCCAGAGGTATCAGTTGAACAAACTATCAATACTGGATTTAGTAGGTATGATCTAGCAAGTATTGCTTTTTCTGATACTTCTCCAGATAGAACATTAACCATATCCCCCATAGCTCCTGCAACTTATTTCTCTTTTTATCAGTATGGTGATAAATACGAAAAAACAACAGATTCTATTCAAATTCCAAATGAAGAAGGATTATTCTTAATCTATTATAATTATGGAGTCCTTACATATTTAAAAAACCCAACAATCTCCCAGACTGATAATATTATAAAGGTTAATCCAACAGTAGCTTATGTTTATTGGGATGCGGAAAGTGGGATTCATCGTTTTTTAGGGAATGAACTGCATACTATTGGTATGAATCCAATAACGCATTCCTATATTCATAAAATTCTTAAGTTTCGTTATCTAACTGGACTGGCTCCTAATACATATGATACTTCTGGTGATGGTAGCTTAGATAGTCACGCCCAGTTTGGAATAGATTCTGGGAGTGTCTGTGATGAAGATCTAACTTTTGCAACTTCTACTATTGGAGCAACAACTGGATTAAAAATTGTTTATCTCGATGGGACATACTCTGCTCCAGTATTAAGAACTATTACTAATGCTGGTTTCAGTGTCCTTACAACTGGATCAGGAAGACTTGCTTATAATACATTAAGTGGTCTCGACTTTGTGATCTCCGAAGTTGCTAACGGAGATTTTGTAAACTGTCATATTATAGCTAATAATAGTAATACTATTTCTGAGAGAGTATTAGCTCTTATTGGTCAGAATACTTATACTACTGCAGTCTTAGCAGCAGCGGGAGCAGCCACAGAAATATCTAATGCTCAAGGACTGGCTATTATTCCCCCAGAAGTAAAAGCTATTGCCACTTTTGTTTTTGAAACTAGAAATACATTTGGCAATTCTGTAAAAGCAAGAATAGTAGACGTTGATACAGAGGGAACACCCTATATAGATTGGAGAACCGTGCAAGTGGCCTTTGCTGGAGGAGGGGGTGGTGGTGGAGGTGGAACTGTCTTTGATGATGATGCCTTTGAATTGTACGATAATGTAGATCCAACAAAAACATTAAAATTTCAATTGTCTCCTATAAGTACTGGTACAGCAAGAACATTATCAACTCCAAATGCTAATGGAACTATTGCTACTCAAGAATATGTAGATGCATACTTTCCTGTTCAGGAAGATAATTTATTTCTAAATGATGTAGCTACGTGGAATGTTACTTCTACAGGACATGGTTTCATACCAAAATTATCTGGTAATTCTTCACAATATTTTGATGGAACAGGAAACTGGACTATTCCTGCTGGTGGAGGTGGAGGAGTCCCAGCAAATTATTCTTTAACTTCATTTAGTTCTCAGACTTCAGTTAATGTAGTCCATAATTTTGGAACTTATCCATTAGTTCAAGTACTTAGTTCTACTGGAACTATTGTTGCTCCAGCAAGTATTGTGAATAATACTGTAAATGATTTTACAGTTACTTTCTCAGATCCAACGACTGGATCTATAATAGCTACAATGGGAAGTCCTGCTCTTCAAGCAGTTAAAACTATCAGTACAGATTATACTGCTCTTACATCTGATAGAATACTGGATGTTAACACACTCGGAAAGATAATTACTCTTTATACAGCTATTGGTAATACTGGGAGAGAGCTTATTATAGATAATACTTCTCCTGCTGATATTTATGTTACTGGGACAGAGACAATTCAAGGAGAGACAACCCAAGATATTCCTCCTGGTTCAGCTATTCATCTATATAGCAATGGTGCAGTTTGGAGAATTTACTAAGGAGATAAACAATGTCATATTTTTCACATATTAAACAAGACGTAGTAGCTTCTACATTAAATAGTTCTACAGGAAATATTGCTGCAGGGGCTACTTTTACAGGACTTCCTGACAGTACATTAGGAATAGCTGGAATACAAGTTTCACTTTATGCCGATCAGAACTGCAGAGTCTATGTAGAGCAATCTCCCGATACTACTCCAACAGGTCCTCATTGGGATATAAGTGATTATTTTAATACAGAAGCTAATGTTGGATTTGGTATAACCGTACAAGCAGTAAGTTCTTATGTTCGAGTAAGGGTAGAAAACTTAAATACTTCTACCGGCACAACAGTATTCAGACTTCAGACAGCTCTCTGTCCTATTGTTGAGGCAGTTCCAAGAACTCTCGATCCTTGGGGAAATTTTAAAGTAGCAATGACAGCAAATACTGCTACTGAATTTCCAGAAAACGGAAAGACAAATCTTACTGGATCAGAAGCTTGGGTTGGGACGTATGTTGATACTAGGAACAATACAGGTATTCAAATTATATCAAAGTTTGATCAAGATACTACTGTATATGTAGACCAAAGCTTAGATGCGATCAATGCATTTGTTACCGATAGTTGGGAATCTCTTGCTAATACCGGATTTAGCATAACTGTTACGAGCGTAGCTCCCTACTATAGATTACGTGTAACAAATAAATCAACTTCTGCTGCAACAGGAAGTTGTTTAAGTGCAACCATACCAGTAATCAATCCGCTTCCTAGAAAACTAGACGAGACGGGAAATCTTCTCACATCAGTCCATCATATCAATGGCCAATTTGATAAAAATGTTATAGTGTCCCCTATCGGAGCATTAAAAGTATATAATCAGGTTAGATTAGTTGGAACAGGGTTTACAGGAAGTACAGTTGATACTAATTTCTGGGCAACAACTCCGACTAATGGTGGAACTGCTACTCAAACAGGAGGAGTTTTAACAGTTAGTACTGCTACCACAGCAAATGGAGCTTGCTTGGTCCAATCAAGTAGATTGGCTAGATATACTGGTTCTGTATCGAATAATTATAGAGCTAATATAAATCTTCCCGCAGTAACTACGGCTTCAGCTGGCTATTCTAATGTTCGAAGATGGGGTGTTTTTGATGCCAATGATGGATTCTTTTTTAAAGCAGTTCAAACTAATCCTGCTACAACCCCTACCTTAAGTGTTGTGTGCAGAAAAGCATCTTCTGTCCCAGTTGATACGAATACAATAGATAGTGGTTCTTTTAATGGAAATTATGGACCTTCTTATACATTAGATAATAATGCACATACCTATGAGATATATTGGACCAATAAGAATGCGTGGTTTGTTATAGACGATGTCATACTCCATACATTTACAGGAACACTCGCTCCTCTAGTAGATACTCCTTCTCTAAAGATAGGTTTAGAGTCTGTCAATTCTGGTGGGAATACTGCTGCCAACACACTTCAAGTGAGAAGTAGTACAATTAACAGGCAAGGTTCTCTAATAACACAACCTACACATAAGTACAATTCTGGAAATACGGCAGGAATAATATGTAAATATGGTCCTGGAAATCTTATAGCAATGACTCATGGAGCAACTGCAAATGCTAGTGTTGTGACTATCTATGATGGTACAACAACCGGAGGGACAATTATGTATCAGAGTGCTCCTCAATCAAATGGATTAAGTCAGCAATATAATTTTAATGGGATACCGTTCTTCACAGGACTTTTCTTCACACAAACAGGTGGGGCGGGAAACGTAATATTGATTTATGAATAAGAGTATTATAAATAACAATAGAATGTAATTAGGGTTCGATTCCCCGTTCAACTCTTATTTAAATACTCTTTCATACGTCTTCTTAACTATATCAAGGGCTTCCTGAAGATCTTCAGAATCGGGAGCCCCAATATTAAGAATTTTTCCAATAGAAACTATTGGTTTTACTATGACATCAGTAATCCCTTTAGGAAGAAGGAGAGCTCCTGCTACAATCAATGCTACAATTCCAAGTAGTATAGAAACGCCAATGACAACCCATTTTATGATTTTCATTTTGTTTTCATCGAGTGCCATAACAAACCTCCATATTAGATGAATTCTTTTCTGCATCAACTACTTTAAGTAAGACAAAGACTAGGACAAGGATAACAGTAATCGCTACTGCAGTAGTTACATACGCATATATTTTAATTGTTCTACATGGATCATCTTTATTTTCTCTTTGTAGTATAAGATTTATTGTAACTTTCTTTATTGTTTCGGCTTTTTCATTCTTCCAAAGGATGTTGATCTTAGTTTTAAGTTTCCCTTTAAGTGGAATAACCCAAGGGTCATCTTCTAGTTCTGCATAAACTCGTCTTACTTTAGCTTCTTCTGCTTTGGTTAACTCTGCCTGTTGACCTGCAGCAGCAATGAGAGCTTCCCATTGTTTAATAGAGAGAGATGTACAATATTTTTCTTTATAATAGATATCATACGCCTTTCCTTTTTTAACAGTGGGAGTTCCTTTGGCACAATCGTAATCATCCATATTTACTATTCCAACTGAGGTACATCCAAGAGAAAAGAGGCAGAAACTTAAAAAGAGGCAGAATAATTTCTTTATCATTTATCTTTCTCCTTTAATATTTTTTTAATGCCATCTACGAAGATATTATGATTATAAATCATAATGCTCTTCTTTTTATCTTTTTTAACAAGAGATAAATATCTATAATATAATTCTAATTCTTCATCTATTAATTCTATGACTACTCTCATATAAATTATCTCCTAGTCTAATGTATAGTCTCTTCTTTGTCAATAGTTTTTAACCGTTCTTTAAGATATTCTTCAAAGGTAAACCTATGCTTTACTTCTTGTGAATATTCTAAATATTCATCCCCAATCTTATTTAATAGTTCATCTTTTATTCTCATGCTTCTTCCTCCTTACCTTCTTCAGAGTGTGTTAATCTTTCTCTTCTTTTTAGAGAAGCTTGCCTTTTACAATGATAACATTCAATAGTTTTAGGTGGAATATCATCTGTATGTACTTTAAGTTCTGCTCCACATTTACATTTGTATTCATACGTCATTCTAGGCTTCACTGACCAGCTCCGATAATTGGATTTACTACAGTTGTATCTTTATATACTTGGATAAATTTGAGAATATCCACAACATCCTTTTTTGATAAAATAGTTACTACATAAGTCTCCCCACGTAATGATAGAATAGTCAATTGAAATTGAGGCTCTTTACCTTCATAATTAGGTAAAGGTTCCAGCATTAAGCGAGATTGCTCTGTATTGAAAAAAAGAGGTTGGGTGGGCTTCGGTTTAACGGAGCCCACCCGAAATAGGAGTGTAACCATCAAAATGATGATGATAATTAAAAGAGCAATGGTTGTAATTGGATATACTTTTTTTAAGATATCCAAAAAAGTTGTAAAGTGTTTTTTCCATTGGATAGCCTTCCATTTGGTTTCAATTCTTATTTTCAATTTAGTGAACATTATTTTCAGATGTTCACTTGCCCACAATCCAAAGGCTATTGACATGGATATAAACAGATTAAACTTTGCACCAATACTCATTTTCTTCATATTAATCGTCTCCTAAAGTCTCCAAAAGTTGTTTCTCTCTTTCTTCTGTTTTTCTTGCATAAAGTTCTTCTGCTTCAGCTAAGACTTTGTTAAGCTCCTCAAGTTTATCTTGACGATACTGAGGATCTAACTTATCTGAATCTTTGGATGATAAAAATTCTATTTGTTCTTTATAGTAATTTATCATCTGTTCTAATGCATTCTTTTGAAAAGAGATAGTATTCAATTGCTTAACACTTGATCTCCTTGTCAAAAGGTATTTAACATACAGAACAATGAGAATGAAAGAGACACCCATAACAATATTGCTTACAAAGGAAGTATTTAAAAGTTTTTCTATTACATAGCAAATTGCTATAATAGTAATAAATACCCCTAGAGTTACAAGCATTTTTCTTTCATTATCTTTCTTTAATGCAATTTCTGAGAAACGTTCATATCTTTTGTTCATATATAACCTCCAAAAAAGTTATTAAAAGTAGCCCTACAAAGTAGGGCTGTAATTAATAACTTCTTAAAACTTCGTCCTGTAATTGAGAGCCCAGTTTCTGAGGGCTTCATTTAAGTACGAATAAAAGAATCTATGGCCATTCTTGCATTCTCTTTTTTGGATTCCAAGAAAGATAATGTCAATAACGTGTGATCTTGAACCACACTCAGGACATAGAATTCTTTGATGTTTGTTCCTGGTTTTGTACTGTAAAGAAAACATCTTAGCTCCCTCGTTGATCAGTTAGAAGTTTCTGTCTCTTCCACTCTTCAAATTGTTCATCATACTTTTCTTTCTCTGATTTAGCTGCCTGGATTAATTTTCTCTTTTCCCTTTGTTTAAACCGTTCCAAAGAAATTTCTTCTTTGGTTTTAGGTATTAACTTATTAACAAGCATTGTAAATATCTTTCCAATGAGAGTAATAAGCATAAGGATCGGAGCAATTACTCCATAAGTTATTATCTTAGAAATAATTGTACTTATCACATAAATGAAGAGGGCTGAAGAAGCTTCCTTCTTGATTTTCTGATATGTTGTCTTGTTACAGTTCTTTTCGTAAACATCCATGCCTTCCATAGTTTACCTCCTACCATCCAAGGAATGGTTTGATAAAAACTTTGTACGTTACATAGCTTACAAGAAATGATCCTGCAACTTTCATAAAGAATCCAACGATTACATTTATAGCAATGTATCGTCCTACGAAGTCAGCAAAGCCTTCAAGCTTCTGTCCAAGTTTATGATTAGCTGGTATTCTATTTCCCATGATTAGCCTCCTTATTTACTCATTGCGTAGATAACTACGAATAATAAGATCAATCCTATAATGAAAGCAGGAATAATCATTTGCATGAATCCATTTATAAGAATAATGGAATTCTTTGCAAGGTCCTGCTTTAGATTATTGACATAATCAGGGTTATCACCATCTTTCATGCCTTGTTCAACAAGAAGCTTTCGATAGGAATTTCCTCTATTTTCCTCAACCAGAATCTTTTTGTGTTCCATAAAGTACCTCCAAAGTACTTATATATTAAGAAGAGTATACTCAAATAAGAGCATCTCTATCTTTTTATTAAATCTCACTGAGATTGAATTAAGAGATAGAATTGTTCCTTTAAAATCAAAATCCATGAAGACATCATAATTATCTTCTTCTCCATGATATATAAAAGTCATCCACCGATTTCCTACAGAGAATCCTAAATCCTCTATCTTTTTGTGAAGTTCCTGAAGGATCTCAGTATCAACTGTATTTATTCTAAGTTTCTTTTTCAGAAAAACCTTTGATAAGAATCTCCATAACATCAGTTTCACTTACCTCAATCATTTTAATTCCTGTTATAAGAACTATTGTTCTTTCCTTAGCATTTACTTTCCTGTTTGGAACAGCAACATAAGGTTTATTATCCTTACCAATAACAAGGGAAATCTCTTCTTTTCTGTTTATAAAATCTTTGACTGCTTCCTTCCACGCTTTTGTGTCATAACCGGAAGGGCAGGACAAAGAATATCTGATAAGCTTATAGTAGCGATTATCAAGCGTTTCTATGAATGCGAATCGTTCATAGAAGGTTATGTTTTTAATCAATCCTACTAGTTTACTTATCATATGGAATATATAGCTCCTTCAAATAACTTTAATTGAAGTTCCTTACTTGAATTTTTAAGGCAATAAGTAAAGAAGATATATCCAAGTTTTATAATAGCTTCATCTTCCAGTTCCTTATAAGAAATTATAGTGAATTCATCTTTTTTTATTTCTGTAAATTTCTTTTCAAGTTCCTTTAATTCCTTTACAGTATCTGGAAGTTTCTCTCGTTCTACTCTAAAGATACTTGTTCTTCCTATTGATTGTTCTATAGCTTCGTTCATCATTTTATGAAGTTCAGCCATACTTACTGATTGTGCTTGAACAACATTTGCTAATTGTTGTATTTGTTCTTTTTTCATTTTACCTCCAAAAGACTCAAGAAAGCCCTGCTTACGCAGGGTAATCTTTAGTCTTCTTTTAATGAACTCTCAAAAATAAACATTCCAAGTTCTTCCATGCAAATGGATATTTCTTGTGTCATGGATTCGGAAATTGCTTTTAAAAGTTTCTCTAGGAAATCAGGTAATATCTTATACAAAGAAACAATCTCATCTTTTGTAAATTCTCCTAGATCTTTCTTTAAAGATTTTCCATTCTCTTGAAAGAAAATACCTGTTGTTACATTAAGGTAATAACCATTAATTGTAATATTCTCTGTCTTGATATTAACTGAGAGAAAACCAGCTTTATTGATTTGTGTAGCAAATGTTCCGACCCATCGAATCTTGGAGTTCATGTTTTCAAGATGAGTCTCAAATCTTTTAAACTCATCAAACTTAGATTGAAGGGACATTCTTTACCTCCCTTTCTGTAAAATTAAACTTATTTTATGTCTCTGTCAAGTTTAATTTTTAAATTTTTAAATTTTTTAAAATTTAAAATGCGTCGTGGCGGGGAATCGAACCCCGCCTGACAACCATTACGACTGATCCATACTACTTAATTTAAGTTCAAGAATATCAACTTCATCAATATAATTCCATCCAATTATTGTGTTAAATTCTTGAATCTTTCCTGTGTCAGGATAATAAAATTTACTATGAAGTTGCCCACGTCCAAAGTCAGAATGAATGATTTCATTTCTTATTAGAGAATGAGCCAGTGCTTTTTTATAATTAGGAAGAATATGCTGTGGTGAAAAGCTTATAATAATATATCTCTTTCCTTCTTTGAAAAGAATTCTTCCTTCATCTATCCTGCAATCATAGTCAAGTCGAATACAACTTTTCTTATCTGAAATAGTTTTATTTAATGTCATATCTTTACCTCAAAAGACATTAATAATTCAAAGGCATCTATATCTGGGATAATTACAACTTCATCTGATTTTATATGAAATTTCTTTTGTAATGTTTTTGTTATCTTTGGATAATCTTCTAATATTAGATAATATCCACCACCAGAAAGTCTACCTGTTTGTTTAAGTAAACGAATCTTATTAGGATAGTACTCATCTGTTTTTATAGACTCTTTAAAATCCGATGTTTTAATTTTGTAATATCCTTTAGATCCTTTGAATAATAGTTCATGTGGGGTAAGATCTGCAACAAACTCTAATTTAGCTGGTCTTGCCATATGTACCTCCTTAAAGGACATAAGGAAGCTGCCTCCTAAGAAGCAGCGACCTTTTACTCTTTAATGGATAGACTGAGCTCTCTTATATTGAAAGAGCCAGTTATTTAAATCTCCTTTAGGATCTGTAGATCCTATTACATATTCAGATATTGCATCTGCCATAGCTGTAGAAGAATCATGAGAAAGAAGGGTTTCCATTATAAAGTCTTTAAGATCACTTGGCAATTGTTTTTTCATATTACACATCCATCTCTTGTATTAAATCAGGTTCAGGAGATTCACCAGGACCTTTAAGCATTAGTTCTTCTGCATATGTTTCCATTGCATCTTTCCATGCTTCTTCCTTTGTATCTCCATAACCCACAACGTGTATTGTAAATTCATATTCTTTCATGAAACTTCTCCTTCTTCATTTTCTTCTATTTTCTCAATAGAGATTGTTTTTGATTCTGTAATCTCATATCCTCTCTTTTCAAGTTCTGCACAGACCCATTCATACTCACGAAGATCATGTGATGCGAAGCATTCAAAATCATAGATAGCTCCGTAAAGATTCTTGGCCAGTCGGATGAGTTCTTTGTCAGTGTATGTCTTTTCTGTATTCATTTTCTATTCTCCTATTAATTAGATTCAAGAAAGCCCTGCACAATTATGCAGAGCAATCTTCAAACTATTTAATACTTTCTTTATAAAGAGAAGAAAGACATTCCTTGCAGATGTTCCAATTACCATAGCCACCCTTGGGTATAGAAAGATGTTTCTCTCCAGGTTTAATTGTGTTAGAACAGACACTGCAGGTTCTATTCCTTTTTCCTTTTTGAATTATATTTTTAATTATCTCTTTCTTTTCTTCTATTCTTTTTATTGTTTCAATTTCTGCGATACTCATTGATGCTCTTTTATCATTCATAAATAACCTCCTAAAGTTATTTAAAAGGGACTCAATATTATTGAGCCCTAATTGAGTAACTCTAACGCTATCTCAAGTTGTTCAGCGGGATTTCTTTTATCTGCCAGACAATCCCATGAAGCAGGAAAAGTAAATCTATCATTAGGAAGATTACATATAAGATCACAATGATATGTATAATCTTTTTCACGAAATAAGATCTTCTCTTCTGTTGTTCTTAATATTATTGAGGTAGCTGTTTCTATAAAACTCTTCAAAAAATCTATTGACTTTTCTGCTGGTGAACCTGATTTACTTCCTGCATATAATATCAATGGTAATTTATTTGAATTATATATAAGAATGATAAATCCATCTTTAATTCCTAGTATACTTAATTTATCTTTCTCAAGTTCAATTTCTATTTTACTTTTAATCATAGTATCCTCTCTTAAAAGATATTAAAACGGACCTGAATACTCAGGTCCTAATTGATAACTTCTAAGTAGGAATATCAAATTTTTCCATTATCTTAAACCAGTATTCTAATCTTCCTATCATTTTTTTATTTAGATTTGGTATTCTATCAATAAATTCTCCTCTCTTCTTGTCTTTCCTATAATCAAATCCTTTGTAGTTTGGATTTACAAAGAGATATCGTTTATGGAAAATAAGAGGATGAGCTTGATTGGCTTTACGATAGAATACATCCCTACCTTTAACTACATAACGATCACCAACTACAGGCTCAAAGCAATCATTCCATTCATCACAAGCTATAAAATCAATTTGTTCTTTTGAAATGGCGATGATTACATATTTAAAATCATTGGGTATCCTCATGAAGGCAGCGGATACTCTTATGTTATCTTTGGCTGATAATTGATTGAGAGCAGAGTAATGAACATATTTTGTTCCACCTACTTTTTTCATATTCATCTCCTTTAAATTAATCTCAATAAAGCCCTGCACAATAATGCAGGGCAGGGTTCAGATTAATTCATTTCTTCTTTGGTTGCGACTATCATACTATGTTCTATTCGAGCATTAGGAAAGAACTTTTTGACCTCAGGAAGATAGGACTTAAGAGTTCTATTATTCTGCCAGCAATCTTCCTTAGTCTTTTTTCCTTTTCCACTCTTGTCTCCTTCATAGATATTAATATAGATAGTCCCACCTTCAACTAGAAAAGCATGACTTGTAACAAGAATGAAAAGTCTATCTACTTTATCTTTAACAACACATAATACATTTGATAAAGTAATGGTATGTATTTTCTTCTTTGCTAAGAAATCTATTACACGTTGATTGTGAATAGAATCTCTATTATATGGATCATAAATATAATTATTCACTCCTTTCTTTTGAAGATAGAGAGAAGCAGTATTATATTTACCACCACCATAATCAAGATTATTTGTTCTTTTCTTCCACCCATAAAATTTATCTATGGTAGTAAACATTACAGGAATCTTTTTACTATTCACAGATGTATTTCTGGATGTTATCTTTTTCATTTCCTTTTTCATATCTTTCTCCCAGCTCCAATATTTAGAGCCTGATTTAAAATATTCAGCATTGAGAGATATCTTAGTTCCACACTCAGGACAGGTAAAGACTAAGTCATTATCCATCGTAAGTTGTGCTATTGCATACATAGCTAATCTATGATATCTCTTACACTTACAAGGAAACATATATTTGTTTTTCATTTACACCTCCTTAAGTGTATTAAAAGGACCCATCTTTCGATGGGCCTAATTGATATTCTTAAAAAGTTAACATAAGTTTTCCAAGAACTTCTTCATCCTTAAGTTTCTTTACAACAGCATCACAAGAATGTTGGAATCTTCCATTAGATTCTTTTTTATAAATCTTATAGTAATGTTTTCCATCCACTTTTGTTATTACTTTGAGATACCATTGATTATCTCCAGAACTTAAAGCACTTTGAGATAAAGGTTTTACTTGAAAATATTCTTTAGATTTCTTTTTCTTATTCTCTACTGTAAATAAAAAGATAGGAGCTTTGCCTTTCTCTTTCTTTATACAAGAAATACTACAGGGAATAATATTCTTCTCAGGAACTGCTTTAGGAAGATTTTTGTCTGTTATCTTATATCCTGTAGGCATAAACTCTTTTTCTTTTATACTTCTTTTTATTTCACTAGGTGAAACCCAACCTCTATATCTTTTATCAGAGACACCTCTTTGTGAATTCAAATAATAAAGAGTATAGGAAATCCTGGAATTCATAGAAAGATCACAATCATAAATCACTGTTACTAGATCAGGCCCATTCTTTATTGAAAAGATAACGCCATCATAATGAGCAGCGAGACCTCTGAATTGATCTTCTAATTTATTCTGTTTTTCTCTTATTTTTTCTTGAAGACGGTCTAATTTCCACCAGTCCTTATCAAGTTTCTTATGTTCTTTTAATATCTTTTTTAAAGTTGTTACTTTATCTTTCTTTCTCATCTGTGTAACCTCCTGAATGAGAATAAAAAGGCCTTGCAACTATGCAAGGCTAATTTAAAATCATTCCATAAACTTCTTTAATTGCTTAATTACTTCTGGATGAAATCTCTTTTTATCATTCCATCCAGAAGAGCATCCTTTCTTTACTATCGTTTCTAATTCTAATAATGCAAATCGTGCTTCTTTCTCTTTAAGAAGAGTTGCAATGTATTTGTATTGTCTATTAAAATCATAGTAAAAAGGATCAAGAGTTAAATTGGAATCAAGATTAGAACTGCTCATGACAAATCCATTATGTCCTATCCTATGAATATTAGGATTATCAGGAAGAGCAATAATTTCTTTTGCTAATTCATTTCTTACATCATTAAGAATCTTTTCTGTTATCGCTATCGCTTCCTTTAACTTCTTCATTATCCTCATACTCCATGTGATAGATTCCTATAAAAGCTATAGGTTCTCCTTTCCATTCATTAGTGAATTC
>ERZ795054.1072-NODE-1072-length-27617-cov-4.513134_pt1 | contig 27617 bp, 19 predicted proteins | sample MGYA00375138_ERZ795054 | MGnify/ENA primary metagenome ERZ795054 (study PRJEB30183, sample SAMN05720215) | anaerobic digester metagenome | isolation source: active sludge of municipal wastewater-treating anaerobic digesters | place: USA | collected 2014-12-23 ... | reverse complement strand
GCTCCTGACCGGCATCGCCTACAGGGTCAAAGGGGTGGAACACGACCTTAAAAGGGGGAAACCGCCCGCCGCCAAAGAAACGGCGCGCATCCTGGAATGCATAAACAACGGCATCTCGCAGACCAAGAGTCTTTCCCATATGCTTTATCCGGCGGAACTCGAAGAGGAAGGGTTGGTGCCGACCCTGAAGAACCTCGCCGGGCAGACCGCGGTCATCTATAACGTGGCATGTTCGTTGAAGGTCAACGGGAAGGTTTCCCGGAAAAACGACATCGTTTCCATGCATCTTTACCGTATCGTGCAGGAGTCCATCCATAACGCGATAAGGCATGGCCGGGCCAGCCGCATAAAGATTTTATTGACGTCGCGTTCTTCGGAAGTCGAGGTGCGCGTCGCCGACAACGGAAAGGGCTTCGATCCACAAAAAACGGAGGGAGGGCTCGGACTGAAGATCCTCCAGTATCGGGCCAAGGAGATCGGCGGGAACCTGGCCATCCGGAAGAATGTGCCCCAGGGAACGGTCGTCGTTTGCCGGTTTTTCAGCCACGGCGGAAAACGGGGGACGAAATGAGTCTGTCTGGAGACGACGGCGGGTCGGGGCGGGGGGGTCGTTCCCCGGATCGCCGGGCGGGATTTCAGAGGGATCGCCGGTCCGGACGCCGCTTTTCCTCCGCGGTCGTTTGCGGAGCCGTCTTCGCGCTGGGTTCGGGAATGACGAATCTTGCCGGCGAAAAATCCTCGGATCGCCCCGCCCCGTACGGACAGAGCGTCGCCTACGCCGGTTTATCGAAGACTCATCCGAGGCTCACGTTCAATGATTTCTCGCTGCAATACGTCGGCCTCCGCGAAGTTCCGGGGCCCAACAACGCCCCATGGAAGATGACGGTGTATCGGTTCCATGTCCAAGCCCGGGAGGCTCAACAGGAGATTTTGTGGTCTTCCGGATCGGGGCTGATCGCCCCGAGCTCGTTCGTGGTCGGTCACGTGAGGTATCTATTGGAGTTGAAACACTCGGAAAAGCAGGGGAAACTGCCGGACGGGTTCCTGGTCGTCTCGCCGGCCGGGGAAGCGATTTCGAAGGAGGAGGCGGTGGAAATCGCCCGAAAAGACGCGGGCCAAGCCGTTGGGAGCTTGGCCCGGTATGAAATTCTGGCACATCCGCGGCCGAACGGATGGCACGTGGATTTCGTCCACAAAAAGAAAAAGACGTACGACGGCCCCGGCTATGTCATCGGTTACGACGGGCGGATCGTTTCAAAAAAGCCGTAACGGCAATCTCCCGCTTGCGCCTCGTCGGGGTCATCGGGCGGCGACGGCCCGCGACTCCCGTTCCGCTTTGTAGGCGGCGGCAAAAACGGAGGCGAATTGTTCGATGTCCGTCGGCGTGTTCGTGAGGGCGGACCGGGGTTGGGTGGCGACGACGAGCCCCTCGTTGAATCCCCGGGCCATTTCGATGAACGTTCGGACCGCGTCGGGCGACATCCCCATGTGGAGGAAGGCCTTTTCCACGTCGGAATAGGAAAATTGGACGTAGGGGAGGTCCGGTTTCCCGATGGCGGCGCCGAAGACGCGGGCGACCTCGCCCATGGAGACGTCCCGGGGGCCCAGGAGCTCGCGGACCTGCTTGCCCGTAAATTCCAATTTATCCAGCAAGTCCACGGCCACGGCGGCGATGTCCCGCGTGGCGATGTGGGGGAACGCCAGGTCTTTTTTCATCGCCGAGCCGAGGACGTTCATCTGGAGGAGGGCGGGGATGTTTCCGAGGAGGTTCTCCATGAAGAACGCCGGCCGAAGATGGACGATGTGGACGTCGCTTAATCTGTTGAGCCGCTGTTCCTGGTCGTAGAGCCCCGCGATGGGGCCGGTCTTGTCCGGCAGATGGGCGCCGATGCTGCTGAGGTTGACCACATGCTTGATCCCGGACGCCCGGATGCCGTCCGCGAGGGCTTGCCCGATCCGGTTCTGAAAGTCACGAAAGTTCGGCGCGGTGTAATTGGGGGGGATCATCACGAAAGCGGCGGTGGCGCCGTCGAATCCTTTCTTCACGGCCGCGCCGTCTTGCAGGTCGATCTCAAGGGTTTCGGCTCCCCGCGCGGCCAACTCTTCCAATTTGGACGCCGTCCGCGCCCAGGCCCGGACTTTTTTCCCTTTTGCCAACAGGCCCAAAACGATTTCCTTCCCAATGTGCCCGGTGGCCCCCACCACGACATACAATGAATTGGACATGACAGACCTCCTCTAAGCTCTTCGGAGTGAATACAACAAACCGAGGTCCGATAAAGTTCCCGAGGAGAGGCGTGGGGACGGAGAGACGAGGGCGTTTTCCGGAAATAACCGAAAGACGCGGGGGCGGAGGACGCCCCGATTCAAATGGGGCGCGGGAGGGCCGGGTTCGACGGCGAGCGTGACGGGCGGGCGGTTTTTACGGATAGACCCCGCGGATTTTCAGGGCTTCCGCCAGCCGCCGCACCGCCACCACCTGCGCCGCCAGGCGCAGGTCGATATTCCCTGTTTGGGCTTCCTGGAACACGTTGTTGAAAGCGCCCATCATGATCTCTTTCAGCCGTTTGTTGACGTCGTCCTCGTTCCAGAAGAACGACTGGATGTCCTGGACCCATTCGAAATAAGAAACCGTCACGCCGCCGGCGTTGGTGAGGATGTCCGGCAGGATGGGGATTTTCTTTTTCAGCAGGATCCGGTCCGCTTCGGGGGTGGTGGGGCCGTTGGCGGCCTCGGCAACCATCCGCGCTTTCAAGCGGGGAGCGTTGTCCTTCGTGATCTGGTTCTCGAGGGCCGCGGGGATCAGAACATCGCAGCGGCATTCGAGGAGTTCTTCGTTGGTGATGCGGGTGGTTCCCGGGGCATGAAAATCCTTCACCCCGGCGCCTTTGGCCTTGGCCGCCAGCATTTTTTCGATGTCCAGCCCCCTTTCCGAGTAAACCCCGCCGTCCACGTCGGACACCGCGATGACTTTCACGCCCATGCCGGCCAGCAGTTTGGCGCAGACGGAGCCGACGTTTCCGAATCCCTGGACGGCCGCGGTGGCCCCGCGCAACGGCCATTTGAGGCGGCGGAAAGCCTCTTCGATGATCACCACCACGCCGCGGCCCGTGGCCTCGTTCCGGCCGAGGGAACCGCCGATCTCCAGCGGTTTGCCGGTGACCACGCCCGGCGCGCTGTAGCCGATCCCCATGGAGTAGGTGTCCATGATCCACGCCATGATCTGGGGGTTGGTGGCGACGTCGGGTGCCGGGATGTCTTTTTCCGGGCCGATGATGATGGCGATTTCCGACGCGAACCGGCGCGTGAGCCGTTCCAGTTCGCCGAGGGTCAGTTTTTTGGGGTCCACGCGGACGCCCCCCTTGGCGCCGCCGTAAGGGAGGCCCATGACGGCGCATTTCAACGTCATCCAAAAAGCCAGCGCCTTGACCTCGTCCAGCGTGAGATCGGGATGGAACCGGATGCCGCCCTTGGCCGGGCCGCGGGTCACGTTGTGTTGGACGCGGTGGCCTTCGAAAACTTGGACGGTGCCGTTGTCCATGCGGACGGGGACCGACACGGACAATATCGTTTTGGGATAACGCAGAAATTCGTGGATCCCCCGGTCCAGGCGGATGTGTTTGGCCACGGTGTCCAGTTGTTCCAGCGCCATGTCCCAGGCGTTGACGGGGGCGCTGTGGCTCGAAGGGGCGGGTGTCGAGGATTTCATTTTTGTTTTCATGGGACCTCCGGACGGGGGGCGGCGTCGATGACCGCGCCCCGAATTGGGATTTGAGCACGGCCCCATATCTTAACGCAAAGGGGGGTGGATGTCCACCGTCCTGGCGGGACCGGAGGGCGGGGAGGAGGGGATTTTAGAGTCGGTGGCGTCTCAGGTCTTTTTCGGAGAAGCCGAAGTAATGGCCGATTTCGTGGATGACCGTTCGGGCGATCTGTTCTTCCATTTCCCGCCGCCGGCGGAAGGCTTTTTCAAAACTCTCCCGATAGAGCTCGATGCGCGTGGGCTCCTGTTCGACGTTGAAAACGGACCGTTGGTTATAGGGGACGCCCAAAAAGACGCCGAACACCCAATCCCCCCGATACCGGTCCTGAAGCACGCCGGGCGTTTTTCCCCGGGCGATCAGCCGGATGCCTTCGTTTTTAAGGATTTTCCGGAACCGCGCCGGCATTTTTTTGACGGTGGCTTCGATGATATCCTCGAACTCGGACATTTCCATAGGAGGAGATTATAGGAAATGTGAGGGGGGGAGTCCGCCGGCGTTTCGGCCGGTCAGTTCGCCGACCAGAGCGATGGGGGCCGCTCGGCGTTCCGGGTCCGGGGGGCGGTTTTTCCGATACGCCAGGCCAGCGTCATCCGTTGCGTGGTCCCCAGGTTTCCCAGGGGGACGAAAGCATAATCGATGTCGACGTTGCGCAGGCGAAACCCCACGCCGGTGGTGACTCCCAGGAAAATGTCCCGCAGTCCCGAATCGAATCCCATCCGCAGGATCATGTTGGGAAACGGCCGGAACCCCATCCCGCCCTTGACGGCCAGCGCCCCTCCGGAGAGCTTCCGTCCCTCGGCGGCCCATTGGAACTGACGGTTGAAGAAAGCGCCCTGCATCCCCAGGCGGAGGGCTCGCGGCAGTTTTTCCTGATCCTGCCGGAACGCGACGTCGTTCCCGGTGTTCTGCAGGGCGGCGGCGACGCGCACGTATTTCAGGGGCGTGTCGTAGGCGACGCCGAAGTCCCAGGCGAGGGCGCTGTGGCCGGTCCCCGTATTGCCGCCGGCCCGGCCCGTCTCCTCGAATCGCTGGGATATCGTTTTCACGGCTCCCCCCAGGTGCAGGGCGGGGGAAAGGGCGTGGGCCAGTCCCAGGCCGACGTTGCGCGCCGTGTAGCGGACGCGTCCGTTCGCGTTCCCGTAAATGTCGGTGGCTTGGATGGGGGCGGTTTGCCACTGGCTGAGAAATATTCCCAATCCCCACGGGCCGTCCGCCGGCGTTCCCCAGACGGAGGAAACGGCATAGTGCTGCGCCTGTAGGCCCAGAGGCCATTCCGCGACGCCTCCCGCGAGGGTCAATGGAGATTTGGCGTCGCTGAGGAGAGCCGGGTTGTTGTAGAGCGAAAACGGCGATTCCGCATCGGCCACGCCGCTGTTCCCCAGGGCCGCCGAGCGGGAGTCCGGGGGGGTCAATAAAAAATCGGCGGCGGTTGTGCCGGCCCCCGCTCCGGCCGAGACCGTGCCGGTGGGATACATTTCCGCCACCAGGAGCAAGCGCATCACGAGGGAACGTCCTTGCCTTCCGCTCATCGGATGACCACCAACTGGCCTTTTTTGCGCGTCCAGCCGGAGCGGATGTCGTAATGGCTGGCCACATAATAGTAGACGCCGCTGGCCACGGGTTCCCCATCGCCGTTGCGCCCGTCCCAGACGTATTCGTTGACAGGCAGACTCCCGCTCTCCCGAACCAACGCGCCGGAAAGCGTGTAGATCTGCACGCGGCTGTCGACGGGCAATCCCGCGAAGGTCACCGCCTCGTGTCTTTCATACGGTTTGAAAGGGTTGGGATACACCAACAGCACGCCGAGGGTCTTCGGGGCGTCGTTGAGGACGAATTTCAAGTCTTTGACCTTTCCCGGCTCCATCCGCACGGGTAGTCTGGCCGGCGAGTCGAGCCCCACCGCCGCCTCCACCGTGTAATCTCCTTCCGGCAGGGCCGTGCAGAAGACGCCGGTCTTCGGACTCACATGGACGACGCGGAGGTTTGAGCCCAGGGTGTTGTGGATACGCACGACGGCGGGGACGGGACCATGCGGTCCGTTGGTGGCGACCCGGAGGAGGGGAATCCCACGGAGGCGGGAGAGGGCGGCCAGGACGTCCAGGCGGCCCGACCCGGCCCGTTCGTCCGGTCCCGGCCGTTCGATGTCCACCGAGGTTTGCATCAAAAGATCTTTCACCTGAGAGGCCGTCATGGAGGGGTTCGCCTCCCAGAGGAGGGCGGCGGCCCCGGCCACATGCGGTGTCGCCATGGACGTGCCGCTGTAGGAGGCGAAGGTCCCTCCCGGCATGGTGGAACGGATGCCGCTGCCGGGGGCGCTGATTTCCGGTTTCAACAGGGGCTGGCCCGCCCCCATTTTTTCCTCGCCGCCTGAAAAATACGCCACCGTGTCTTCTTCGGTGGTGGCGCCGACCGCCAGGACGCCTCGGACGTTGCCCGGGGAGGTCGTTTGGCCGGGGCCGCCGTTGCCGATGGCAAAAACAGGAAGCACCCCCACTTCCAGCAGGCGGTCCACAACGGCATCGAAGACGGCGTAATGCCCGTTGGCGCCGAGGGACATGTTGAGGAGGCGCGCGCCGTCGTCCGTCGAGAGATTGCCGTCGGGGTCGAGGGCCCACTGCATGCCGGCGATGACTTGAAGAAAAGTCCCGCCGTCGCTGTTCAAGACGAGCGCGCTCAGAAGTTTGGCGTCAGGCGCCACCCCCAGCGGTTCGCCGCCGGCGGTGTTGCCCACCAATATGCCCGCCGTGTGAGTCCCGTGGAACCCGGCGGCGTGCGGTTGAGAACCCGGCACCGGCCGGCCGTCGGCATCGAACTCGGCCCATGCCGCGAGTTTTCCCTGCAGCGCCGGATGGGAGGCGTCCAGCCCGGTGTCCAGGTGGCCGATGCGCACGCCGGCCCCGGTGACACCGAACATCTCCCGGGCCATCTTGGCCCCGGACTTTTCCAGTCCCCAATTGCCTTCCACGTTTTCCGTCCGATGGTTTTGGGGGAGGATGTCCGGCAGGCGCAATTGAAAATTTTCATGGAGAGATTCCACGCGCGGGTCGGCGGCCAATCGCCGCGTTTCCTCCGGCGTGGCCTCAACGGCGTAGCCGTTCAGGAGCCACAAGTCCACGGGGCCCCGCGGTTCGGGGGAGACGGGAAGCGCGGAAGGGGCGGGGCGCGTTCCGTCGGCTTCGGCCCGGAGGACCGCCGCGGGAGAGGCGGAGACGCGGGGATCGGCTTTCCGGAAAGAATTGTCTCTTTTATAGATGACGATGATGGGTTTCTTGGATGGATCGTTCGAGTGAATGAATTGGGAGACCTGTGGCGACAACATCGCCGCGAAGGAAACGAGCGGGAAAAAATAAAACAGCGCTGCCAGCTTTAAGATGCGGAACGCCGCCCGTCCGGGGAGGGGAAGCTTCCAGGAAAAAAGACCGAAGAAAAACGAATTTTTCATAATGACACCAGTTCTCCAATCTCGTTTCCAACAGAAGGGGAAGGGTAAAGTTCCGAAAGCGACTTAAAAAAACGGGAGGAGGCTCCGATCGGATTTGGAAGACACCGCTTCCGTCAGCAAGGACGATTCAACCGTTTGACGGAGGAGATGGGGGGCGGGTTCTCTGGAAACAAACCGGAAGGGGGCGTTGTTGGAGTTAGAGAAGAAGGAGGGGCATATGGCAAAAATCGTTTACTACGTCGCCTCCAGTCTGGACGGTTTCATCGCCCGGCCGAACGGCGACATTTCCTGGCTCCGGCCCTTTGAGGGAACGGGAGAGGATTACGGGTACCGGGAATTTTATGATTCGGTGGAGAGACTGGTCCTTGGCGCACGCACCTACGAACAGATCCCGAGTTTGGGCGCTTGGCCGTATTCCGGAAAGCCGGTCCACGTGGTGACGAGCCGTCCGCTGCCAAGGTTCGATCCGCGGGTCGTTTTCCAATCCGGGGATTTCCAGAAATGGGTCCCGCCTCTTCGGCGGGTGTCGGAGAAGAACATTTGGCTGGTGGGCGGCGGCGCGTTGGCCGGGGCTTTCCTGCAGGAGGACTTTTTGGACGAACTGATTGTGAGCGTGGTCCCGGTCCTGTTGGGCGAGGGGATCCGTCTTTTCGGATCCCTGAAGACGGCCGTCTCCTTGCGGTTGATGCGGACGCAGGAGTTTGAAAACGGCGTGATGCAGATGCGCTATCGGGTGCGGGGCAAGGACTGAGACGGCGGGGCCGCGCTCGGCGGATTGAAACGCCCACTGGAAAATGTAGAATACACCGGTGATGAGAATGAGAAGAGGACGGGAAGAGGCATGAAACACCTGCGCGCCAAGAAACCGCTCAGCCTGTTGATGGAAGAGATGAAGGGCGAGAACCGCCTGCGCCGCGTCCTGGGGCCGGTCCAGTTGACCAGTTTGGGGATCGGCTGCATCATCGGTACGGGGATCTTCGTGTTGACGGGGATTGCGGCGCACGACAAGGCCGGCCCGGCGCTGATCGTTTCGTTCCTGGTGGCGGGGTTGGCCTGTATTTTTTCCGCTTTGTGTTACGCCGAATTCGCCTCCTTGGCTCCCGTGGCCGGGTCCGCCTATACCTACGCCTATGCCACGCTGGGGGAACTTTTCGCCTGGATCATCGGTTGGGACCTGGTGCTTGAATACACGGTGGCCTCGGCCACGGTGGCGCACGGATGGTCGCACTATTTCCAGAACTTCATCGGGATATTCCGCCTAAAGATTCCCGAGGCCCTTTCCCGGGCGCCGTTCGATTTCAGTCCGGAGCTGGGCCGGCTGGTCTCCACGGGCACGGTGATGGACGTGCCGGCCATCGTCATCACCGCGGCCATCACCATCATTTTGGTCATCGGCATCAAGGAGAGCGCCTCTTTCAACACGGCCATGGTCGTGGTCAAGGTGGCGGTGGTGTTGTTCGTGATCGTGGTGGGGGCGTTCTACGTCAATCCCGACAACTGGTCCCCGTTCGCCCCGTTCGGGTTCAGCGGCATCAGTTTTTTCGGCAAGACATTGATCGGTCCGGCGGGGCTGGGGGGGGAACCGTTGGGGATGATGGCGGGGGCGGGCATGATCTTTTTCGCCTACATCGGGTTCGATTCGGTTTCGACGCATGCGGAAGAGGCGCGCAATCCGCAGCGCGACGTGCCCATCGGCATCATCGCGTCGCTGGTGATCTGCACGATCCTTTACATCGCGGTGTCCGCGATCCTCACGGGGATGGTTCCGTACGACCAGATCAACATCGACGCGCCGGTGGCGGAGGCGTTCCGCGCCGTGGGGCTTCCGTGGGCGCAGTTCATCATTTCGCTGGGCGCCATGGCCGGCATCACCTCCGTTTTGCTGGTGCTGATGCTGAGCCAGCCGCGCGTCTTCCTGGCCATGGCGCGGGACGGCATGGTGCCGTCGGGCGTGTTCGGCGCGGTGCATCCGCGGTACCGCACGCCGTGGAAATCCACCATCCTGACCGGCGGCGTGGTGGCGCTGCTGGCGGCGTTCATCCCGCTGCGGGTCCTCGCCGAACTCGTCAACATCGGAACGCTCCTGGCTTTCCTCATCGTCTGCGCGGCGGTGCTGATCATGCGGAAGACGGATCCGGATGCGCCGCGGCCGTTCCGCTGCCCGTGGGTCCCGTGGGTCCCTTTTGCGGGCATCGCCACCTGTCTGTTGCTCATGTTTTCCCTTCCGACGGAAAACTGGTTGCGCCTGTTGGTTTGGCTTTTGATCGGCTTCGTGATTTACGTCAGCTACGGCCGTCACCGAAGCATCCTGGCGCAACATCGCGCCCGGGCGGCCGCCCTCCCTCCACAAAAGACACCCCCGCTGAAATAACCGGACCGAGCGCCGCTCGGGGCACCGGCCGGACGTTTTTGTCCGGTCGGACTTATTTTTTATACGGCTTGCGCAGGAAATGCGTGGGACAGTGGTAGCCGTCCGGGTTTTTGGAGAGGTATTTTTGGTGGTATTCCTCGGCCCGGTGAAACGCCTTGAACGGCGCAATCTGGGTCGCCACCGGATCCTTCCAGCGGCCCGAATCGGCCACCATCTTTTTGACCTCCTCCGCGGTCCGTTTCTGTTCCGGCGTGTGATAGAAGATCGCGGAGCGGTACTGGGAACCGATGTCCGGTCCCTGGCGGTCCGGGGTGGTGGGATCGTGCAGACGGAAGAAATAGGAAAGGATCTCCGCATACGTGATTTTGGTGGGATCGAACACCACCTGGACCGTTTCGGCGTGGCCGGTGTTCCCGGCGGACACGCTTTCGTAGCTGGGACGGTCCCTGTCGCCCCCGGCGTAGCCCACCTCGGTGGACGCCACGCCGGGGATTTTGGCGAAAATGTCCTCGACGCCCCAAAAGCATCCGCCGGCCAGAGTGGCGGTTTCAAGTCTGGACGTCGGCGCCGGTTTCTCCGGTTTCCCGGATTTGGCGAAGAGGGAGCGATATTCCCCGTACCCCGTTTTTTCGAGATCGGCCGTCGGGATGAAACGGAGCGAGGCGGAATTGATGCAATAGCGCCGGCCGGTGGGTCCTGGCCCGTCGGGGAAAAGGTGTCCCAGATGGGAATCGCCGTGTTTCGAACGCACCTCGCGGCGCACCATGCCGTGGGAAAGGTCCGCCTGTTCCGTTATGTTTTCATCGGCCAAGGGTTTGGTGAAGCTCGGCCAGCCGGTGCCGGAGTCGAATTTGTCCAGGGAACTGAACAGGGGTTCGCCGCTGACCGCGTCCACGTAAATGCCCGCTTCCTTGAAGTCCCAGTAGGCATTTTGAAAGGGGGGTTCGGTGAGGCTGCATTGAGTCACGTCGTATTGGAGGGGCGTGAGCCTTTTCTTCAGTGTTTCCGGAGATGGTTTCGTGTATTTTTCCATGGAGTCCCTCCTGGGGGGATGGTTGGGTTCCTGAGCCTGGGCGAAGAAAAAGAAGGAAGACAGGAGCGTCGGCGTGACGGCGAATGAAAGGAGGACGGTTTTTAGGCGGGCGGAGGTTCGCACGTCATTTCTCCTGAAGGCGGGCGAGCAGCGCCTGGACCGTCGTGATGGGTGCGGAACAGGCCGCGTTCTGACAGACATAGGCCGTGGGTTTTCCGTCCACCGGCCGTTTGTCTTTCAAGAGGGGGAAAAGTTTTTCCTCCGCTTCCTCCCCCGCATGGGCGAAGGAGAGGGCTTTGTTCGGGAAATAAGCCGCCTCCAGCGGTTCCAGAAACGGATGCCGGTCGGCTTCGCGCGGTTCGCCCGCCAGCACGATGGAGAGCGGGGGTTCCAGATGGAAATCCAGGGCGGCCAGGAGGGAGGGGTCTCCGATCCCGGCGCGGCCCGAGTCTCCGGAAAAAAGGCGCAGGGTCTTGTGGGCCATTTCCCGAAGTTCCGGATCCAACGTCAATTCATGCAGGCGCAGCAGGTTCATGGCGGCCACGGCGTTGGGGGACGGAAGCACGCCGTCTCCGGCCGTTTTCAGCCGGTCCGGCGCGCCGTTCTCATCCTCACCGACAAAGAAAAAACCGCCCTGGGTTTTGTCCCAGAAAAGTTTCAACATCACGTTGTTAAGCACCAGCGCTTCCTTGGCCCAGCGCGTCTGGCCCGTGGCCTCGTACAGGTCCAAGAGGCCCGCCGCCAAAAAGGCGTAGTCTTCCAGCGGCGCTTTCCACTTCGCCTGGCCGCCGCGCCAGGCGCGGAAGAGGCGGCCTTCGTGGAACATGTTGTTGAGAAGGAAATACGCCGCCCGGGTGGCGGCAGTTTCGTAGGAGCGCTCTTGGAGGATTCTGCCGGCCCGGGCGAGCGTGCCGATCATGAGACCGTTCCAGGCGGTGATGATTTTATCGTCCTTGTCCGGTTTGACGCGTTTTTCCCGGATCTCCAGAAGTTTCCGGCAGAAAGAACGGCGCCTCTCCGGCCAGAGGAGCGGATCGATCCGGTGCCGGGCGCAGAAGGCATTGTCGGTTTCCGTGATCCGGAGGACGTTCTGCCCGGCTTCAAAGTTGCCTCCGGCCCGGACGTTGAAATAGTCGCCGGCGAGCGGCCCGTCTTCCGGACCCAGAACGTCGTGTATCTCTCGGAGCGTCCAGAGGTAATAGGATCCTTCCCGGCCTTCGCTGTCGGCGTCCTGGCTGGAGTGGAACCCGCCGGCGGGATCGGACATTTCCCGGAGGACGTACTCCAGGGTTTCGCGCACCACCCGGGCGTGGCGGGGATGAGGGGCGGCCTGGTAGGCGTCCAGATAGGCGCGCGGGAGGAGGGCGTTGTCGTAAAGCATTTTTTCGAAATGCGGCGCGCTCCAGTCGCTGTGCACGCTGTAGCGGTGAAATCCGCCGGCCAAGTGGTCATAGATGCCGCCGGCGGCCATTTTGTCCAGGGTCAGTTGTACGTGGGACAGGGCGTCCCGATCACCCGATTTTCGCCAATAGCGCATAAGGAATTGGAGGTCCGAGGACCGGGGGAATTTCGGGGCGTCCCCGAACCCGCCGTGGAGGGGATCCTTCTGGAGGAGAAGTTCCCGCCCGGCCCGTTCGATCCCATGGGAGGAGAGGGGCCGCCCGGGCGCCGCCGGCCGGAAATTCTTTTTCAGTTGGGCGACGATCGCTGCGGCGCCGGTCCGGATCCGGGGACGTTCGTCCCGATAGGCCCGGGCGATTCCTTCCAGAAGCTCTTTCAGCCCGGCCTGGCCCGCCCGGTTTTCGGGCGGGAAATAGGTGCCGCCGAAAAAGGGCTCGCCGTCCGGCGTGAGGAACACCGTCATGGGCCAGCCGCCCCGGCCCGCGAAAAGCTGGACGGAGGCCATATAAAATTCGTCAACATCCGGACGTTCTTCCCGGTCCACCTTGATGCAGACGAAGTGTTCGTTCAAGACGGCGGCGATGGATCCGTTTTGAAAAGATTCGCGTTCCATCACGTGGCACCAGTGGCAGGCGGAATAGCCGACGGAGAGGAAGACGGGCTTGTCCTCTCTTTTGGCGCGGGCGAAAGCCTCCGGCCCCCACGGATACCAATCCACGGGGTTATCGGCATGGTGGATCAGGTAGGGGCTGATTTCCGCGGCAAGGCGGTTTGCGGCCATCGTTTCCTCCCATCGCCGGGGATCCGTCCGTTCCTGAAACGGCGGAGGGGCCCGGGGCGTCCTTTTTAATAAAACAGGGAGGGGACGGGGGAGTTCCCAAGAAACGACGTTGTTTTTAGAGGGAGGAGGGAATTATTCGGATTCGTCCCGCTCGTTTTTTCGGCGGGCCGAGAAGTTCAGCTCTTTTTTTCGAAGACGGATGTTGTCGGGGGTGATTTCCACCAGTTCGTCGGTTTCGATGAACTCGATGGCCTGTTCCAGGGTGAATATTTTCGGAGGCGTGAGTTGAATGGTGTCGTCGGATCCGGCGGCCCGCATGTTGGTGAGGGCTTTTTTCTTGCAGGGGTTCACGACCATGTCGTTCTCCCGGGAGTTCATGCCGACGATCATTCCTTCGTAGACCTCCACCCCGGGGCCGACGAACATCACCGCCCGTTCCTGCAGGGACTCCAGGGCGTAGGCGGTGGTGGACCCTTTTTCCTTGGCCACCAGGACGCCGGCGGCGCGGTGGCCCGGTTCGGCAGTCTTGGGGACGTAGCCGTGAAAGCTGTGGTGCATGAGGCCGGTGCCTTTGGTTTGGGTCATCAGTTCCGATTTGAATCCGATGAGGGCGCGGGCGGTGATGACGCATTCCAGGCGCAGGGTGTTTTCGCCCTCCATGGTCATGTGTTTTATTTCCGCGCCGCGCCGGCCCAGCTGTTCCATGGCCGCGCCCTGGTATTGACGGTCGATGTCGAGCACCAGATATTCCGCCGGTTCCAGGACCGCGCCGTCTCGGTTCTTGTAGATCACTTCGGGGCGCGACACCGCCAACTCGAACCCTTCGCGCCGCATGGTCTCGATCAGCACCGACAGATGGAGTTCTCCCCGGCCCGAAACCTTGAACACGCCCTGTTTGGCGCTGGCCCGGTCCAGTTCCTCGATGCGCAGGCCGACGTTCGTCTGTTTTTCCTGCTCGAGCCGGGCGCGCAGGTGGCGCGAGGTGAGGAATTTTCCATCCCGTCCGGCAAAAGGGCTTTCGTTTACCATGAATTCCATGGAGAGGGTCGGCTCGTCGATCTCCATGGGAGGCAGGGCCTCGGGGGATTCCACGGAGGCCACGGTGTCCCCCACGTGTACCTCTTCCAGCCCGGCCAGCGCCACGATGTCGCCCGCCTCCGCTTTGGCGATCTCCCTTTTCTCCAACCCGAAATATCCGTACATCTTGGTGACGCGATAATTGAAGGTGCGTCCGTCGGTTTTGAGGAGGGCGACGGTCTGGCCCTGGGTCACGCGGCCGTTCATGAGCCGGCCCACGCCGATGCGGCCGACGTAGCTGTTGTAGTCGAGCATGGTCACCTGCATCTGGAGAGGTTTGTCGGCGTTGGCCACGGGGCCCGGCACGTGTTTGAGGATGACATCGAAGAGAGGGGTGAGCGTGTTCCCCGGTTTTTCATGGTCGAGGGAGGCCCAGCCCTCTTTGCCGGAGGCGTAGACCGTGGGAAAATCGAGCTGGGCGTCCGTGGCGCCGAGGTTCAGGAAAAGATTGAACGTGCCGTCGAGGGCCTTGAGCGGGTCCGCGAAGGGGCGGTCCACCTTGTTGATGACCACGATGGGCCGCAGGCCGAGCTCGAGGGATTTGCGCAGGACGAACCGCGTCTGCGGCATGGGGCCGTCCAGGGCGTCCACCAGCAGGAGCACGCCGTCCACCATGCAAAGGATGCGTTCCACCTCGCTGCCGAAATCGGCGTGGCCGGGGGTGTCCACGATGTTGATGAGCACGTCCTTGTAGGGGACGGAGGTGCATTTGGACAGGATGGTGATGCCGCGTTCCCGTTCCTGGGGATTGGAGTCGAGCACGCATTCCTGGGCTTCGGCGGGTTTGACCTTGAACTCGCCGGTTTGCCGCAACATGGCGTCCACCAGCGTGGTCTTGCCGTGGTCGACGTGGGCGATGATGGCGATGTTTCGGATATTTTTTCGCCGGTGATGTGCCGTCGTTGTCATTCAACCGTCCTTTTTGCTGTTCATGAAAATAGGGCGCCGGGGGCGGTCTCCTCAAGAGGGGACCGTCGCCGTTTTTTTCCCGAATGATGGAAGTGGGAATGGGGGAAAACCGAAGGCGCGTCGGAATCAGTGGCGGGGAAATTATACCAAATTATCGGGGGCGACCGTTCCTGGAGAAGAAGAGGCGACGGGTTCTATCGTCCGTCCGGCGGTCGGCGGCCGGTGGGCGGGGCCTGGGGCGGAGGGTCGTGTTCTTCCAGGAGGGGTTCGAGGGTTTCCAGGATGTTGTGCGGATGGCGGCGTTCGATGGGGATCAGGAGGCTGTAGGCGCAGGGGACGACGAACAGCGTGAGCAGGGTGGAGACGCACACGCCGCCGATGACCGCCACCGCCATGGGGACGCGGGTTTCGGCGCCCGGCCCCAGCGCCAGCGCCGGCGGCACCGCCGCGGCGATGGTGGAAAGGGACGTCATGAGGATCGGCCTCAGCCGGATGGGACAGGCGGTGAGGAGCGCCCCGTGCACGTCTTTCCCCCGGGCGCGGACCTGGTTGGTGAAGTCCACCAGGAGGATGGAGTTCTTTTTCACGATGCCCATGAGGAGGATGAACCCGATCATGCTGTAGATGTTGAACGACAGCCCGGCCAAGCGCAGCGCCAGCAGCGCGCCGGTGGCGCTGAACGGCAAGGCCAGCAGCACCGTGAACGGGTGAAGGAAACTGTTGAATTGAGAACCCAGCACCATATAGGCCACGATGACGCCCAGCCACAGGGCGAAGAAGAGGCTCTGGAAGGATTCCTGGAACGTTTTCGCTCCGCCGCCCATGACCACGTGGTAGCCGTCGGGCAGCACCTCCTTGCCGATTTTCTCCACCTCGGCGAGGGCTTTTTCCTGGGATTTGCCCGGGGCGACGTTGGCGAACACGCCGATGGCGCGTTCCCGTTGGCGCCGCGTGATGTTCTGCAAGGTGGGCGTCTGCTCCAGGCGGACGAGTTCGGACAGGCGGATCCTCTCGCCGTGGTTGTTGCGGACATAGAGCCGGTTGATGTCCTCCGGCCGGGATCGTTCGGAGGGGACGAGGCGGACGCGGATGTCGTAGCGTTTTCCGGACTCGGTGAACTGTCCGGCGCGGACACCGCCGATCAACGCGTTGATGGTCCGTCCGATGGCGGCCACGTCCACTCCCCGTGCCGCGGCCGCCGCGCGGTTCGGATAGATCCGCAGTTCGGGTTGGCCCACTTTGTAATCGGTGTCCACGTCCAGCATCAGCCCGGACGCCTCCATCCGGTCCATCACTTTTTTCACCGAATCGGCGAGTACGGCCCAGTCCGGACCGCGGATGGTGAACTCCACGGGGAACCCGCGTTGGGCGGTGAATCCGCGCGTGGACGGGTCCTGGATCACGGCACGGACGTCGGGGATCGCGTTCAGGGCCTTGCGGCAGAGCGTCATGAGTTCCTGCTGGGTGACGGGCTCGCCGGTCTCGGGGTTTCGAGGCCGGTCCTTGGGTTCCCTCATGGTGACGAAGATGATGCCCGAGTTGACCTCCCCGCCACCGAACCCGCCCACGGAGCCGAAATAACGCCGGACCTCGGGACGGGCGGCGAGGTAGGCCTCCGCCTTCTTGAACCGGTCGTCGGTGAATTCCAAGGACGAGCCCACCGGGGTCTGCAGACGGACGAGGAAAAGGCTTTGGTCTTGGGCCGGCACGAACTCCTTTGGGATCCCCTTATAAACGTAGAGCGAGGCCGAAAAGAAAAGAACGGACAGGAGGATGACCGTCCAGCGCCAGCGCAGGCAGATTTCCAGAACCTCCCGATACCGGCGGGCGAGCCAGAGGAACGCGGCCTCCACGCCGTGTCCGAACCAGGTGGTGCGGGGACGCACGTTGAGGAACTGCGAACAACGCATGGGGGTGAGGGTCAGGGCCTCCAGGAGCGAGAGCAGGACGGCCACCGAGATGGTGACGCCGAACTGGAAAAAGAATTTGCCGATGATTCCTTTCATGAACGCCACCGGCGCGAAGATGGCCACCACCGCGGCGGTGGCCGCCATGGCCGCGAAAGAGATCTCCCGCGCGCCGTAGACCGCGGCGCTGACCCGCTCCTGCCCGCGTTCGCGGTGGCGTACGATGTTCTCCAGCATCATGATGGCGTCGTCCACCACCACGCCGATGGCGAGGGAGAGGCCGAGGAGCGTGAAGATGTTGAGGGTGAAGCCCAGAAAATAGAGGACGATGAAGGTGCCCAGCACCGAGGTGGGGATGGCCAGAAGGACGTTGACGGTGGAACTCCAGGAACCCAGGAACGCCCAGCAGACGAGGGAGGTGAGGAGGGCGGAAAGCACCAGGGTGAAGTTGAGTTCATGGACGGCGTCCTTGATGAACTTGGTGGAGTCGAAATTGACTTCCAACTCCAGGCCCTGGGGAAGCTGGGGCCTCAGTTCGTTCATCCGGGCGATGACACGGTCGGCTACGGCCACGGCGTTGGACCCGCGCTGTTTACGGATGCCCAACCCCACGGCGGTCTTGCCCATGGCGCGTGAAATGCGGCGCATGTCGTCGAGCCCGTCCTCCACCTCGGCCACGTCGCCCAGTTTGATCGGAACATAGACCGGCGAGCCCCCCCGTTGAGTCAGGATGAGTTTGCGGAATTCCTGGACGGAGGCGGCTTCCCCCATGGAACGGACGTTGAGTTCCTGCGGGCCGGTGTCCATGATGCCGGCGGGCACCTCCGCGTGCTGGTTGGCGACGGCGGAGAGGATGTCGTCCACCGTCATCTCTTTGGCCGACAGTTTGTCGGCGTTCACCCAGACACGGAGGTTCCGGGCCGTGAAACCTCCCATGAACACCTCGCCCACGCCGGGGATCGTCTGGAATTTTTCCCTCAGATGTTCGTCGGCGTAAAGCATGAGGTCTTTGACGGGGCGGTCTCCCGAAAGCGATATCCACACGATGGGCTGGTCTTCGGGGTTGGACTTGGTGATGACGGGCGGGTCGATGTCGCGCGGCAGGCGGCGCTGTGCCTGGGCGACTTTGGTCTGCACTTCCTGGAGGGCGGCGTCGATGTCGCGGTTCAACTCGAACTCGATGGTGAGGGAGGCGTTCCCCTGCCGGCTGGAGGAGGAGACTTCCCGGATCCCCTCCACCGACATGATCGCGTCCTCGAGCACGTCCACCACGTTGGCCTCCACGACTTCCGGGGCCGCGCCTTCCCAGGTCACGCGCACGTTGAGCACGGGGAAATCCACGTCGGGCATTTGGCTCACGCCCATGCGCGAGAATCCGATGGCGCCGAAAAGCATCAGGGCGAACATCAGCATCCAGGCGAAGACGGGGTTTTTTATGGAAAGGTCGGAGAGCTTCATGGCAGAGGTTCTTTCCCCGCGGCCACCGCAAGCCGGACGGCGTCGAGCTTGGCGTTCAACAGGGCCTGATCGTAGGCCAGACGGGTCTCCAGCAGGGAACTCAACGACGACAAGACCTCCAAATTATTGACCAGTCCCAGACGGTATTCTTCCGTCTGCACGCGATAATTTTTTTCGGCGAGTTCCAGGGCCGTCGCCAGCTTTTGGATTTGGGAGAGGCTGCCGGAGAGGCTCTGATGGGCGGAACGCACCTCGCTCTCGGCCTGGCGCGTCGTTCGCGAGAACGCGAGGGCCGCCGTTCGCGCCCGCGCGCCGGCCGCTCTCCGGCCGCCCTTCAGGCTCCCGCCCGTGAAAAGAGGCAGGTCCGCCGTCAGCTGGGCGTCCCAATCGACGGGCTCGTAGGTCCCGTCCCGACGGACATAGTAACCGCCCTGAAGGTTCAGGGTGGGCCAGGAGGCCCGCCGCGCCGCGGAGAGAAAACTTTCCGCCGCCCGGCGTTCCTCATCGGCCGCGCGGACGTCCGGCCGGGAGGAGGCGCCGGCCAGAAAATCTTCCAAGGGCGGCGGCGGGGCGGGGTCGGCCACGTCGTCGGCGATCCCGCGGATCGGTTGCCCCGTCAGGAAGTTCAGGAGTTCCAGCGCGGCGGCGCGGAGTTTCCGGGCCTCCTCGATCCGCGCATCGAGCGTGGCGATTTGGGTCTGGGCCGAAAGCACCTCGCTGCGGCGGGAGCGGCCTATTTTTTCCCGCCCCTGCAGTTCACTCAGGCGGTCCGCCGCGGCGGACTTCATCGAACCCAGCGTGAGGAGGCGGCGGTCGAAGTCCGCCACGTTGAAGAACGCCAGCGCCACGTCCGCAAAGAGGAGCTGTTTCGCCCGGTCGAGGGCAAAGGTCTGTCCGGCGATCTGCGCCTTCACGCCTTTGAGGGCGGCCATTTCGCGGAAGCCGGAGAAGAGGAGTTGTTTCGCGTAGAATTTTTCCGTGGTTTGAGTGCGCCGGATGGAGTCGGAGGAGGTGTTTCCCTCGTCCTGGAACAACTCGATGAGGTTGAACCCGACCTGAGGAAGGACGCCGGAGCGGGCCACGAGGTATTGCGCCTCCGCCAGTCGGATCTCCTCCGCGCTCAGGGCCACGGCCTCGCTTTTTTTCAAGGCAAACCGGTAACAATCGCGAAGAGTGGGAACGGATCCCGACGGGGAGGGGTCCTCCGCGGCGGTGAGGGGGAATGGGCCGACCGCGACCGTCCACAAAAGCAGAAGGGCCGCGCCCCGTTGAGGAGGGAAAATTTTTATCATCAAGACAGGTGCCCCGTTTCCTTTTCCAAGCCCGCACGACCGTTCCCGGGGGAACGGGATAAAAGGGTCAATCGTTAAATAATAGCCGTTCCAAGATGAACAATCAAACAGGGCCGCCGGACGACAAGAGAAAGCCCGACGTGATACAATAGGCGGGACAGCAGCCATTTTTTGACCGGGAGGGTCTATGTTTAAGCGCTTGGCGGTGGGGGAGTTCTATCATCTGTTGGGTTTCGGTCCGTGCGTCCTGATCACGTCCGGGGATGAGAAGAGGGGCAACGTGGCGCCGATCGCCTGGACGACCCCGGTCAACGACGACCCTGCGCTGGCGGGGATCGTGGTGGCGGAGACGCACTACACCACGGAACTGATCCTGAGGAAAAAACAATTCGTCATCAACGTGCCGCCGCTCGAATTGTTGAAACCGCTGAAATTTTGCGGGAGCGTGTCCGGCCGGAAAGGCGACAAATTCGCCAAGACCGGGCTGCGGCTGGAGAGGGGCGTGAAAGTCCGCACGCCGCACCTGAAAGACGCCATCGCTTTCATCGAATGCGCGCTTCTTTGGAAACGAAACTTCGGCGGGGTCTATCTCTTCGTCGGCAAAGTCCTGCACGCCGCCGCGGAAAAATCGTGTTATAAGAACGGGGTTCTCACCGCCCGGGCCCGGACCTTCCACCACCTGGCCGGCGGCTCCTTCGCGCTCACCGGCCGGCGCGTTTCGGCGTAAATACCACTTTTTCTTCGCCGACCCCCCGCTTCATCGCCGAAGAGGACCGGTTCCGCGGGATTTTTTCTGCCGCAGCGGCAGAGCGACGCACGGGCGGATGGAAAAGAGGGCGCGGGAGTGCGCTGCATTTCGATGGAGTGTTGAGGGAAAACCCGGAGAAACGGTCCGAGGTGAACGGGAAGCGATCAGCCGCTTTTTTTGTTTCGGCGCAGCGTCAGGTAAATGGACATCAGGTCCTTATCGCCGCGGCCTTCCTGTAAGGCGCTTTCCATCAGGGCGCGTACGGCCTGCGTCACCGGCAGGTCCAGCCCCCGCCCTCCGGCTTCTTTGGTCATGAACCGGACGTCTTTGAGCATGTTGGCCAGGGAGAAGGCGGGGGAAAAATCTTTTTTGAGGACCGGCTCCTTTTTTATTTGGTAATAGGCGCAGTTCAGTGCCGGGCTTTCCTTCAGCACGTCGAAAATGCGGGCGGGATCGATGCCGCAGGTATCGGCCAGCGCTGCCGCCTCCGCCAGCCCCGTCGTCATCTGCGCCACGATGAGGTTCATGCAGAGCTTAAGGGCCGAGCCGGCCCCCACGTCTCCGGCGTGCACGATGGCCTTCGCCATTTTCATTAAAAGGGGCCGGTGCGCCTCGAGCAAACCGGCCGGTCCGCCCGCCAGCAGGATCAGTTCCGCCGCCTCCACCTGCTTCTTGCTGCCCGTGACCGGGCAATCCAAAAACCCCCACCCCTTCTTTTTCGCTGTTGCGGCAAAGTCCATGGTGGACGCGATGTCCAGGGTGCTCATCTGTATCCAGACGACGTCCGGGTTGTCGGCCGCCAGGAACCCGTCCGGCCCGTCCATCACTTGCCGGATGGCCGCCGGATCGGTCAGCATGGTGATGAGAACCCGACATCGGGAGGCTGTTTCTTTGGGATGGGCCGCGACTTTCGCGCCGACGGACTCCAACGTCTTGGCCTTGGAGGCCGTGCGGTTGAAAACCGTGACGGGGTATCCCCCGGCGAGGAGGTGTCTCGCCATGGGCAGGCCCATGATCCCCAGCCCGATGAATCCGACGGACGGCAGCGCGTTCATGCGGGTACCTTAATTGTTTAGAGAACGATTATCAAGCCCGCCGCCGGAGGCAGAAAACGGAAACGCGCACTTCCCAGACCATTAGCCCGGTAAGCGTGTCTGTTGAAGGCGAACCCGTATCGGCAGAACCACCACTTCATAGCCTCTGAAAATGAGGCGGCGTTGAAGGGTGAAGGACGTTTGGTTGTGGAGGAAACGGTTCCAGAAATTGTCCGCCTCAAAGACCAACTGGCCCATGAAGTAGCTCTTTTTGGGCCAATGAGCCCCTTCCCGGTGGCACAGTGTTTCCAGCCCTTCCACCACGTCGGTTTCCAGAAGCATGTGGGATTCGGCATACAGGCTCATCCCGTTGGCCAACTTGACGTATTTTTCCAGATCGGCCGACACGGATTCTTTGAGTTTCTGCAGTTCTTCTGCGCCTTTAAAGCGGCTGCTGTCCACAGCGCCGACCGACAGGAAGACGAAGTTCTTGAAGTGGCCGGGGAAGAAACGGTGGATGGCCAGAAAAGAATGGATGCCGAAACCGTTGTATCCGTTCACCATCAACAGGGCCGCTGGAAGTCGGAAGGATTTTTCGGGGATTTTGGCAGACGCTTTCTCCGGCATTCGGGGGAGGATGTCTTCGAGTCGCCGGAGCGCGCTCCTTGTTTTTTCGTAGTGTCGGTGGATGAGGAAACAGGAGACGATCACCACTCCGGTGACCGAGAGGGTTACCCACCCGCCCTCCGAGAATTTTTCGTAAAGAGTAACGGAGGGATGCTGAGGCACATGACGAGCCCTGTGCCATGGACGGTCAATTGGCTCTTCCATTTCGGTTCCGTGCGGCGCCGCACGATCCAATGGCGGGCCATGCCGAGTTCTGTGAGGGAGAAGGTGATGAAGACATTGATGGAATACATCACAACCAGCGTGGTGATGTTTCCGTTCGTATAGTACAGGGTGGCCAGCGCCGCGCCGCCCATGAGCAAAACCCCGTTTTGTGTCACCAGTCGGTCGGACAGTTGAGAGAAGCGGTGGGGTATCCAAGAATCAGAAGCCATGTTGGCCAAGACCCGCGGACCGTCAAGAAAGCCCGCTTGTGCCGCAACCAGCAGGAGGGCGGCTTCGGAGACGAGGGCGATGACGACGAAATCATACCCGATGTTCAGCCCATGCCATTCCCACGACCCGAAAAGATTTCCCAAAAGGACCGCGTTCATCGTTTTCCCGAACACCGGCCGGGCGTCGGTGAGCAAGTAGGCGAACAGGATGCCTCCGGCGGTAAAGGCGAGGGAGGTGGCCATCAAGAACATGGTTTTTTTCCCGGTTTGAACCCGGGGTTCCCTCAGGATGGCGACGCCGTTGGAGACGGCCTCGATGCCGGTGTAGGTCCCGCCTCCCATCGAGTAGGCGCGAAGCAGGATGAGGGCCACCGGCAGGAAACCCATTGATGAGACGGAGGAATGGAAGTCGGCCGCCGCTCCATGAAATATTCGGGGCAATCCGCCAAAATGGGACGTCACGGCGTAAACGATCATGAAGACATGTGTCACGATGAAGAGCAGGAAGATGGGGGCCAATACGGTGACGGATTCCTTGATCCCGCGTAAATTCAGTGCCAACAGAAGGAACAAGAGGATTATTGCGCCCGTCAGCTTGAAAGGGGCCGCCCCGGCCGGGAAAAACGACCAAAGTGCGTCGCAGCCGGAAGCGATGGAGACGGAAATGGTGAGCACGTAGTCCACCAACAAGGCACAGCCGGAAATGACCCCGACCTTCGGCCCAAGGAGTTTTGTGGCCACCAGATACCCTCCGCCGCCGCCGGGAAAATGTTGGATAAGGTTGGAGTAGGCGATGGAGATGACGAAGATGGTGATTGCCGTCATGGCCACCAGGAGGATGGCCAGGTGGGTGTGTGCGCCGAGGGCGCGATAGGCCTCCTCCGGACCGTAGGCGGAAGAGGAAAGTCCGTCCGCGCCAAGACCGACCCAGGCGAAGAACGCGATGAGGGATACCTTATGAAAGACCTCCGGGTCCTGGGGATTTTTTTCTTTCCCCAGAACCCAGCCTTTGATTCGCTGCCACATGATAAGCCTCCTGATGCTGAAGGAAGGCCCCTTGGCATAAAAAAAACCAAAGAGCGGGCTCTTTGGCTTGTGCTCTATGCTGTGGGCTTACGAGGTGAGCTGTCAGACTCGGGCTTTTCGCCCTACCCCTTTCGGAGATTCGCCTCAGGACCGGAACAGAGGTCCGACTTCTTGGTTCCCCCGCCTCCTCGGACGCTTTTCCCAAAAGGGGGAGCGGCGAGGAATTCAGCTATGGCCGGATGATAGCACCGGCTGGGGGGGGTGTCAATAAGGGGGAACGAATCCGGCTGTTCGAGACGTCCCGTTTGGCGTAAAATAGGAAAGTCGAACTCAGAAAAAACCTCCGGAGGATTCTGCCGCAAGGGAGACCGATCCATGACCAAATTCGTCGCCGATCTCCACATCCATTCGCCGTATTCCCGGGCCTGCAGCAAGGACCTCCGGCCGGAATCTCTATACCGGTGGTGTCAACTGAAAGGGGTCGCCGTCCTGGGGAGCGGCGATTTCACCCATCCCGCCTGGTTCGCCGAACTGCGCGATAAACTGCGGCCGGCGGAGGAGGGGCTGTTCGAGTTGAAGCCGGAACTGGCGGAAAAGGTCAACGGGGAAATTCCGCCGACCTGTCGCGCGCCCGTCCGGTTTTTATTGGAAGTGGAAATAAGCTGTATCTACAAAAAGGCCGGCCGCGTAAGGAAAGTCCATCACCTGATCTACGCTCCTTCGTTCGAAGTCGCCGGGCGGCTCAGGGAAAGCCTGGAAAAAATCGGGAATCTGCGCTCCGACGGCCGACCCATCCTGGGGTTGGATTCCAAAGACCTTTTGAAGCGGGTGCGGGACGTTTCCGACCGCGCCTACCTCATCCCCGCCCACGCGTGGACGCCGCACTTCGCGGTTTTCGGGTCGGAGTCCGGGTTCGATTCGCTGGAAGAGTGTTTCGACGAATTGGCACCGGAGATCTTCGCCCTGGAGACCGGGCTTTCTTCCGACCCGCCGATGAACCGGCGCGTTTCCGGATTGGATCGGCTCAGCCTGATCTCCAATTCCGACGCCCATTCTCCGGAAAAGATCGCCCGGGAGGCGAATTTCTTCGATGCTCCGTTCTCCTACGAAGGCATTTTCGATGCGCTTCGGCGTCGCCCGGGGGGCCGGCTCACCGCCACCTTCGAATTTTTTCCCGAGGAAGGCAAATACCACTTGGACGGCCATCGCAAATGCCAAACCCGGCTGACGCCGAAAGAGACGCAAGAAAAGGGAGGACTTTGTCCCGTCTGCGCCAAGCCCGTCATCGTCGGCGTATTGAGCCGCGTGGAGAAGCTGGCCGACCGGGAGGCGGGGAAAAAACCGTCGTCGGCCTCGGCCTATGAGAGCCTCGTTCCGCTAAAGGAGCTCCTGTCCGAAACCCTCGACGTCGGTCCGGGCAGCCGGAAAGTGGATGCCGCTTATCACCGGCTGTTGTCCCTCTTCGGAAACGAGTTGTTTGTTTTGCGGGAACTGCCGCCGGGTCGGCTGGAGGCGGAGGGTTTTTCTCTTTTGGCATTGGTCCTCACGCGGATGCGTGAGGGAAAAGCGGACATTCGGCCGGGGTATGACGGCGAATACGGCGTCGTTTCCTTTCTTCGCCCGGAGGATCGCTTCTCGGGGACCGAAGCCGCTCCGGTTTCTTGAAGAAGTTTTCGGTCGTGGGACCCGCCTGGGAAAGGGCGTGCCGGGGGGCGGCCGGGCTCCGGGCGCGACGGGCTTTGTTCTTGTTGGCGGGGGCCTCTCGGCGGGTTTTGTGGACAGCCCCCGACGAGCTTTTAAAAATTTGCGATAATGTCGTCGGCTTGGAATAACTTGTCTTCAAGGAAGCTTCCCAGGAAAATGATCGGATAGAGAATGAAATCATTGGCTGCCCCCGCGTTTCATGCGATCACCGCCGCCGTCGGCGGCGCCTTTAGATATCTCAATCTCTTCGCGTTGAGGACGTCACGGGGTCATAAGGCCGCTCTTTTTGGCGCCCTGGTCTTGTTCCTCCTTTTTGCGTTGTGGGACTTGAAAAGCCCGGGCATCGGCCGTGACGAGGCCTCCATGGGCTACGCCGCCGCCGGCATCGATTTTCTGCACGCTTTAAAAAACCTCTCCTTTGAACGGCTTCCGTTGCAGTTCGACGGCCACCACGGCACTTGGATCGCCTACTCCGTCTACCCGTTTCTGAAAATCATATCCGATCCGGTCGTCGCCATGCGTCTGGCCATGGTCCTTTACAGTGTATTGACCTTGCTGTGTCTCTATCGGTTGGTGTTCGACCTTTATGGGGAGGGGGCCGCCCTGCTTTCTTTGTCGTTCCTCGCGTTTCATCCGGCCTTTTTGCTTATAACGCGGATGGGTGTCCGGGACGGGAACCTGCTTCTCCTCTTTTCCGTCCTTGCTGTCAGCTTTTTGATCCGTTGGTGGAAAGGCGGTCGAACAAAAGATTTTTTTCTCATGTGTTTTACCCTGGGGCTTGGCCTGGGGACGCTGAGCTGGTTCATCTATTGGATGGCCGGGCTGTCGGCCACGCTCCTCTGTTTCGGGCGGGGTTTTTTCCGGAGGCTGATGGCAGCCTGGAAGAGCCATGTCCTCGGGGGCGGCGTCTGTTTTCTTTTGGGAGTGGGGCCCCTGTTCCTCGCCATGCTTTTTTCCGATCCCCCGTTTTTCCAGCCGATCGAATACCTGATTGTTTTGTGGTCGGGGCATTCCCAGGGAGTGGGGCTGTCTTCTCTGCTGGTTTTTCAGCCGCAGAGGAGTTTCGCCATTTTCCGCGCGGTTCTGGAGGGAGGGTATACCTTCCTGAGTTATTACTGGGACCTTTCGGTCGGCAATTTGAGGGGGTATTACACCTTGTTCCTCGTTTCGGCCGGATGGCTTGTGGCACGATCGGTTTTCCGGCGGCAACGCAGTTTTGAAACGGGGCTTCCCTTGGCGCTCGTCTGTCTGGTTTTTACCACCCTGCTGTTTGCCTCGTTCGAGCCCTTGGGCGTGCATCCGGCGCATCTTCTTCCGATTCTGCCGTGGGCCGTTCTGATTTGCGCCATCGGAGTGCACGATGTGTGCAAAGCGATCCCGAATGAGCCCGTGAAACGGTTGGTGATGGGGGTGGTTCCGGGCGTCGTGCTCGTCTCCGTTCTCTTTTTTGATGTCGAAGGATACGTATACCTGCATAAGACGGGGGGCGGAACCGCCGACAATTCCGGGGCGGTCTATGATTTGGCCGTTTGGCTGAAAAAGAGAAATCCCCAAACGATCATGGTGACGATTCGGGCGGTGGACAGGATAAAGTTCCTTGTCTCGCCGGCGGTGCAGCTCAAAGACATGGGGATTTATGTCGCCGCCACGGAGGAGGGTACTTTCCAAAATCTGACAAAAATTTCAAAAAAAATCGACGTCTATGTGGCGCCCATCGGGAACCACAGCGGCAGTCCGGCGACCGATATGTTTTATTTGTTCAACAAGTGGAGGAAACAGCAAACTTCCCCCGTCATCCGCCTCAAGACCGTTTTCTATGATCGGCATGGTCGGCCGGCCTATCGTGTTTATGAACCTCAGCGATCGTAAAAGATCCGCCAAAAGAGAAAAAGCGCGCCGTTGCGGTGAGGAGCGCTCGTGACGCAGCAAGAGGCCCCGTCGCAGGCTCAAACATTTTTCCCGCCGCCCGACCGGGGGTGGGATCGCGCCCTTGTGTTCTTGTTGCTGGGGCTGTTCCTCGTTCTGGCCGTATGGGATTTGGAGAGCCCCGCGCTCCACCGGGATGAGGCGTTGATCGGACGTTTGGCGGCATCCATCGATTTCTCGCAGGCCCTCGAAACTTGGTCTTTTCGAACCCTGCCGCTGCAGGCCGACCAACATCACGGCACGTGGATGGCGTATGCCGTGTATCCTTTTTTGAAGTTGTTCGGCGGCCAGCCCGTCGCGGTCCGGGTGGCGGGGGTGGTCTATGGTTTCCTCGGGTTGGCGGCCATGTTCTGTTTGACGCACCGTTTGTTCGGCCGCGCGCCGGCGCTTTTCTTTCTGCTCCTGCTGTCTCTCCATCCGTCCTTCCTGTGCACGACGCGCCTCGGAATGATCGACGGTAATTTGATGTATCTTGTTTCCTTCGCGGCCCTGTTTTTTTTGTGGCGTTGGTGGACGGACGGGAGGTTCGGGCACTTCCTGTGGACGTGTTTTTTCCTGGGCATGGGGGTGGGGATCCTGAGCTGGTTTATATATGCGTTGGGGGCGTTGGGCGTGGCGATGTCGCTGAAGGCGCGCGGGGTCGCGGAACGGGTGGGCCGCCGGTGGCGGTGGTACCTCCTCGG
>ERZ795054.1071-NODE-1071-length-27623-cov-5.752648_pt1 | contig 27623 bp, 25 predicted proteins | sample MGYA00375138_ERZ795054 | MGnify/ENA primary metagenome ERZ795054 (study PRJEB30183, sample SAMN05720215) | anaerobic digester metagenome | isolation source: active sludge of municipal wastewater-treating anaerobic digesters | place: USA | collected 2014-12-23 ... | reverse complement strand
GGGAGTGGATTACATTCGGCACAGGTGTCAATGGATCATGGCAGTACCAGGATTACGGACAAAGCAGAACAGGGGGAAGTTCAAACGTGACAGCAGACCTGATCGCGGCTGCAGCAAGGATTGAACCTTATTCCCTTCCTTATGATGAAAATGGAAACCGTATCGTACATCCCGGGGGAAAGGCACGAGTGTGGAATGTTATAGACGAATGGAAATATTCGACCAACCAGCGTGAGACACTCCGTCTCCTTGGCAGCCTCTTTACAGAAATAAAACTCCTTAAAGGCCTCAGGTACCGTATAAATTTCGGCCCCGACTTCCGCTTCTACAGGAATGGCTATTATAATGACTCCAGATCAATTGTCAGGGAGCTCAGCGCTTCCAATGCCAGTGTCTCCAATACAAAGGACTTCTCGTATACTATCGATAACCTCCTTTACTACGACAATAAATTCGGAGCCCATACAATCGGAGTCACATTGCTTCAGACTGCATCGAAATGGACCAGTGAGTCATCAAGTATTTCCGGACAGGGTATACAATTCCCGACCCAGATGTGGTACAACCTCGGTTCCCTTACAAGTGCCCAGCTTTCAGCCTGGAGTTCCGACCTTACCGAACGCCAGCTCGAATCATATATGGCACGTGTAAATTACAATTACAACAACAAATACCTGCTGACATTATCAGGTCGCTGGGACGGCGCTTCACAACTTGCTGAAGGAAATAAGTGGGCTTTCTTCCCGAGCGCTGCCATAGCATGGCGTCTGGACCAGGAGAAATTCTTAGACGGTATTTCATGGATCGACCAGTTGAAGCTGCGCTTAGGCTTCGGTACTGTAGGTAACTCTGCGGTAGACCTTTACTCAACAAAAGGTGCTATCACACAGCTTACAGTACCGTTTGGAACAGGTACCGAATCAGGTTACACACTTACCAACACTGTTGCAAACCCGGCTCTTGGATGGGAAACTACAACCCAGTACAATCTTGCTGTCGATTTTTCCTTCCTCAAAGGACGGGTTAACGGGACAATCGAAGCTTACAAGTCATCAACTTCCGACCTTCTGTTAACTGTAGCCCTTCCAAGCGTTTCGGGCTATACCTCAACAATTGCAAATGTGGGTGAAACAAGCAACAGAGGTATCGACCTCACTGTCAATGCCACACTCTTGAATGTGCACGATTTCGTCTGGGATATAAATGCAACCGCCGCATGGCAGAGGGACCAGATAGAATCTCTGATGAACGGCAAGGAGGATATGGTTGCAAATAACTGGTTCATAGGTGAATCGATAGATATTATATATGATTATCAAAAGATTGGCATCTGGCAGGATACTCCAGGAGACCTGGAAGAGATCGCGAAGTTTAATGCCAACGGATCACAATTTGCACCAGGCAAAATAAAGATCAAAGATCAGAATGGCGACTATCGTATCGACGGAAACTACGACAGGGTTATCATAGGTAACACACGTCCGCGGTGGACACTGGGACTCACAAATACTTTCAGTTATAAAGGTATTGAGCTTTCAACCTTCCTTACCGGGCGCCTCAAATATATGGCTGGTGTGGGCGAAGGTCTCACTGGCATGTATGGCGACCAGCGCAAGCTCGATTACTGGACGCCCGATAATACCGATGCCGAATACCAGAGGCCTTTTATGAGCGAGGCAGGCGGCGACACTTATGCCTTCACCTATTATAAAGATGATTCATGGATCAAGATCAGAAACATCTCTCTGGGATACCAGTTGCCGGCAAACCTTCTGAGAAAGGTTAAGATAAACAGCCTGAGGGTCTTTGCACAGGTACAGAATGCCGGTATGCTCTGGTCCAATAATAACTTCAGGGATTCCGAATATAACACGCTTTATTTTAACCGCGGGTATGTATTCGGCATTAATGTGGGATTCTGAGGAAGTACTGATTTAATTTTTAATAATAAAGAAAATATACGATATGAATAAGTCAATAAAAACCATATTAGTGCTCTGGGCAGTTATCCTGCTTGTATCAGGTATCAGCTCATGCAAAAAGGATTTTCTCGACGAAGAGCTGAAGACCCAGAGAAACACCGATTACTTTAAAACTCCCGAGGGGATTGCAGACCTCGCCGATGGGTTGTACAACAACTACAGGAATTTTTTTATGAGCAGGGAGCAGTCAGTTTCCACTAACCAGTGCGGTACTGATGAATTCATTGTAGGGGGCGACCAGGCTCAACAGACCTGGAACGATTATAACTCCAACCTGGGTTCCATAGTTCCTAATGTTCCAACCAGTAATGTTACAAAAACATATGAGATATGGGACATGATGTACAAAGCGATCAGCGATGCCAACATGCTCCTTGCAAATGTCGATGCAGCTATAACTGATGTCAATAAAAACAAACTGTTTAAAGCCGAAGCTTCGTTCCTTCGCGCCCTCTCATATTTCAGGCTTGTACAACAATATGGCCCGGTTGTGTTGAAACTGGAGCCATCTGTAGGTGTTGAAAGGTTTTTTGTACGTGCAACGAAAGAGGATTGCGTTAACCAGATCATTGACGATTTCAAGACAGCATATGCCGGATTGCCTGTTGACGAAGCAGCGGAAGGAAAGCTCTACAAGACTGTAGCAGCCCACTTCCTGGCAAAAGCTCTCCTCTACAGGTGTTCTGAAATAAATGACGACTGGAACTCTTCGTACAAAACAGCGGACCTTGCAGAGATAATAACTCTGACGGACGAGGTAATTGCCCGTCATCCGCTTGCCACAAATTTTTCAGATATATTTGCTTACACTGAGCCTGACGGGCCAAACGAGAGACTTCCTGAAGTGATTTTTGCAGCACAGTTCTCCAGCACGACTACCGTTGCAAATGATGGGAACGGGAACTACAACCATCTTCTCTTTCTCTCGGTATATCAAACACTTACCGGTTTTGTACGTGATATAGCAGGCGGACGTGAGTACCAGAGATGCAGGACTAATGAATACGCTTACAGTGTGTTTGATTTGGAGAACGATTCACGCTTCTGGAAAAGTTTTAAGACCAAGGCAAACCTTAATAATATTTCAAACCTTGCAACGCTTAACGGAAAAGACCCGAATACGGGCACGGATGTGACTTATGCACAGGGCGACCTTGGACTGATTTACATAATCAATAAGGCTGGCGACACCAGGTTTACAGATCCCGCTGCCCCGGGAGGAACTCCTAAGGTAAAAAGTACACATAACGGGGTATATTTCAATAATCCTGTAACCGGGAAACCCACACCTCACGTTTATCCACGCTACCTTGCCGATGGCAGCGGCTTTCTGAAGTTACCGGTCAACGTCAGCAGGTTCCCTGCTCTCAGCAAATGGCTCGACGGATCACGTCCGGCAGTAGCCGCAACAGCAGGCCGCCGCGATGGAATATATGCAAGGGTAGCTGAGACATATCTCATTAAAGCTGAAGCTCTTATCCGCCAAAACAAATATGCTGATGCCATCACGGTTATGAATATCATCCGTGCACGCGCTCAGTTCAAGGATGGTGAAGTCAGGTCAGCATACAGGGATGGTGGCGCCGCTGTTCTTAAAAATTCAAATGCACCATTAAATAAAGACGGTGTATTGATAAATTCGTATTGCACTTCAAATTCATATTACGAATCACTCAATATTGCCCAGACAACAGCTGCCTCTGACATTACAACCGGGATCACGCCGGCTAACCTTCCGGCTGTAGACGAAGCCATTATAGCGACTCTCGGCTATACAACAGATTATGACAGGATGATGTGCTTCCTTCTCAACGAGCGTTCACGCGAGCTCTACGGTGAGCTTTTCCGCTGGGAAGACCTTGCACGAACCAAAACACTTATAAAGCGAGCCAAGACTTACAACGAAGGATCAGTAGCGGCTCTCCAGGATAAGCATTACCTGCGCCCGATACCGCAGACTTTCCTCGATGCTATTTATAATGAAGAGGGAAGAGCTCTGACAGCAGAGGAAAAAGCAGCAATGCAAAATCCAGGCTATTAACCCTGATTAACAGGTAAACCTGATTGATTGTTTGATAAGGAACAGAGGCATAACACGCCTCTGTTTTTGTTTTAGTCTGGTTCTCTGCCCATGTGGAAGTCAGAATTTTAAAATCAAAATGATCCTAACGGAAGTAAAGAGAATTCTGCACATGACTGCTATTCATTTTACCTGCTTTCTGAAGCAACTTATCTATATAATCTTGTGTAAAGTCATAGTATATAATCGGAGTTATAGTCGAACCATACGCCTCAGAAACAGCAGGTTCTGTAATCAGGTTACCAGTGTTTACCGAAACTTCCGGATAACCAAAATCAAAATATATTATATAGTTTCCCTTCTCCCAGAAAAATATCTTATCCCTTACCAGCCGGCCTTCCTGCCCCGGGAAATAAACATTGGATAGCTTCTTCTCCAACCAGTTATATTGTTCGCCAGGGCCAAGTAAGGTTGGTTTTCCATATTTTTCCGTATATAATTCAAATAATTTATTAACCACATCAAGGTCAACATTATATGAAAATTCAGGATCTCCGGGGTTTAACCTTGTGTGCAGAGTTAATTGAATACTGTTTAACCTTTGATCTATTATAAGACTCCCCCTCAGATTAACTTTTGCACAAAGTGAAGAACTAACTCCTGAAAAATCATAATAAAGGTTTTTCTGTGTGTTCCCAAACATATCCGCAGTTTCAAAATAGTATAACTCTCCGGTTTTTAGCAGAGAATCCTTTACACTATTTACTTTTAAATAATCCATATCAAGATAAAAACCAGAAAAACCAATTTCCCGGGCCTGATGTTTTGAATTGAATGATTTTGTATTACAGAATGTTAAGAAGTATGCCTGCATAATTATCAGAGCACATATAAGAATTTTGAATTTGTAACGGATCAATTTCATATTTAATTATTTGTTTGGTTTAATTGACCGGCAAAGTTAACAAGCTTTGTAATACTGTTTGCATATAATTGTCCCTGATAAATAATTAATAATTTTATCTTATTAAAGTCCGGATTGATGTATTAACTTTACTATTGATTGTATTCATCCATAAACCCAGAACTCTTATTATGAAACACAATTTACTTCTCAAAGAATTTCCCGGATTAATACCGGCCCTTTTCAGTGTTATGACAGTTTTCCTGCTTACCGGTTGCCAGGAGAAACAGCAAAAAGCCACACCTTTGGTTGATCTGCCCGGAAAATATGTTTTGACCTTTCAGGATGAATTCAATGGAGAGAAACTGGATACTATGGTATGGGGATTCCACAACCTGGGGAAACGACGTAGCGCTGTAAATTTAAAAGAAGCCTGCCTCCTGAACAGCAAGGGAGAACTTGAGATCCGGAACTGGACAGATATTTCAGGAAGTGATACTATTCATCATGCAGGCATGATCCAGACAAAGGAGAACTTTACTTTTGGCTATTATGAATCGCGCATAAAATTCAATGTTGAAATGGGATCCTGGGGTGCCTTCTGGATAATGTATAATAATTTCCGGAAGACATTTAATGAGATTGATAATCCCAAAGAAGACGGTACTGAGATTGATATTATGGAATTTGTCCCGAAAAATGGCCGCTATGGCTGCCATAATTTACACTGGAACGGATATGGGGAATTTCATAAAAGCGAAGGAAGCGGGGAAAGGATGAATGGCAAACTGGAAGGTTATCACACCTACAGTCTGTTATGGACTGATGAAGGTTATATCTTTTATATAGACGGGGAAGAATCGTGGAGAACCGACAAAGGGATCTCCCATGCACCCGAATATATTATTCTGAGCACGGAAATCCAGGACAAAGGATGGGCGGGGGATATACCTGATCCGGGATATGGCACATTTGATTCAACCAGGAACATTATGTATGTTGATTATGTCCGGGTTTTCCATGAAAAATAATGACAACAGGATCCTGCCTGTTTATTGACAGGCAGTTCAGGTTATGGTCTGAAATACACTACAGTCTAAAACGAGAAATTCATTCTGATGTAAAAATTCCGCCCTGGTTCCACACTGATACTGCCCCTGTTAGTTGAAAGATGATTTGCATAACTCGTATTTGTAATATTATCTATACCGGCAAAGATCTGTAATCCTGTCTTGCCCAATGCAATTTTTTCCGATCCCATGGCCATATCCAGACGAATATATCCATCCGTTTCCTGTTCACTTTGAGCGATTTTTGTCTGCTTTGCAACCCCTGTAACCGTAAACTCCGCTGAACCTAAATTGTGATATGAATACCGTAATCCGAGCCGTCCCTTCAATGGCGGGATAAGGGGAAGGTTGCTTCCGGCTTCTGTATCCTTTCCGCGGACATATGATCCTGATCCGGTAAAAACAAAATTGCCATAGAAATTATATTCAAACTCAAAATCCAATCCATATAAAAGAGCCCTGCTTACATTTGAGTTTATCAGAGCAGGCAAAGTATCAATTGTATATTCGGATGAACCTGTATATGCCTTGTAGATAAAATCGCCCGGTACCTCTACTATCATATTTGTCATCCTGTTTATAAATACACCTGCCTGGAAATTGAGGTCACTGTACCATTTCCTGATTCCCAGATCGACAGATAGCCCTCTTTCAGGGTTAAGAGACGGATCGCCAAGCCTTACAAAGTTACCAAGGTCAATATATTTAAACCTTTCTTCGAGGGAAGGAGCCCTGAAAGATCTTGCAATGTTCAGGGAGAGATCAGTATTTTCTGTCATATTATAAAGCAATCCTGCATTAGCACTCCATGATACGTTGTTTTCGGATCCCTCAGAGAAAGTAAGCCTCCGGTCGGGAAAATCATTAACCACATTGTTGATAGTTATATAATCAACATCATAGTTTTCTTTATTCTTAATCAATACGCCATCAATCCTTCCTCCAACGATTAGTGTCAGCCGATCATCCGGAAATCTGATCTCATCCTCCAGAAAAAGGCCGGCGCTGCTGAATGACGACTCGGGCGTAGGTGTTTCACCCCGAATAATATTGTTGGTTTTAATAACAGTACCTGAAGGATTAAGGACTTCAACAGTAATATATTTGATCCTTTCCGTTGTCAGTTTACGGCTCCATACATCGACTCCTGCAATAAGCGTATTGTTTGCCGACAGGTTCCAGGTACTCTGGATCTGACCACCATTTGTAAGATGCATGCCGGCAGGAGTAAACAGTTCAGGAGTAGTACGCTGGGTGTTACCATTGGGTAATTTTGCTTCTGTGACCGTATTGGGTTTCATTGAAACAAAACGGTCGATATATTGATTAAAATATCCGAATTTGAGCGAGCTCAGAGTGTTACTTAGATTTTTGATCTCATAAGTGGCAGACAAAAGGTCTCTGCCGATACCCGAATAAGTGGCTTCTGCCGGTCCGGGGAAAGCATCACCGCCGGGAATGCCAACATCATTTGCCTGGTAGCGCTGAAGCTGAATTCTGAAAAAATGATTATCAAAAGGCTTCACCCCGAGTTTGGCAGTCAGGTTATTATATGAATACTGGCTGTTTGGCATTACACCTTCGGGAGTCCGAACATCACCTGCATCACTCAGTGTCCCGCTCAGTCTCAGATACCATTTTTCCGAACCTGTATTAATATCTGCATGACCTGAAAACAGGTTGTTTACTGATGCAAATCCTGATGCAATATTCCCCGACAGGTACGGTTTATCGGCAAAATGAGCATCTTTTGTTATTATATTGACGATCCCTCCCATTGCGCCCGAACCATATAATGATGATTGTGCGCCTTTAATCACCTCTACCCTCTCGACATCATACATATCAATCATGCTCATCGATGCGGTAAGGTCATTGGCCGTCTCAACCCTGTTGCCGTCAATGAGGGTTACCAGCCGGTTTTCACTTAAGCCACGGATGTTTATATTTGTAGCCCATATCCCGTCGCCACCCATTGAAATACCTGATTCTTTATCCAGAACATTGGAAAGGGTAAGAGAGGACTGCCTCTGGTAATCATAAGATCTTAAAACTACCATGGGTGCGGGCAGATTTTTAACCTGCCGGTCAATCCTTAAACTCGAAACGACGACCTCCCCGATGCTTATGGTGGTATCTGTTATGGATCCCCTGTTGATCTTTAACTCCTGATTGACATTCTCCTGGCCGCCGGAGCTTAACGGAAGAATAATTACTAAGACTGTAGTAAAGTAAAATAGTTTATTCATTATCTGTGTTCTTTAAAAGTACTGACTTGACCTGAATTCCGCTTAAACGGCCAAGACGGCCTGTAAGGGAACCAATCTGATCGGTGGTACCTTCAAGAACAAGAGAAATAATACTTTGATTGCTGCTGAGATGCAATCCCTGACGGCCAATAATGATATCGGAATGATCTGATAAGATGTCGTTCAGCATCTGAACGTTTTCACGGCTCTCAACCCGGATAAGTACTGTCCCAATTCTCTTTTCCATCAGAATACCTTTGGATTAGATTATTTATTTACCTGCTTACCTTGACCGGGACAAAAGTCCAGAATCTCAGTGACAATAACAGGTTTTATTGTTTAACGGCGTAAAAATAACAATTATTGATATATTGCAAAAGGACTATTATCATCTTTTTAATACCCTATCCCTTATTTAGGTTAATAACCACATCCCCTTACGATAGCTACCGGGACCTTCCCCTTAAGCTAAGGGGAAGGGTGTACACTAAAGTACAATGTCTTAATACTCCGCTCAATGGATCTCAAAGAAGGATCAAAATACTACTAAACGGAAGGTTATCCATTAAAGTAGCTTCTTTAGTGACCCCCTTCCCTTAGCCTTAAGAGGCTGTGTGAAAATCCTGATCTACCCCCCATCCCCCCAAGGGGGGCTTCGTAAGCATCAGTAATTCAATAAGTCCCCCCTGGGGGATTTAGGGGTAAAACGGCACCAGGAGGATTTTCACACAGTCTCTTAAGGGAAGGGGGAAAAGGGGGAAGGGTTGAAAATTGTACCAAAGGACATGTAAAAAAGCCGAAAACCAGATCATCTTTAAATATTCCAGAGTAGAAATAAATGCTTTAAATTAAATAGCTTTGTGCAAAATTTCAGGATGCGCGTCAATTTAATTTATATTCTCGTGCTGCTTGCTCTTGGCAGCTCCTGCAGGAATCCTGCCCGAAGTACCGGGGACCAGCCTTCCATAATTATTGCAAGCCTGAAGGGTCCTTCCTCAATGGGTCTTATTAAATTTATCGACAGTATTTCAAATGCCGGAAATAAGGATATTAAAATAGAAATTTTCGATGAACCCATCCAGGTAAGAAAGCTGATGCTTGATGGCAGTGCAGAATTTGCTCTTCTCCCGACTACAATGGCATCGATACTTTATAATAAAGGACTTGATTTCAGGCTTATTGCGATTCCCGTATGGGGAACCATGTATCTGAGCGGTGAGGATACAACAATCAAACGATGGGAGGATCTCAGGAACAAAAGAATAAATGTCATGGCAAAAGAAATGACACCCGATGTAGTCTTCCGTCACCTTCTTGTGAAAAACGGATTAGATCCTGAAAAAGAAATAATACTTGACTACAGTTTTCCGACGCACATTGATCTGGCCAATGCAGTTGCAGCAGGACAGGCAAAACTCGGAGTACTGTCAGAACCCCAGTTAAGCCTTGTAATGAAGAGGAATAAAAATGTTCACCCATTATTTGATCTTAACAGTGAATGGAACAAAACAGAGGGCATCCCGATCGCACAGACTGCTTTTATGTGTAAAGAAAGCATACTGAGTAATGAGCCGGAAATTGTTGAAAAGATAATCAGCGCCTGCGAAAGATCTGTTAAATGGGTAAATGATTATCCCGACAGTGCAGCTGCTCTGATAGTCAGGTATAATATTCTGCCCGATCATGAAGTTGCTTTGAATTCAATCCCGCGATCAAATATGAATTTCGTGAGGGCTTCTGAGATAAGAACTGAGATCAGAGACTATCTTGATATTTTCTATAAAATGAATCCTGATATTATCGGAGGAAAACTGCCTGATGAAAATTTCATTTACTAAAAAGCAATATCTGGGATTTGCATCTGTTTTGTTGATGCTTGTAATATGGCAATTGCTTGCCATGTATTTTAATTCCGATTTTATAATGCCATCCCCGGGCAAGACATTCATGACAGTTATAAGACTGTTTACCGATCCGGATTTTGTTTCTGTTGTGGGGATGACCGTTTTACGTGGACTGGTCGGATTTTTTATATCGGCTGTTCTGGGTCTGGTTCTCGGGATAATTGCCGGCATCAGTCCGGGATTCAACGCTTTTCTTAATCCTTTTCTTGTAACTGTCCGCTCTGTTCCTGTTATTGCAATCATTCTGCTTGCCCTGATATGGTTCAGTCCGGGTTCGGTTCCTGTTTTTATAGCACTGCTCACGATGTTCCCGTTCATCTGCACTAATGTCATCGACGGGATCCGGAGTGTGGACAGGGATATTATCGAAATGGCAAGGTTTTACAGGATAAGCCGCAGAAGGATCGTATCCGAGGTCTACATTCCTGCCATTATACCATTTATAATAAGCGGGGCATCAAGTGCCATGGGTATAGGATGGAGAGCAATAATAATTGGTGAAGTCCTCAGCCAGCCTAAATACGGAATTGGTACGATGATGCAGGCCCAGCAAACGTATCTGAATGTGGATGCGGTCATTGCCTGGACCATCATAGCTGTACTTATCAGTTTTGGTTTTGAGAAGATCATCCGTTGGAGTGAACATAAAATTGTTGTCTGGAAAAGTTGATCATGGCTTTACTTATTGAAAATCTTAACAAGAAATATGATGATATCCTTCTTTACAGGGATTTCAATATAAGTTTTACAGAAGGGATAATTACTTGTATTCTTGGCCCGTCCGGATGCGGAAAGACTACATTGCTCAATATCATTGGAGGGATCATCCTTCCCGACAGCGGGAATTTTTCAGGTTTTCAGGAAAAAACTATGTCCTATATTTTCCAGGATCCAAGACTTTTAAAGTGGAAAACGGTAAGGGGAAATATTGAATTTGTAATGGACAGGGGAATGACTGATGAGGAAAGACATAAGGAAAGTGACCGGCTCATTAAGCTTGTTGAACTTAAAGGATTTGCAGGTTATTATCCCTCGCAGCTCAGTGGCGGTATGCGTCAGCGTGTCTCAATAGCAAGGGCTTTTGCATGCCATTCCAATATAATATTGATGGATGAGCCCCTGAAAGGATTGGATATTGCACTGAAACAAAATATGATCAGATCTTTTGCCCGTATATGGAAGACCGACAGGCGTACAGTAATTTTTGTGACTCATGATGTCGACGAAGCAATAATGCTGGGAGCGGAAATAATGGTAATGAGCCGGCCGCCTGTAAGCATCGTGGAACATGAAAACATTATTGAGCTTCCCGAGATCCGCCTGCCCGAATCGGATCAGTTCAAAAATCTCAAACAAAAACTGATCAAAGCCCTGGGTTAAGAGGATCAGAATTTTACCTTGTATCTTTTTTCCAGAGTTTCTCTATCTGCTCCAGAGTTTTCCCTTTAGTCTCGGGTACTATTTTCCAGACAAATATTACTGCTAAAATGCAAATAATCGCATATATCCAGTATGCAAATCCATGGTGGAACTTTTCAACGAGCCAGATATTGTCATCCAGCACGGGGAATGTCCAGGAAATAATAAGATCTGAAATCCAGACCGTAGCAGTAGCAACTGACATCGCACCCCTGATAGAATTTGGAAAGATTTCGGATAAGAGTACCCACATCACAGGTCCCCAGCTCATGGCAAAACCGGCAATATATATTAAAATGAATATAAGGGCAGTTATACCCATACTCTCCTTATAGAAAGCAAACCCTATCACCGTCATGGCAAAGCTCATGATCAACCCGCCAATTATAAGAAGAGGTTTCCTGCCAAACCTGTCGACTGTAAATATAGCGACGACTGTAAATATAAGGTTGACAGCGCCTACAAGGATTGTCTGCAAAAGTGAAATATCAAGGCGCGTGCCTGTATTCTGGAATATTTTCGGGGCATAATAGAGCACTACATTTATACCGATCATTTGCTGAAATGCCGCCAACAGGATACTGATAACAATCACAAGTCCGCCAAAAGAAAGCCAGGGAACAGATCTTCCGGCAACTGTTTCGCTGATCTCTTTCAGGTCGGCCTCAGCCTCCTTCTCACCAACTGTTCTCTTTAATACTTCCAGAGCCTTTCTGTTTTTCTTTTTCAGGGCAAGGTATCGTGGTGTTTCCGGTATGAAAAAAAGTAGAATTATAAAGATCACAGAAGGAATAACTCCCGAAAAGAACATCCATCTCCAGCCCATTGTCATATTCCAATGTTCATCACCCTGTTTTGCTATGAACCAGTTTACAAAATATACAACAAGGATCCCCAGCACAATTGCAAACTGATTCCACGACACAAGTTTACCGCGGATATCCGCAGGTGCAATTTCTGAAATATACATTGGCGAGAGCATTGAAGCCAGCCCTATACCAATACCTCCAATTATTCTGTAAAAGATAAAAGATATCAGAGGTTGCATTCCGAAAATGCCCATTTTTTCGGGGAAAGCAGCACCAATACCTGATAAGATAAACAATGATGCAGCCAGTATCAACCCCTTCTTTCTTCCCAGTGACAGGCTCACAAAACCGGCAACAGATCCTCCGATGATACATCCGATTAAAGCGGCTGAAACAGTAAACCCGGTAATGGCATTGACGTTGTTCATTGTAACAACAGGGGAATTGCCAAACTGCACCATCAATACAATGGCTGCCAGGATAAACATTATTGTACTGATAATGAACCCTTTCTTCCAACTGAACAATCTGATAAGCATTCCGCTGACAGCCAGACCTACAATAAATACCGCAACGGAAATTGTGATCCTGTAACCTGTTATTACTTCTCTTGCCTGGCCGATGTTCTGAGTCATCGGTTCGACAAAAAATTCACGGATGGCTTTTACTGCACCCGATACAACGGCTGTATCATAGCCAAAAAGCAAGCCCCCAAGCGTTGCGACAAGAGTAAGCCTGTAGATGTATGAAGAGTGTTTCCTTTCCTGTAACATTCAGATATCTTTATCAAACGTTATGCCCCGGACTTTATGCCTGATTGCAGAAAATCTGATCCTTTTTTCAGACCTTTTTCAGAACCTTATAGAGCTCCTGTATCTCGTTTGTAAGATTACTCAGCAAGCGGTTATTGTGATCCGTGAATCTTGCAATAACATACTGAGTATACAGTTCCAGATTATCCTCAACATTTTTTACTCCCGTATCTTTCAGGAAATCAGTCTTAAATTCATTAAACCTGTTTTGAGAACCGAAATAAGCCATAATTAAAATATTTAAACAATTAAATTAATGAATATTCATATTCTACCCCTTTGTGCTCTTTGTGTTTTCCTTTGTGCCCTACTATATAACTCACCCCTAAATCCCCCAAGGGGGACTTTTGAGTCTGAGCGCCCCCCTGGGGGTAAGGGGTGGCAAGAAGGGCAGGAGTTATTATAGTTGATGTTCCTGAGTTCTCTAAGGTGGTACACTTTGTGGTTAAGTAAATAAGTTTCAAAAAAGCAGGATTCACAACATATATGAATTATGAGGCTTAAAAAATATGAAATATAAATCAAATAAATTAAATTTGATATGTCCGATAACCGATATAAAAAGGACTAAAGCGACATTTTCTGTTTATTTGCCCGATAACACTTGCTTTCAGTCAGTTGCTTTTAAATATTATTATGAGAATTTTCAGCCTCAATATAACTGTTTTCTTTCTCCTGTTAACGGGTATAGCTTCAGCAATATCAGCTGATGAAACAAGTGCCGGGAAAAAAGTAATTGCTATTTCACTTGATGCGACCATTAATCCGTCAACAGCTGAATATATAAATTCGGGTATCAGGATGGCAGCCTCAGAAAATGCAGAGTGTCTTATAATAAAACTCAATACTCCCGGAGGTTTATTGAAATCAACCAGGGTAATTGTATCTGATATACTCGATTCTCCAGTTCCTGTTGCCGTATTTGTTTTTCCGGGAGGATCCCAGGCTGCATCAGCAGGAGTATTTATAACTCTGGCAGGGCATATAGCAGCGATGGCCCCGGGAACAAACATTGGTGCTGCTCATCCGGTTACAATGCAGGGAGAACAGGATTCAATAATGAATGAAAAAGCTACAAATGATGCTGCAGCTTTCATAAGGACAATCAGTGAAAAACGTGAACGTAATGTACAATGGGCTGAAGATGCGGTACGGAAAAGCCTCAGTATAACGGAGACCGAAGCCCTTAAGGCAAATGTGATAGATCTTACTGCTGTATCGGTCGAAGATCTTCTGGATAAAATAGACGGAAAAGAAATTTCACTGAGCTCCGGAATGAAGGTCTTACAAACCAAAGATGCAGCGGTAACTGAAATCGGAATGAGTCTCAGGCAAAAGATCCTGAACCTAATAAGTGATCCGAATATTGCTTACATATTCCTTATGATCGGAATATACGGGATCATGTTTGAACTTTACAGTCCCGGAACAATCTTTCCGGGCGTCATAGGCGGGATCAGCCTGATCATCGCATTCTATTCTCTGCACACACTCCCGGTGAATTATGCCGGTCTGGCCCTGATAATCTTCGCGATCATTCTGTTCATTGCTGAAATAAAAATAATAAGCCATGGGCTGCTGACTATAGGTGGAATAATATCGCTGACCCTTGGTTCAATAATGCTAATTAATATGGAATCAACTCTTGAAGTGTTCAGAATTTCCTGGCATGTAATCCTGGTATTTGTAATACTCACTGCTGCCTTCTTCATTTTTGCTATCGGTTTTGCCATAAAGGCACAAACCCGGAAACCGGTAACAGGAATTGAAGGAATGACCGGTGAAAGAGGTGAAGCGATCACAGATCTTTCGCCCGAAGGACAGATAATGGTGCATGGGGAGATATGGAATGCGGAGTGTCAGGACGGACCTGTAAGCAAAGGGACAAAAGTAGAGGTGATAAAAGTTTTAAATCTGAAATTATTGGTTCGTAAAACAACATAAAAACAGAAAGGATCTATTATGGAGCAGTTAACTTTAACATTACTTGTGGCGGGAGTTATTTTCCTGCTGTTCATTCTGGCTAGTGCCATAAGGATATTACGTGAATATGAACGCGGTGTGGTTTTTCGCCTTGGAAGATTCATTGGAGTAAAGGGACCCGGATTAATTTTACTTATACCTGTGATTGACAAAATGGTAAAAGTAAGTCTGAGAACTGTAGTATTGGATGTACCGACTCAGGACGTGATAACAAAGGATAACGTCTCAATCAAGGTTAACGCCGTAGTCTATTTCCGGGTAATACAACCCGACAAGGCAATAGTGGAAGTGGAGAATTATTTGTTTGCAACTTCTCAGTTATCACAAACCACTTTAAGAAGTATTCTTGGACAATCAGAACTTGATGAGTTACTTTCACAACGGGATAAAATTAATCGTGAACTGGCAAAAATAATTGATCATCAGACAGAGCCCTGGGGCATCAAAGTATCGAATGTTGAAGTGAAACATATAGATCTCCCGCAGGAGATGCAGCGTGCAATGGCAAAACAGGCAGAAGCCGAAAGGGAACGCCGTGCGAAAGTAATTCATGCCGAAGGAGAGTTTCAGGCAAGCCAGCGTCTGGCTGATGCTGCTACAATAATTAGTTCAAACCCTGCGGCTCTTCAGCTTCGCTTCCTCCAGACACTGACAGAAGTGGCATCGGAACAAAGCTCAACAATTATTTTCCCTGTCCCTCTTGATATAATTTCAGCCTTCCTGCCAAAAGAAAAGAAATGAAAGGGATTTTGATTTAAGCCGGGTATCCTTGAGATCTGAAGCGTTTATTGAGCGCCTTGTACAAGTTTTGAGTGAAAATACGTTACTCCGTCTATCTTGCTCATGTTAAAAATCCTGAAACCATGAGAAATAAGAAGTTCTTTAACTTTATTTTCATTTAAATTACGGTCAGTTTTTGAATCCAGAAAATTATTGAATCTCTTTACCAGGCGCTCAAATTTCTGAACCTTCGATCCATTCTTTGCGGCACGATTACTGTCTGAAAAACAACCCAGGAAATTGGTTTCCGGGGGCAGAATCCGGATAAGACTGACAAGAAACTTATCCAGATGTTTAATGAGATTCAGCTTCTTCATGTTAATTATGGTCCTCACATCCCTGAGATCATTCTCACCGTAATAATAATGGTTCCTCGCTGAAAGGATGATCAGATTGGGATCGTTATTCAGTCCTATCTGATTCAGATAATGATAAAAATTAACATCACCATCGGCGACAAGGCTCAACGGAGAAGGATTCAGATCCTTTTCTTCACCTGATGGCCGTGACGGTGCAAAAGAATACACCTGACGTTCGATATTAAGATTTTTTGCAACTTCCATATTCATATTATTTAGCGAGACCTTCTTAATAATCTGTCTTCAGACCGGCTGTCAGAACCAGACCTGGACAAGCACCTGATTATCATGCTGAAATTCACTTACCTTGTACCAGACATCCTTTTCATTTTCAATCTGATACATCCAGGTTCCAAAAACACCGGTTGCCTGGTACAGCCTTCTCAGATAAAGCCTGTCACCCTTTGAAAAATCACATTTCCGGGAATATGCCGATATCTTACCATATACACTATCCTGAGTGGTCTTGATCCAGATCAGATGAGGCGATCCGAATCCCCCGGGCTTTGTATGCCTTGAATCGAGAAAATCACCGACATATCTTCTTGTAACAAATAACTCATCTTCAGGCAATAATCCTGATCGCTCGATTGTGGCGCATGATATTACAAAAAACAGTAAAAATATAATTCCGGCTTTTTTCATGATCATCTATCTGTATGACCGGCTGGTTCTTTTCCGGCTTGTTTTAAATTTATCTGGTTTCGTAAAATCCTTTACCCTGTATGAGCTGCATGCCCCCTTCTGTTTCCGGCACTGCTGCTTTATCTCTCTTTTTATTTTTACCGGTTTCAGATCATCCCCCGTATAAGCAGAAGCTGTTATTGAAATGAACAAAAGGAAAACTAAACAAGCCCGGTTCTTTATAAATGCTTTCATCTTTTTGGTTTATAAAAATCTTCAGCAGTCAGCTGCATGTAAAACTGTAGGTAAATTCCCAGCCGTTCTCACGAAGCCACCAACGTAACGACTTTGCAATTTTCCTGCGCCGGATAAATATCTTACCGGTTGCTTCCGATTTAATCTGATAAACTGTTTTCATGACTATTGGTATTGCTGATATCAAAAATAAGGCATCTGAAACTGCATTGCAAGCATTTGATGCCCATTTGATGGGCAAATGCGATGTATATACTCCTCCTTAATCAAAAATATCATGCCAATGGCTGACACATACACCTGACTGATAACCACAATGATGCTGTTCGTCAAAAGAATGCTGAAATTGACAGGATATGCTGTAAAAGGATGCAACCTGAAAGAAAACATATTTTATCCCATTGTTTATCAATAATATATAAAGTATTTTCAAGGGGGATCATAAAACCGGCTGTTTTGACCAAATGATTGTTATTGAGGACATAATATTCATATTTTAGCTAACTCAAATTTAACTTAACATAAAATAATTTGATTTTTCTGCTTTCTTCAATCGATTGTTCTTCATTCTTACTTCAAACAATTAAATTTTAATTACCTTTCTTATCTTTGAGACTGAAGTGGCAAGCTTTTAAAAGTGCATAATCAAGTCATCAAATACATTTTTATGAAATCTTCATTCATACAAATCCTGACCGGTATAGTTCTGTTCGTGTCTTTGAGTCAGATTTTAGCCGGACAGCCGGATACCGGTTTCATTCCAGCCGGTTCAAACATCCAGGGTTCTGAATTCCCGAAGGTATCTTCCTGGAACAGTGTTTATTTACGGCTGAAGGCCCCGGATGCAATGAAAGTCCAGGTACAGGGAGGGGATGGACTTTGCCCCAAAGCTCTGGATATGATAAAGGACACTTCAGGTAACTGGAATATAATTATTCCGGAAGCCGGTCCGGGTTTCCATTATTACTGGTTCATAGTCGACGGTGTGAGGGTAAATGATCCCGGAAGTGATACCTATCACGGTTATGGCAGACCGACCGGCGGAATAGAAATACCAACTGCCGGAGAGGATTTTTTTCTGCCGAAGAATGTTCCGCATGGCGATGTGCGTGAACACTGGTATTTTTCTGATATTACCGGAAAATGGAGACGTGCATTTGTCTATACTCCTCCTGAATATGATAAATATCCCGACAGGCGTTATCCTGTCCTTTACCTGCTCCATGGTGCCGGGGAAAATGAAAGAGGATGGTCAAAACAGGGACATATGAGCTTTATAATGGATAACCTCATTTTCGAAAAAAAGGCTGTCCCGATGATAGTAGTTATGGATAACGGATATGCTGTCGCAAAGGATGCCTCATCATCTCCTGCCGGAAACGTACCCCGGGACAGATCCAGGATGGCAGAAACACTTGAACAGGTCTATCTAAAAGAAATAATTCCTGAGACGGATTCATTTTACAGGACAATCCCGAAACGCGAAAGCAGGGCTATGGCAGGCCTTTCAATGGGAGGCATGCAAACGATGCTGATAGGGCTTAATCACATTGAGCTGTTCTCATATTATGGCTTTTTCAGCGGGGCAATAATGGGAGGAATAATGGATGATCCCAAAACAGCCTTCAAAGGTGCTTTTGCAGATCCTGCATCATTCAATAATAAAGTAAAGCTGATGTGGTTTGGCGCTGGATCGGGCGAAACACAATTCGTTAAAATGGTGAATGACACAAAACAAAAGCTCGAAGGCCTGGGTATCAAACCAATAACATATATTTCCCAGGGTACTTTCCATGAGTGGCATACATGGAGGAGGCATCTGAAAGAGTTTGCACCACTATTGTTTAAGTGAAATAAGTCAGCACCCCAATTCCTGTAAAAAAATAATCTGTATCTTCAGAAATCCTTAAACAATAAATACAATAATGAAGAAAGTAACTCAAATTACCCGGCGCAGATTTATTACCGGAAGTGCCATGGGTTTAATCGGGCTTCCTCTACTGTCATCAACTTTTCGCAATGTTGCGCCCAGCGACAGGGTAAGAGTAGCGGTTATTGGTCTTGGAAACCAGGGAAGAAGCCACATGAACTGGTTCAATGCTCTTCCTGAAGTTGAAATTGCTGCTTTATGCGATGTGGATAAAATTAGGCTTGAGGCCGCAGCCAGCCAGCTCAGGGCAGTTAATCCCGAAGCCCGGCCGGATCTTTATTCCGATTTCCGGAAAATACTTGAGCGGAAGGATATTGATGCTGTCACATGCGCCACACCTGACCACTGGCATGCACTCATTGCAATTCTGGCCTTCCAGGCAGGTAAAGATGTTTATGGGGAAAAACCCCTGACCTATTCTCTTGCTGAAGGCAGGGCAATGCTCAATCATCTTCAGAAGAACAATCGCATTTTCCAGCTGGGAACACAGATCCACGCAGGTGATAACTTCCACCGTGTAGCAGAAATAATTCAATCCGGCAAACTGGGGAAGATCCATACCGTGAGGCTCTGGAAAACCGGAGGTTCTCCGGGGCTTGGATTTCCCCCAAATGAAACACCCCCTGAAACTCTTGACTGGGAAATGTGGCTGGGTCCGGCTCCTTACGCGGAATATACTCCCGTACGCTGCCATGGAACTTACCGTCACTTTTTTGATTATTCCGGAGGCGTTTTCGCCGATTTCTGGTGCCATATAGCTGATATTATGTTTATGTCGATCCATCCCAAAGGATTATACAGCATCGAAAGCAGGGGGGAACGACCTTACGACGGCATTTCAGATACACCCCGTTGGATCGATGTTGATTTTAAATTCAGGGATCTCGATGTTTACTGGACAACCATTCCCCCGGAAGTCCCGGATTCAGATAAGATGCATATCGGCGCACATTTTGAAGGAACAGAAGGTTCCCTTACTTGTGATTATAATAACCGTCTTATAAAGATCGGAAATGAAATAGTGAATGATATTCCGGAAATACCTGTGACCATTCCACGATCTCCCGGGCACCAGCAGAATTTCATCGATTCTGTGAAATCGAGGCAGCAACCTGAAAGCAACCTTGTTTATGTCCGTGAAATGACAATCCCGATGCACCTGGCTGTAATTTCTTTCAGACTGAAAAGAAAGCTTGAATGGGACAGCGTCAATGAGACCGTTAAAGGAGATTATGCTGCAAATTATCTCCTTTCAAGAACTTACAGAAAACCATGGACCCTGCCATTATAATTTTTAATCTATTGTAATTCAATATATAATGAAACCCATTCCTTATACTTTGATAATTTCAGCCCTGTTAATGCTGTCCTGTTCAACATCCGTTAAGGAGGATTATACACTTCTGTTCAACGGGAAAGATCTTAGCGGGTGGAATCTGCTGAAACCCGGAGGATTTGAAGTAATTGACGGCGAACTGGTGACCAGAAGTTCCGGTTCCGGTACTGATATTTATACTGAAAAAAGTTACAGTAACTTTATCCTGAAGCTCGAATTCCTCTTATCTGATGTCGGTAACAGCGGGATTTTTATAAGGCGTGATCCTTCTAAACCAGGAACCGGGTTTGAGGTTCAGCTGCTTGCACCATGGACACCCTGGCGCGATGATCTCCACTGCACCGGATCAATGTACGGTCATGTGGCTGTCTCAAACAGACCGGATGAAACCACAGGAAAATGGTACAGGATGGAAATAAAATGCGACAGGAATATTGTAACGGTTTCCGTCGATGATCAGATCACCACAATGGCCGATATAGACACTGTTAAAACAATGACCGGGATGCCTTTCACAGGTTACATCGGTTTACAGGGCAATCATGCAGAGAAGGAAGGACAGTTTGCAAAATTCAGGAATATTTCGATAAAAGATCTTGATGCTGATCCTGATTATGTGATCACGGGATTCAGCAATAATAACTGGGAGCTAAGGTATATTTCGCGTCTGGCAGCCTCTCACCTGGGAGCAGTAATGATCAGTCCCCTTGCTGAAATGATGACGGCAGGAAATCCGATGGAAAAAAGCGAAGCAAAACAGGCTCTTTTTGATATTGCGGCAAAAGCTTCCGATCCTCTGACCTCTGCTGGTGAAAAAAGGAAAGTCAGGTCGGCAATACAAACGAGTATAAAGACAACTTCATCAGAGATCACGAAAGATTATCTTGTCTGGATTGCCGGGATGATTAATTAAGTCATTACGGTCAGGATCAGAATCCTGCCATTAATAAGTCAGATGGAAGAATGGATTGTTTCCGGCCTGTATTAATTAACCTTCAGGATCTTCATCAGGGATCACATGATATCTGTAAACATTTGTTTCGCGTTTTTCAAATCCCAGATCGATATATAACTGATTTGCAGCTATCCTGAAAGGTCTGGAAGTAAGATCTATCGATTTTGCACCCAGAGATTGAGCAAACTTCATGGCATGGAGCATGATCTCCTTTCCATAACCTTTGCCTCTATGCGATTCATCTATTACTACATCCTCTATCCAGAATTTTGTCCCCGTCGGTATAAAGTAAACAGTAAGTGTAAGAATACCGGCTATCTCACCATCCTCCAGTTCACCTGCAAAGAAATGTGTATTATTATTTGCCAGGATATTTTTAAAGAAATCTTTTGACGGAAGTTTTATTTCAGGATCGAGCTGTGGCAGGAGCTTTAGTAAGGCGCTGTATACTTTGTCGCTATAAGATGTTATTTCTCTTATTAGCATTTAGTTGACAGTTGGTAGTTGGCAGTTGGCAGTTGGCAGTCAGCAACTGGCAACCCTTTATCCTTCTCCTCACGACACCCTCCGGGAAGGTTTAAAAGTATTATAGTAATAGCTACTTTTATTATCAGACCCAGGGGTATGAAAAAATATAATGATTTCCTGCTCTTTATCTTCATCTCTTTGAAATAATACAGGTATAAACGTTTCAGATATCATTTTGTTACAGCAGGAGATATAATAATTGTTAAAGCTGCTGAAAAGGCAGCTGAAAAATGTGTTAATTTAGCCTCGTTTCCCACAAGCCGGGAGAGTGTTTAAGACTTTTGGAACGCTTATATTTATTATTGAAAACATTTCATTCAGAAAGAAAATGATCAGACAGATAAAACTTCAAAAGGACAGATTTTTTACAATTCCGGCATTAACACTGTTTTTCTTCTGTTTAGCCTTCACGGCTTATTCACAGGACAAGATCATTACAATTACAAACGATACAGTTAACTGTAAAATCACCAGGATCTCACGAAATACAATCTATTTCGACATATTGACCGGAAATGTCAGAACAGCAGGTTCGCTTCCCTTAAGTAAAGTCATAAACTACACTGTTTCGGCAGGAGTTGTCACTCCGGATAAACCGAAGTATACAAGTACGAATGCCTTTGAAAGAATTAGGCTCGGGATAAATGGTGGTGCAGGATATATGCTTGCCAGTTCGGAGAAGGCTGAGGAAGCCCTTACCGGCCAGGGTTTTGATGCCGTCAAAGCTAAATCCTATTACAGAGACCTCAAAACAGGCTGGACTGCAAATGCTGACCTTACCTTCATGATCACTCCCGATATTGGCACAGGATTCAAATACAAATTTTTTTACACTGATGGGAATACAGAAGGCTATATTGATCCCCAGGACGGAGTTCATCTTCTGTACATAAATTATGGGGAAAGGATCTTTGTCAACTACTATGCTCCGCAGGTTTATTATCAAACCTATCTGAATGCGGCTGAAACTTACAGGATGACCACCACATATTCCTTCGGATTGACGACCTACCGGAATGAAGCTGAATATCTCAGCGATTATTTACTTCTCACCGGAAAGAATTTTGGAACAGATGCCTCAATAAACCTCGAATATTATATTACTGATAATCTTTCATTAGGGGCAGAATTATCAGCTTTTTATTCAATGTTGCGTAAAGTGAAAATAACCGATGGCAGCAACAGTCAGACTATCGATCTGGATAAAGAAGACTATGAGAATCTGTCAAGGCTGGAATTATCAATAGGAATCAGGTTTTACCTCTGGAATAAATGAGATTTATATGAAGAAGATCTTATACTTCACCGGGATATTTTCTCTTTTGATAACATGGATTTCATGTAGCGATGATTTCCTGTCAAAAAATAATATTGATCTGTATCAACTGACTGATACTTTGCAACTAAATAACAAACAGGAGAGTGTATCAGTTCCGGTAACGCTTCCGGTCAATGTTAATTGTGATTACACGATTTTCATGCACCCGAAGTGGCTGTCATTCAACTCTATGCGTGGGTTGGTAAAAAACGGGAGTTTTCTTCTGGATTTTAACATAGTAAAAAATGATCTTATCGCCGCTTTCACGACTCACTATGCAACAATCATTATAAATGTTGAGGATCTGGGTATGATTTCCTTCAGTGTCGAATACGAAAATGTTGGTTTTCCCAGCCTTCAATATAGTCCTTCTTCTTTTGATTTTAAAACAACAGACAGTAGAACCTTCACAGTTAAGAATACCTCTGACGGGATACTTAAATGGGCAATAAACGGAGTGCCGGAATGGCTGACAATTACTCCTGTGTCAGGATCTCTTATGAGAGATTACACGGCAGATGTAACTGTGTCGGTCAACCTGAACAATATAGACCTGGAAAAGGAGACTTCCGGGAACTTTCAGATAAGTAGTAATGCAACCTCAGGAAATATAGCAATTCCTGTACATATTGATGCCATTGTAAAAATCCCTGAAGGGATCATTAACATAAACGGGATCGTAACAGATGCAGAATATAATCAGAATACAGGCACCATGGCTATTGTTACAAAATCGCCTGATAAACTTATTTTGTACAATACCAATACAAGCGAATCAGATACCCTTCCACTTCCGAAAAGTCCGGCCTGTATTAGCATTTCAGAAGACGGCCATAAAGCCGTGATCGGATTCAACATTTCTTCTGTCGCCTATATAGACCTGGATAATCTTCAGATATTGAAAGAACTTGATATAAACTGCATACCATACGATATTGTCCTGGGTGACAATAACTGGTGTTATATCACTCCCACAGTCGACCAGTGGGAAAGTCTCCGAAACCTGAATCTTATTACCGGTGAAATAATATCAGGCAATGACTGGGGGATATATGAAAAGACAATAATCCGGAAAATCCCTGCCAAACCTTATATGATCGGGACACAGACCGGACTATCTACAAGCGGGATCCTGATTTTCGACCTTACAAAAGGCAGGGCCAGTGATACGATCTCATCCTGGTTCACAAATCTCGGGAACTTCTGGATCTCAAAGAACGGAGTCAGACTGTATGCAGCTTCAGGAACAATTTACACAATTCCTGAATATGATTACCTTTACCATACTAATGATCCACTTGTATATGGACAACTTAATTTGGGGTACGTTGGAATAAACGCTCTGGATGAATGTCCCGACAGTAACTATATTTATTTCACTACACCCCTTTATGACTATGATCCACAGTACAAACCTGTAATAGAGCAATATAATGTCACTAACCTGAATAAGATCAGGACTTATAATCTTGCACCGGTTTATCTTACAGAAAACGGGGCTAAAAAGCTGTATGAGACCTCTGCCAGGTTTCTTTTTGTGAAAAAGGACGGATCAAAATTATATGCAATAAAGAACCTCAGGCAATTTTACAATAAGAACTACTGGACAATTCAAACTTTCAATCCGGGTGATGGCAGCAATAAGTAATAATTGATCATCAAATAAAATTTTAAGGACATGGAATTTTACGATCTGATCCGCAACCGTGAAAGTATCAGGAATTATGATCCGGGCCGGCCTGTTCCAAAACAGATTTTAGAAAAAATCCTTGATGCCGGGCGTCTGGCTCCGTCAGCGTGTAACCTGCAGCCATGGAAATTCCTTGTTGTCTCATCTCCTGAAATGCTCAATAAGGTCAGTACCTGCTATCCCCGCGACTGGTTCAGGGATGCTCCTCATATACTGATTGTTGTAGGGCTGAAGGACCGGACCTGGAAACGTTCCTTTGACGGATATAATTCCATCGAGACTGATGTGGCCATTGCATTAACTCATATGATACTGGCTGCCGAGAACGAAGGGGTAGCCACCTGCTGGATCGAAGCATACGATCCGGCATTGCTAAAAAAAGCCCTTGATCTTAAAGATAGCCAGGTTGTATTCGGAATAACACCTCTGGGCTATCCGAAACCGGGGTTCAAAAAGACTCAGAAAAAGATCAGAAAATCTCCTGACGAGATAATCGAGTTTATCTGATATGTAGAGGATAAACCATTATTCCCTCGGTTCCATAATTGAGATCATACAGGCATCCCTGGCAGGGACCATCCTTCCCTGTACGTATGTTTGATCAGTTCATCGGCAAAGGCCTTTGCTGAAATTGATTCATCCCTGCTGACCCGTAACTTGTCATTTTCCGTCACATTCGTAAAGGTCATGTTCAGACCGTCCCAGTGCAGAACTTTATTGAGAGACTGAAGCCTGGTTGCAAGAACACCCATTACCACCATTTCATTGAACGGACCTGCCTCACTGAAATCGGAAGCTGTAAGAACCCTGCTTTCAGGACTCTCTTTACATGCCCGTATCCAGTCACCCTCATGGGTACCTTCAATACGACGTAGTTTTTTCGGAATGTTCGGAACCCTCCCGGAAAGCAGGATAGGATCAGTACCATATTCACCGCATACCAGAATATCCTTTGTCCCGTGGAACAGAACACCCGAATTCTGAACTCTGTCAATCGGCCAGTTCTCCGGAAATTCAGGCTTTAATCCTCCGTCGAACCAGGTCACATCAACTTCGGGAAGATCAATTTTTATGTCAGCCGGTTTCTTCCTCGCCGGGTAGGTAAGATGTACTATTTCTGCATTCGGAGGACTATCAGGAGTAAAAGGTGTTGAACTGCCGATAACTTTTGTCGGATACTGCAGCTTCATTGATGTGAAAATGGGATGCATGACATGGCATGCCATATCGCCGAGCGCTCCCGTACCAAAGTCCCACCAGCCTCTCCAGACCCACGGAGTATATGCCTCATTATATGGGCGGAATTTGGCAGGACCGATGAAACAATCCCAGTTAAGAGTATCAGGGACAGTCTGTACCTCGGTCGGAGCCGTCAGTCCCTGCGGCCAGATCGGACGGTTTGTATATGCTTCAATTTTTCTTACTTCACCTATTTCTCCATTCCATATCCATTCACAGATAAGCTTAACACCCTCCGCTGAAGAGCCCTGGTTCCCCATCTGGGTGGCAACTTTGTATTTTGCAGCAAGCTTTGTCAGGAGCCGTGATTCATAAACACTGTGGGTCAGTGGTTTCTGACAATAAACATGTTTGCCCAGTGTAATGGCATGTGCCGAAATGATTGCATGAGTATGATCGGCTGTTGCACACATGACCGCATCTATCGATTTACCCATTTCATCATACATCTTACGCCAGTCATAGTACTTCTTTGCAGAAGGATAAAGGGCAAAAACTTCCGCTACATTGGTCCTTTTGTTCTTACCCCATTCGACATCACATAATGCAACGATGTTTTCCCCGGCCATCCTCTGAAGATTGCCTTTCCCCATACCACCGATCCCGACACCTGCAATATTCAGCTTGTCGCTTGGTGCTTTATGGCCAAGCCCTGAGATTGTGTTTGAAGGAACTATGAAAAACCCGGCAGTTGCGGCCGTGGTAGTCCCGATAAAGTTCCTTCGTGTGATTTTTGAGTTTCTTTTCATTTCAGTCAGTATAATTATTAGTAATCCGGAAAAACAACCAGAAATAAGGAAAATTATCAAACGGTATCAGACAGCAACTCATTTAACCGTTTTATACTCTGAACCATCGACCTGACAGTATGATAATTTACTTTCCATGAATGAGACATATGTGTCCATATTGGTTCTCCACGCCTGGTCATCAGGGGCCACCATTCGCCAACCCCCTTGTTTACCATCTTATCATGAACAAAACGATGAACATTCTTATAAGCCATCCAGTATCTTTCATCACCGAACATTTTGAATGCATCCAGCAGACCTATCAGAGCTTCAGCCTGCTGCCAGAATTCCTTTTCCCTGTCGTAAACACCGCCTGAATGGGGTCCTTCAACAAAAACACCTCCGAATTCATAGTCAATCCCGTTGTTTATTGTGTGATCAAAAATAGTCCTGAAAAGGTCTGAATATTGCAGGGGATCGATCTTTAGTATCTTAAGGGCATGGATCAGAAGCCAGGCAAATTCTATATTATGGCCGTAACATGTATTATCAGTGGCATTGCCTTTCTGTCCATCCTCCGAGAACCTGTCCCACCCCCATATAATATCGAACTTTATCTGTGGTGCAACGGTCCAGTCCTTAAAAAACTGCGGGATGCCGGTCTTATAAACCGGATGGATCAGACGGTTCAGGAGAAGATCAATATCTTCAAGCAATTTGCGTCGG
>ERZ795054.1070-NODE-1070-length-27670-cov-5.278146_pt1 | contig 27670 bp, 19 predicted proteins | sample MGYA00375138_ERZ795054 | MGnify/ENA primary metagenome ERZ795054 (study PRJEB30183, sample SAMN05720215) | anaerobic digester metagenome | isolation source: active sludge of municipal wastewater-treating anaerobic digesters | place: USA | collected 2014-12-23 ... | reverse complement strand
CTCGGTGCGGACGACCAGGTCGGGGCGGTGCGGGCCGACCATCACATCGGGCTGGGCACGTGGGGCCTGGGCTCGGGGGAAAACCTCCCCGCGAGCCCGGGCCCTTCGCGCATGGTGCGGGCCGGGCGGATCGCCGGGCACGCGATCGAGCGGGCGGCCGCGCTCGCCATGGCCGGTGAGGTGGACGCCATCGTGACCGGACCGGTCCACAAGCACGCCCTCCACCAGGCGGGGTTTCCCTGGCCGGGTCACACCGAGTGGCTCGCCGAGCTCGCGGGCGGCGTCGATGTGGCCATGATGCTCGCCTCCGAGCGGCTCCGGGTGGTACTGGTCACCACCCACGTCGCGCTCCGGGACGTGCCCTCGCTCGTCACGCAGGAGCGCGTGCTCCGCGCGGGGCGGATCACGCAGCGGGCGCTGCGGGAGTGGTTCGGGGTGGCCGAGCCGCGGCTGGCGGTCTGCGCCCTGAACCCGCATGCGGGGGAGGGGGGGCTCTTCGGCGACGAGGAGGAGCGGGTGCTGCGGCCGGCGGCGAAGGCGCTCGGCGCCGTGGGGCCGCTGCCGGCGGACACGGTGTTCGTGCGCGCCATGCGGGGGGAGTTCGACGCCGTCCTGGCCCCGTATCACGACGTGGGGATGACGGCCATCAAGGTGGCGTCGTTCGGCAGCGCGGTGAACGTCACGCTCGGCCTGCCCTTTCCCCGCACCAGTCCCGACCATGGCACCGCGCTGGACATTGCGGGGACGGGGCGGGCGGACCCGGCGAGCATGCGGGCGGCGATCGAACTGGCGGTCCAACTTGCCAGGAAAGCAGTCCTCAGTCCTTCTTCTTCTCCTCCACCGTCATCCTGACCTCGCTGACCCTCCGCCCCTCCATCGACACGATCTCGAAGGTCCTCGGCCCCACCACGATCCGGTCGCCCACCCGGGGCAGGCGCCCCAGCTCGCCGAAGAGGAAGCCGCCCAGCGTCGTGTAGTTGCGGTCGTCGAGGTCGGCGTCCCAGGTGGCGTTGAACTCGGACAGGGTCATGGCCCCGTCGAGGAGCGGCGCGCCGCCGCCGGCGGGCGCCGCCTCCTCCGGCACGTCGTGCTCGTCGAAGATCTCGCCGACGATCTCCTCCAGCAGGTCCTCCATCGTCACCAACCCCGCCGTGCCGCCGTACTCGTCGAGCACCACCGCCAGGTGGGTCTTGAGCCGCTTCATGTCGGTCAGCACGTCCTCGACCTCTCGCGTGCCGGGGACGAAGAGCGGGTCCCGGCGAATGCTCGCCACCGTGGCGGACGGATCGGCCCGAAGGGCACGCAGCACGTCCTTGGCCAGCACGACGCCGACGATCTCGTCGAGGCTCGTCACGTACACCGGGTAGCGGGAGCGCCCCGCCTCCGCAATGACGTCGGCGGCCTCGGTGACGGGCAGGTCGGCGGCGAGTGCAACGATCTGGGTGCGGGGCGTCATCACTTCCTCGGCGGTCTTCTCGCTGAATTCGAAGACTCCCTCGAGGAGGCGGGCGTCCTGGGTCTCCATCGAGCCGCCGCTCTGGCTCTGCTCGACGAGCATCCGGATTTCCTCGGTCGAGTGGAGGCGCTCGTGGTCGCCCCGCGGCTTGATCTTGGCCAGGCCGAGCAGCCAGTTGGCGGTGCCATTGAGGAGGGAGATGGGGCCGGCCATGAGCCAGCTGAACCCGATGAGGGGGCCGGCCACCCAGCGGCTGACGTCCTCGGGGTAGAGCAGGGCCAGGGACTTCGGCACCAGCTCGCCCAAAACGATATGGAGCGCGGTGATGATGGCGAAGGCGGTGGCGGCCGAGACGGCGTGGGTGGTCCAGACCGCGGCCGTCTCGGGGAGGAAGGCGAAGAGCCCGTCCAGGAGGCCCGCCAGGGCAGGCTTCCCGATCCAGCCCAGCCCGAGCGAGGCCAGGGTGATCCCGAGCTGGGTGGCCGAGATGTAGCGGTCGAGGGACCGGACCGCCCGGCGGGCCAGGACGGCCTTCCGGTCGCCGGCCAGCGCCATTTCGTCGAGCCGGGTGCGCCGGGCGCCGACGAGGGCAAATTCGGCGGCGACGAAGTAGGCGTTGGCCAGGACGAGGAGCACCACGGCCAGGAGGCCGGTGCCGATCGACGGGGAGGAGGTCGGGTCCATGGGGACAAGGTAGTGGCGCTCCCGGTGCCCCGCGAGGTTTCCGGGCCCCTGCGGGGGTGTCCGGACCATTGCTCCTGCCCCGGGACTCCACTATATATGCCGCCGAAGGCAGGGGGGGGTGAGGTCGAGTGGGAGTCATGCGAGAGGTGCAGGGGCCAATGGCAGGTACAGAGCAGATCCGGAACATCGCAATTATCGCGCACGTCGACCACGGCAAGACGACGTTGGTGGACAAGATGCTTCGCCAGGCTGGTGCCTTCCGGGCCAACCAGCAGGTGGATGAGCGCGTCATGGACTCGAACCCGCTCGAGCGGGAGCGGGGCATCACCATCCTGGCCAAGAACACGGCCGTGCGGTGGAAGGGCGTCAAGATCAACATCGTGGACACCCCCGGCCACGCCGATTTCGGCGGCGAAGTCGAGCGGATCCTGCGGATGGTAGACGGCGTCCTGATCCTTGTGGACGCCGCCGAGGGGCCGATGCCGCAGACGCGGTTCGTGACCCGGAAGGCGCTGGCGCTCGGGCTCCGGCCCATCGTGGCCATCAACAAGATCGACCGGCCCGACGCCGAGCCGATGCGGGTGCACGACGAAGTCCTGGGGCTGTTCATCGACCTCGAGGCGAGCCACGAGCAGCTCGACGCGCCGTTCCTGTACACGTCGAGCCGGCACGGCACAGCCACGACGGAGCTCGACCAGCCAGGCCCCGACCTGGCCCCGCTCTTCGACGCGATCCTGGCCCACGTGCCGCCGCCGAAGAGCGACGCGAGCGGGCCGTTCCAGATGCTCATCTCCACCCTCGACTTCACCACCTTCCTGGGGCGAATGGGGATCGGGCGGATCGAGCGGGGGACGCTGAAGGTGGGCGACCAGGTGGCGCTCCTCCCGATCGGTGCGCCGGGCATGGTCGGGCCGGAGGAGGGGATCGAGCGGAGCCGGATCACCAAGCTCTACACGTTCGACGGGCTCCACCGGGTGGAGGTCCAGGAGGCGGTGGCAGGCGACATCGTGGTGCTGGCCGGGCTCGAGGGGATCGAGATCGGCCGCACGGTCACCGCGATGGACGTTCCGGAGCGGATGGAGGGGATCGCGGTCGAGGAGCCCACCATCTCGGTGGACTTCATCGTCAACAACAGCCCCTTCGCCGGCCGGGAGGGGAAGTTCGTCACCAGCAGGCAGGTTCGGGACCGGCTCTTCAAGGAGCTGGAGCGGAACGTGGCGCTCAAGGTGGAGCCGACGGAGAGCCCGGACACGCACACGGTGTCGGGCCGCGGGGAGCTCCACCTGGCCATCCTGATGGAGACGATGCGGCGCGAGGGGTTCGAGTTCCAGGTGTCGCGGCCGCGGGTCATCACCAAGATCGGCCCCAACGGGGAGCGGCTGGAGCCGTACGAGGAGTTGATGATCGATGTGCCCGAGGACTACATGGGCGCGGTCATCGAGAAGCTCGGCCCCCGGCGCAGCGAAATGACCGAGATGAAGAACCCGGGGCAGGGCATGGTGCGGATGGTGTTCCGGATCCCGGCGCGCGGCCTCTTCGGCTACCGCTCGGAGTTCCTGACCGACACCCGCGGCACCGGCCTGATCCACCACCGGTTCCTCGACTACGGGCCCTGGGCGGGACCGCTGGCGGGCCGGAAGCGCGGTGTGCTGGTGGCGGACCGTGAGGGGAGCGTGGTGGCCTTTGCCCTCGGCAACCTGCAGGAGCGGGCGCAGATGTTCGTGGCCCCCGGAGACCACGTGTACGAGGGGATGATCGCGGGCGAGAACAGCCGCCCGGGAGACCTCGACGTGAACGTCACGAAGGAGAAGAAGCTCTCGAACATGCGGACGACGGCCACCGACGACAACATCGCCCTGGAGCCGCCGCGGGACATCACGCTGGAGTACGGCCTCGAGTACATCGAGGAGGACGAACTGATCGAAGTCACGCCGAAGACGATCCGGCTCCGGAAGCGGGCGCTCTCGGCCATCGACCGCAAGCGCGCCAGCCGGGCCAGCCGCGTCGCGGACGCATCCTGAGCGTAGCGCCATGCCAGACAGTCACTTTTCGCCGGAGGAAACCATGTGGGCCTGGGAGACGTCGACCGCGGCCGTGACGATGCGGCGGCGATTTGATGAGGACGCCGACGAGTTCGAGGATGATGGCTTCAGTTTTGAGGAAGAGGAAGACGAGGACGAGCTCGACGACGAGGATCTCGACGGCGAGGAGAAGGACGAGGACGACATCGACGACGAGGAGTTCGACATCGATGAAGACGAGGACGCCCGCCCGCGGCGCAAGCGCGGCGCGGAATGGGACGAATAGCGCCCCGGGGTCCGAAAACGTTGCGCCGGCCCTGAGGGGCCGTTATCCTACCGCCTCCCCGGGCCGGCCGAAGTGGCTGCCTGCGAGGGCCTGTAGCTCAGGTGGTTAGAGCGCACGCCTGATAAGCGTGAGGTCGGAGGTTCAAGTCCTCCCAGGCCCACTATCGAGAACCAGTGACCCCGCAACAGCTTAGGTGCTGAAGCGGGGTTTCTGTGTGCAGAGTCCTTAGATCTTCACCGGGGCTTCACTGGCAGTTCACGGTCCCTCGACCTACCTTCCACACATGATCTGGCGCAGGTTGGTCTCCGGAGTCCTCACGCTGATCGCGGTCCAGTACGCCGCGGTCGGCGCGGGAGCTTCCTGTACCGCAGACCACTCCCGCGTCACTCCCGATTCGCCCACCCACGCGGAGCATGCGGGCACCAGTTCCTCCGTTCCCGCGGCCCCATGCTCGCCTGACGCACAGCTTCCCGCCCACCAGCATTCTCCAACAGGCTGCATGGCCATGATCGGGTGCTCGGCGATCGGGGTGGCCGCCGTCGTCAGCTCTCCACTTTCCGTGGCGCCGTTCACCACAGTGGCGCCGGTTCGGACCATCTCGACCCTTCATTCAGTACGCACTCCGCCGGACACACCCCCTCCCATAGCCTGATCCGCCGTCGTTGGTGAATTCGCCGAGTGCCCCCGATGGGTACGCGGCACCACACGAACCAGGATCAGGTGATGAACAACCGAACGCCCTCCACGGGGCATCGCGCCGCATGGTCTTCTGTTGCCATGCGATGCCTGCTCCCGATCATCCTCGCCAGCGCGGTCCTGGCGGCGCCCGTTGCTGGACAGGGATCCGATGGCCGGCTGACCCTCGACGCGCTGTATCGCTCGGTGGACAGCCTCAGCCCGAGAGTCGCCGGGGCCCGTGCCTCTGCGGTCGCCGCGCTCGCTCGCGTTCCCGGGAACCGACGCCTCCCCGATCCACGCCTGCAGTTGGCGACAATGAACCGGCAACTGCCCGGGTTCGACCTACAGCAGCCACTCGGGATGAACCAGATCCAGCTGACCCAGATGTTTCCGATTCCGGGGACGGGAAAGCTGGGCCTGGCGGAAGACGTGGCCCGGTCGCTCGCCGACGCCGGGCAGGCCCAGGTGGGCGAATCGATTTGGGATCAGCGTGCCCGGGCGGCCATGGCGTTCTACGACCTGTATCAGGCCGAGGGCACCCTGACGATCATGCGCGAGACGCTCCGGCTCCTGGAGGCGGTGTCGTCCAGCGTGAATGGGATGTACGCCGTGGGGGAGGCCAAGCAGGCGGATGTGCTCCGCGCGCAGCTCGAAATCGGCCGGATGACCGGGCAGGTGGCCGACATGGAAGCGATGCGCCGGACCATGGCCGCACGCCTCAACACGGTGCTCAACCGCCCCCCGGGCGTGCCAACCGGCAGCCCGCAGTTGCCAGTCTTTCCCGACACCCTGCCAGCGACCGATTCGGTGATCGCCACTGCCCTGGCCTCTCGGGGGATGCTACAGGCCGGGGCGGACCAGATCCGCGCCGCCGCCGCGGCCGAGCAGCTGGCGCGCCGAGAGATCTGGCCCGACCTGGAAGTCGGCGTGATCTACGGGTGGCAGCCGATGTCGGGGGGTGGCACCGACCAGATGCTGAGCCTCATGGTCGGCGCGTCGGTCCCGATCTGGGCCGGAAGTCGACAGCTCAAGATGCGGGACGAGACGGCGGCGATGCGCCAGATGGCGGTGGCTGACCTCACCGCGATGCAGAGTGACACCAGAGGGCGCGTGGCCGAACTGGTGGCCGAGTTCGAGCGGACCCGAGACCTCCACATCCTCTACGGCCAAACGCTCCTGCCTCAGGCCGAGGCGACGGCCAGCTCGGCACGCGCCGCCTACCAGGTGGGGGGCGTCGATTTCATGACCTACCTCGACGCCATCATGACCGTGTACGGCTACCGCAGCCAGGTGGTTCGGCTCGATGCGGAGCAGGGTCAGGCTCTGGCCGAGCTGGAAATGGTCACGGCGAAACCACTGGTCGTCTTGACGCCCGAGCCAGCCCTCACCGCGCCAGGAGGCGCCCCATGACAAGTTCCCCGTTCGCCGCCCGCCGGAGTTCGCCCGGGCGGCGGCGTGTGATGGCAGGGTTTGCCGTCGGAGCCCTGCTGGTGACCGCGGCGACCGTCTACCTGGTCACCCGGGCCCCCACGCCGAGCGCCTCGGAGGCGCACGATCACACGGCCGCGGCCTCCACCGACACCGCGCAGCGTGTCATGCTCTCTGCTGAAGACGCTGCCCGCATCGGGGTGACGTTCGCGGTGGCGACGATGGGACCCATGCAGCGGGAAGTTCGCACCGTGGCCCAGGTGTCCTATGACGAGACCCGGGTCGCCAGCGTGGCCATCAAGGTCGACGGCTGGGTGGAACAGCTGGATGTGAACACGACGGGACAGGCGGTCCGGAAGGGCGAGCCACTGCTGGAGCTGTATTCGCCGATGCTGGTCGCCGCCCAGCAGGAATTGCTGGTCGCGCACCGGCTCGTGGCCGAGGTGAGAACTGGCACTTCCTCGGCCCAGGAGGGCGCGGCAAATCTTCTCCAGGCGGCCCGTCAACGGCTGGCGTACTGGGATGTTCCCCCGCAGCTGATCGCGGCCGTCGAGCAGAGCGGGCAAGCGGAGAAGAACGTGCCCTTCCCAAGTCCCGTCAGCGGCATTGTGGTAGAGAAGCCGGTGCTGGTCGGGCAGCGCATCATGGCCGGGGAGGTCCTCTTCAAGATTGCCGACCTTAGCCGGGTCTGGCTGGAGGGCGAGGTCTTCGAGCCCGACCTTCCCGCGGCCCGGCCCGGACTGGAAGTAACGGCGGAATTCCCGGCACTGCCAGGCGAGCAGCGCATCGGCCGAATCAGCTACGTCTATCCAACTCTCGATCCGGAGACCCGCACCGGCCGGATTCGGGTGGAACTCGCCAATCTCGACCTCGCCCTCAAGCCGGGCATGTATGCCACCATCCGCTTCCGCGCACCGGTCCGCGAGGCGCTGAGCGTGCCGCGGTCGGCTGTGCTCGCCACCGGCGAGCGGACCTTTGTCTTCGTGGCAGACTCGGACGGGATGTTCACTCCGCGAAACGTCAGCGTCGGCGCCGCGATGGATGAGCGGATCGAGATCCTGAGCGGGCTCGCTCCCGGCGAGCGGGTGGTCGCCTCCGGCACCTTCCTCCTGGATGCGGAATCGAACCTCGGCGCCATCATGGGCGGGATGGGCAACATGCCGGGCATGGACGTGAAGGCGCCGAGCACGACCGGCGCCGTCCGCGACACCGCCAAGTCGAAGATACCGGGCATGGACATGCCGGCCGAGTCTGCGGGAGGGGCTGATGCTCACACGAATCATTGATTGGTCGCTGCGGAACCGCGCGCTCGTCCTGCTGTTCACGGCCGCAGGCATCCTGACCGGTATTTGGGCCGTCCGCGCGACACCGCTGGAGGCCCTTCCCGACTTGAGCGACGTGCAGGTCATCGTCCAGGCCGAGTTCAACGAGCAGGCGCCGCGCATCGTCGAGGACCAGGTCACCTATCCCATCGCCGCCGAGATGCTGAAGGTGCCGGGCGCCCGGGTGGTTCGAGGGTATTCGTTCTTCGGCATCTCGTTCGTGTACGTGATCTTCGAGGACGGCACCGATCTCTACTGGGCCCGGTCCCGCGTGCTGGAGTACCTCAGCGGGCTGAAGGGCAAGCTCCCGGAGACCGTCACCCCCGTTCTCGGGCCCGACGCCACGGGCCTGGGCTGGGTCTTCCAGTACAGCCTCGAAGACACGACGGGCCGGAAGTCCCTCGCCGAACTGCGCAGTATCCAGGACTGGCAGCTGCGGTACGCGCTGACGGCGGTGCCGGGCGTGTCCGAGGTGGCGACCATCGGGGGATTCGAAAGGCAGTACCAGGTGGACCTCGATCCGGCTCGCCTGCTGGCGTACCGGGTGCCGATCACGGCTGTGATGACCGCCATCCAGAACGCCAATTCGGACGTTGGCGCCATGGTCGTCGAGTTGACGGAGCGCGAGTACATGGTCCGCGGACTCGGTTACCTCAAGAGTCTGAGCGACATCGAGAATGTCGTGGTGGGCGCCACCCAGAGCGGCACGCCGATCCGGGTGGCGGAGCTCGGGCGGGTCAGCGTCGGGCCGGCGGTCCGGCGAGGGATCGCGGAGCTGGATGGGCGGGGCGATGCGGTGGGCGGAATCGTCATCATGCGGTACGGGCAGAATGCGCTCACCACGATTCAGCGCGTCAAGGCCCGGCTGGCCGAGGTGCAGCCGAGTCTCCCGCCAGGTGTCATCGTGCGGCCGGTGTATGACCGCAGCGAGCTCATCGAGCGCGCCATCGCGACCCTGCGCGACAAGCTGCTGGAGGAGAGCCTGATCGTCGCGTTGGTGTGCGTCGTCTTCCTGCTCCATGCCCGGTCGGCCCTCGTCGCCATTTTGACGCTCCCCGTCGGTATCCTGATGGCATTCATCGCCCTTCGGTGGGTAGGTGTCGGGGCCGACATCATGAGCCTTGGCGGCATCGCCATTGCTATCGGAGCCATGATCGACGCCGCCATCGTGATGATCGAGAACTTGCACAAGCACCTGGAGCGCGCCGTCGATGCGAAGCTGCAGGCCACTGGAGGCCCGGTGGCCGGAGCGTCGTACGACACTGGTGTCCTCTCGGTCGCGGAACGCTGGAGCTTGGTGGGGGTGTCCGCCAGGGAGGTGGGGCCGGCATTGTTCTTCTCCCTGTTGATCATCACCGTGTCGTTTATTCCGGTCTTTACCCTGGAGGGCCAGGAGGGGCGGCTCTTCCACCCGCTGGCCTACACCAAGACCTTCGCGATGGCAGCGGCGAGCCTGCTGGCCGTCTCGCTGGTCCCGGTCACCATGGGCCTGTTGATTCGCGGGCGCCTGTACCGGGAAGCCGCAAACCCGGTCAATCGCGTGCTCATCCGGATGTACCGGCCGCTGATCGCGCTTGTGTTGCGCCACCGGTGGGGCGTCGTGACGGCGGCGGGGATGGCGGTGCTTTTGAGCTGGATTCCGTGGAGGCTGGTGGGAAGCGAGTTCATGCCGCCACTCTACGAGGGCACCATCCTGTACATGCCGACGACCCTGCCCGGGATCAGCGTCGCAAGAGCGAAAGAGTTGTTGCGGATCCAGGACCGCATCCTCAAGAGCTTCCCGGAGGTCGAGCATGTGTGGGGCAAGGCGGGTCGCGCCAACACGGCCACCGACCCTGCAGGGCTCGACATGGTCGAGACGACCATCACGCTCAAGCCGGAATCCGAGTGGCGACCGGGGATGACCTACGAGCGACTGATCGCGGATATGGACTCGGCGGTCCGCCTCCCGGGAACCACCAATGCGTGGACCATGCCAATCAAGGGGCGCATCGACATGCTGGCCACCGGCATCCGCACGCCGGTCGGCGTCAAGATCTTCGGGCCTGACCTGGGTGAGCTCGAACGCCTTGGCCGGGAGGTCGAGGACGTTGTCCGACAGGTTCCGGGCACCCGGAGCGCGTTCGCCGAGCGCGCGGTGTCGGGCTACTATCTGGACATCGACATCGACCGGGCAGCCGCGGCTCGCCACGGGCTCAACGTGGGCGATGTGCAGACGGTGATCGCGACCGCCGTCGGTGGCATGACGGTGACCAGGACCGTGGAGGGGCGGGAACGGTACGGGGTCCGGATCCGATATCCCCAAGAGCTGCGGGACTCCCCGGAGCGACTGGCCTCCGTGCTGATCCCGGTGAGTCATGGCCTTGGGGGGGCGGATGCGTCGGCGATGGGCGGGGGGATGGGCGTCACCAAGCCCGCCGGGCCTGCTTCGGCAAGCGAGTCGTTCATCCCGCTCGGGCAGATTGCCACCATCCGCCAGGAGTCCGGACCAATGGTGGTGCGCACGGAGGGCGCACAGCCTACGGCCTGGGTCTTCGTGGACGTCAGGGACCGGGACATCGGGAGGTACGTCGCCGATGCACGCAAGGCGGTCGGGCAAGCGGTGGTGCTGCCCGCCGGGTACTCCATCGTTTGGAGTGGCGAGTACGAGTACATGCAGCGTGCCGCCGCCAAGCTACAGGTGGTCGTCCCGGCGACGCTGGCCATCATCTTCCTCTTGCTCTACCTCAACTTCGGGAACTTCGGGGAAACCGCCATGGTGATGCTCTCGCTCCCCTTTGCCCTGGTGGGCGGGCTCTGGTTCATTTGGCTGCTGGGCTACAACTGGTCGGTGGCGGTGGCGATCGGGTTCGTGGCACTTTCCGGTGTGGCGGCGGAGACCGGGGTGATCATGCTCATCTACCTCGACCATGCCTGGCAGGCGAAGCGAACGGCGGGAGAGCCGCCATCCCTCCGCGACTTGTACGACGCCGTGATGGAAGGTGCCGTGGAACGGGTGCGGCCCAAGTTGATGACCGTCACCGCCATCATGGCCGGCCTGTTGCCGATCCTCTGGGGTACGGGCGCCGGTGCCAGCGTCATGAAGCGCATCGCCGCGCCGATGGTCGGTGGTATGATCAGCAGCACCGTGCTGACTCTGCTGGTGATTCCGGCGGTTTACTCGTTGTGGAAGGAGCGGGAGGTCTCATGACCGGGCACGGCTCGCACACTGGCCATCGTCACCACGTCGAGGCGCCCGCCAAGGGCCATCACGAGCACGAGTCCATGATGGCAGACCCCGCGATGGTCGTCACGATGGAGCGGGATATGCGGCGCCGGTTCTTGGTCGCGCTGGCCTTCACCATTCCCGTGACGCTGTTGGCCGGTCACATCCCCGGCGTGGGCATGCCGGTGCCGATGCCGCTCGCGAGCTGGCTGCAATTGGGGTTGTCGTTGCCCGTGGTCTGGTGGGCCGGCTGGATCTTCATCGGCGGGAGCTACCACGCGCTTCGGAATCTCAAGTTGGACATGTCGGTGCTGATCGCCACCGGCGTCCTCGCAGCGTGGCTCTCGAGCGTGTACCTCACCCTGATCGGCTATCCGACGGCCTACTACGAGGCCGCCTGCATGCTGGTGACCTTCGTGCTGTTCGGGCACTGGATGGAGGTGAAGTCCCGCCGGGGCACTTCCGACGCGCTGCGCGCCCTGTTCGACCTGGTGCCCCCGATGGCACGGGTGCTCCGGGGCGGCAGGGAGCTCGACCTGCCGACGAGCGCGGTCGTGGTGGGCGACCTCCTCCGTCTCCGCCCGGGCGATAAGATCCCGGTGGACGGGGAGCTCACGGAGGGGAGCACCGACGTCGATGAGGCGCTCGTCACCGGTGAGAGTCGACCAGTCAAGCGCGGACCCCACGATCCGGTCGTCGGAGGTTCCATCAACGTGAGCGGTGCCGTGACCATGCGGGCGACCCGGGTCGGCACGGACACGGTCCTTGCCCAGATCGCGGCGCTGGTGGCCGAGGCCCAGAACTCGAAGGCGCCACGGCAGCGACTGGCCGACCGGGCCGCGGCGGTGCTCGTCGTCGTCGCGGTCGGCGCCGGCATCCTCACCTTTCTTGGGTGGACCGTACTGGCCGACGCCCCGTTCCTGACGGCGTTGACGTTCTCGATTTCCGCCGTGGTCATCGCCTGTCCCGATGCGCTGGGCCTGGCCACCCCTACCGCGGTGGCGGTCGGGACAGGCCTCGGCGCCCGGCACAATATCCTGATCAAGGACGCCGCGACCCTCGAAGGGCTGAGCCGCATCCAGACCGTCGTGCTGGACAAGACCGGCACCATCACCGAGGGGAGGCCCAGCGTGACGGACATCCGGACTTCGCCGGGCGTCGATCCGGACATCGCTCTCGCCCGAGCGGCCGCACTCGCGGGGCAGTCCACCCACCCACTCTCGCAGGCCATCGCCGCGGCGGCGGTCAGCAGGCGGCTCCCGATCCCCGGGCCGGTCACCGGCGTGGCCGACCACCCCGGCCAAGGCGTTGCGGGCCTCGTCGCGGGCGGGCGCACCCTGCTCGGCAACGCAGCACTGCTGCAGGGTGCGGGCGTTGAGCTTGGCGACCTCGCCACTACCGCGGCGGAGCTGGCCGGACAGGGTCAGTCCGTGACCTTCATTGCCGGGGACGGGCGGGTGCTCGGCGTCATCGGCATCACCGACGCAATCAGGCCGACCTCGGCCGCGGCGATCCGTGAACTCAAGGCCATGAGCATCCAGCCCGTGCTCCTGAGTGGTGACCGCCGAGAGACGGCCGAGCAGGTTGCTCATGCCGTCGGCATCGATCGGGTCCTGGCCGAGGTGCGCCCTGAACAGAAGGCTGAGCGGGTGGCGGCGTTGCAGCGGGAGGGACAATTCGTGGCGATGGTGGGCGATGGCATCAATGACGCGCCCGCGCTGGCACAGGCCGACATCGGCATTGCCATCGGGGCCGGCACGGACGTGGCGATCGAGGCGGCGCAGGTGGTACTGATGCGTTCGGACCCGGCCGATATTGCACGGGCCATTCGGCTGAGCAAGGCCACCGTGCGCAAGATGAAACAGAATCTGGTGTGGGCGAGCGTTTACAATGTGCTTGCGATTCCCGTCGCGGCCGGGGCGTTCTATTCGTCCCTGGGCTGGTCCATTCGGCCGGAAGTGTCGGCCCTCTTGATGTCGGCGTCATCGATCATCGTGGCGGTGAATGCCGTGTCGCTGAGGCGGGCGCAGATCTAGCCGGCGCGAGACCAGGGCTCCGAACGCATGGTGCGGACGACGCGCCGGAGTCCCGGAGGTATTTCAGGCGGTTGTAAACGTAAACATCATGCCATAGCTGCCGTTGGCCCCCATCCAGCCCGTCCCCATCGACCCCATGGGCTGGCCAGCGTGCATCCCACCCATCATTCCCGACGTCAGCCATACACCGCCCATCTGGGCCATCATGTAGCCCATGCCGACTGGCTGGCCATCGGCATCCATCATGCCGCCGCCGACGTGCATGGTATACATGGCTCCGTTCGCAAAGGCGGCGTGGGTGCAGGTGACGGTGGTGCGATCGGCCGACCAGGTACAGGTCATCGGCATGGTACCGGCTGCGGCCGTGCCCATGTGGAGGTCCATAAGCGCCTCCATGCCGCTCCCCATGGCTCCGCTGAACGTGAGTACGATGGGGGCACTGATGTCGACGTCCGCCGCGCCGCCGGCAGGGGACACCGACGTCAATGTGGTCGTGGGGTTGGCTGGGTCGGTTCCGCTGTCGCCGCAGGCGGCGGCAACAAGGAGGACACCACAACCCAGCAGTGCGGGGAAGGACCTTGTCATGAACATCGCTCTGTCCTCTCGCGTCGGCCGTGCATACCCAGCGGGAAGTCGATCTTGTCCCCGAATAATGCCCGACGGTGGTGCCCGGCGAATGAGGTTTTCGTGAAGGTGTCCTTAGGAAGTGATACCCTCGCGACCCGAGGCATGGCGACTAGACGACTCCAGCCGGTGCCTGGCCGCAAGTTGCCGCGGCCTCATCCCGTTCAATCTGCAGCGTCGCGTGTTCGATCCCGAACCGGTCGTGCAGTTCGCCACAGGTCGCGGCGAGGAGTTGATCCTCGTTCGTGATCTCCGGCTTGACCAGGTGCGCCGTCAGCGCCACGTGGGTCGTGCTCATCCCCCAGATGTGCAAGTCGTGCACGGCGACGACTCCTGGCAACCCTTCCAGGAAGGTCTTCACTTCCTCGGGTTCGATCCCTTCCGGCACGGCGTCGAGCGCCAAGTTCACCGAATCCCGCAGCAGGCCCCAGGTGCCGATCGTGATCACGGCCGCAATGGCGAGGCTGACCGCCGGATCCAGCCAGAGCCAGCCGGTGCTCTGCATCAGCAAGGCAGCCACCGCGACTCCCGCCGAGACGGCAGCGTCCGCGGCCATGTGCGTGAACGCGCCGCGGACGTTGAGATCCTGCTTCCGGCCCCGCAAGAACAGCAGCGCAGTGCCGGCGTTGATCCCGATGCCGAACAGTGCCACGACGATCACAACCCCGGAGGCGACGGGGACCGGCCGCTGCAATCTCCCGACCGCCTCCCACGCAATGGCCCCCACCGCGAGGAGGAGCAAGATGGCGTTCGCGAGCGCGGCCAGAATGGACGTCCGACGAAATCCGTAGGTCCTGCGTGGGGAAGGGCGTCGCGATCCGAGCGCGGCGGCCCCCCAGGCTAGCAGCAACCCGAGGACGTCGCCGAGGTTGTGGCCAGCATCCGCCACCAACGCGAGCGAATGGGCCCGCAGCCCGAACACCGCCTCGACAAGCACGAAGGCCAGATTGAGGCTGACGCCCAGCCCGAACGCCCGGTTCAGGCTGACGAGGCCGTGGTCGTGATCATGTCCCATGGTGTTATATTTGTACCCATGATTGCCGCATTGCGCCACCTGACCCGCACCGTTTGCGCCCTGCTGATCGTGATCAGCTTGGGGATCTCGATGGTGGAGACCGCGTTGTGCGACGTCCCGGCGGGCGACGGGTTGGTCTATGGCGTTGATGCCGGCGCGACCCCGACGGCCGGTGCGTCGACTGATCCATCGGTTCCGGTGCCGCCCGCGGGCGGTACTGGCTACTGTTGCTGCATTCACACCTTCCCGGATCGCGCATCGGGAAACTCCGCCGTGATCGCGGTGATCGCCTCGTTTCCAGTGCTCACCCCACACGCAGCCCAATTCCTCACCAGCCATTCCGCTGCACCGCTCGTTCCACCTCCCATAGCCTGATTTTCCCCCGGCCCGCGTAGGGGCTGGTCGCACCGCTCCCATCCTGACGGGATCGGCTGCGCCATTGTTCCCATGTCGCCGGGTGCTCGCCCCTTTTCCGGCGGCAGAGCGACCCAACGACCGAATTCGCCATCGCACCCAAACGAGAGTGCCATGACCCGACAGCACATACGAATCCGGCTTACCGCGGCGCTGGTGATGCTCGGCATCGGCTTCCCGGCGAGCCTGCCGGCGCAGGAAGCAGCCCTTCGAGACTCCCTTGAGTCCGCCCTGCTTCGCCTGGTGTTCTCACGGCAGCCCGAATTGGTGGTCCGTCGAGCCGCGACCGCGACCGCGGAAGCACGGCTCCGCGCCGCGGGGCCGGTCGCTCCGCCGGTCCTGGGCGCGGAAATCGAGAACATCCCGGACTGGGTGAACCTGGCCGATGCCGGCCAGATCCGGCTCGTGATTGAACGCGAGTTTCTCACCGGGTCGCGCCGAGCGGCGGACCGGGCCGTGGAGCAGGCGGCGTGGGAGGCGGCTGCCCTGCGGCTCGAGCTGGCGGAGAGAAGCGTGGGGGTGGACGTCCGGGCCAGGCTTGCCAAATGGCTCGGCTGGCGCGAAATCGCCGCCCGGCTCGCCACCGAGGATGCCATGCTCCAGAACGCGGAGGCCGGACTTCAAGCGCGCTTCGCCACCGGGGAGGCTCGGTATGTGGACGTCCTGCGGCTCCGCACCGAACGGCTCCGAGTTCGATCCGACCGCGCCGAAGCCATCCTGACCGCCCAGGCTGTGAGGCGACGACTCGAAGGCATGATCACCCCGAACGATTCACTGGTACCGGCGCTGCGGGTACTGCTCGACACCCTTGCTGCGTTGCCGGCGCCGGTGGCGGATCTGGTGCTTCCGCCCGCCCCCGACCCGGACAGCCTCCTCACGGCTCTCGGCGCGCTCCGCTTCGGCGACCTCCGGGTAGCGAGCGCCCGCGCGCGGGCCGAGGAGACCGCCGCGTCGCGGAGTGCCTTGCTGGTCGGCGGCATCGGCGTCCAGCGCTTCGGCGATCCGGGCGGCGGATTCACGGTCGGCCCGTCGCTCCGTGCCGCCATCACGCTCCCGTTTACAGTGGGAGGATCGACGCGGGCCTTGAACCAGGCGGCCGAGCTCGCGGTCGAGGAGGCCCAGGACCAACGGACGGCAGGGGAAAACCAGCTGCGGACCGCTCTCCTCACCGCACGGGACCGATACGTGGTGGCGCTGGAGCAGGATCGAGTCTACCGCGACGCGATGCTGGTCGGCGCGCGAGAAGAGCGGGAGGCGGCAGTCGGTGCCTACCGGGCAGGCGAACTCTCCCTGATCGAGCTCCTGGACTTCGAGCGGGCCCTGTCTCGGGCGGAGATTGCCCGGATTCGGGTCGCCATCGACGTGCAGGTCGCATACGCCCAGCTGATCCTGACGGCGGCGGGCTTCCGCTCGCCGGGTATCACCGTCTTTGATTCCGAGGCTGAGAATGACTGAGCATGCCCTCCACATCTGGCCGCGCAGGACCCTCATGCTCCTCGCCGCTGTGGCCCTACTTGTCGCGTGCGGTGGACCTCGGGAGGTACCCGGCGACGCCGCGGAGCGCGGCTCGCCCTCAGTGGAGGTGGGCGTGGAGCCCGATTCCGTGCCGACTCGCGTCGTCCTGACCGAGGCTGCAGCCGTTTCGGCGGGCATCAGGACGGAGGAAGCCCGGCGTGCGGATGGCGCGTCGGAAGGCATGCTCGTCGAGGCGCCGGGCCAGGTCGAGGCCGATCCGTCGCGCACGGCCTTCATTTCTCCCCGTGCCGCCGGCCGGTTGGAGCGGCTCACCGCGGTCGTGGGTGACCGCGTCGCGGCGGACCAGGTGGTGGCGTGGGTGATGAGCCCCGCTTTCACGACGGCGCAGACGGACTACCGGCTGGCCATCCGGCGGGCCACCCTGCTCGCCGACACGCCCGATTCGGCGGGCGCGCAAGCCCTCACGCGAGCCGCCGGGAGTCGACTCCGGATGTTCGGACTCTCGGACGCCCAACTGGCCCAATTGGCGGGCGGCGGGGAGCCCTCGGCGATGCTCCCGGTCACCGCCCCGTTCGAGGGGAGCCTGGTGGAGGGCATGACACTGGCCGGAGCGTCCGTCGAGCCGGGCACGCCGATCTTCCGGATCATCGACCTCAGCGAACTGGACGTGGTGGCTGACGTTCCGGAGCGGTTCCTGGCTGACCTCCACGTCGGGCAGGGGGCCGTCGTGTCTCTCGCGGCGTACCCGGGCTTGCGCCTCCACGGCCGGGTGGAGCGCATCAGGGACGAGTTGGACCCCACCACGCGGACCATCGAAGCCATCGTCCACGTGGCGAACCGGGACCGGGCGCTCCGCCCGGGAATGTTCGCCAAGGTGCAGCTCCAGGTGCGAGCCGGTGGCGCTTCCCGGGCGGCCGTGGCCGAGGCGCCCCTGGTCATCCCGGCGGCGGCCGTCGTGAGCGACGTAGACCAGCGCTACGTGTTCGTCGAGACGGCTCCCTACACCTTCGAACGTCGGCTCATCGAACTCGCGAGCAACGACGCCCGCTTCGGTGGCGTAGGTGTCAAGGAGGTCGTGGTGCACGGAGGAATACGGTCCGGGGAACGCGTCGTGGTCGAAGGGGCCTTCACCCTCAAATCGGAGCTGGCCAAGGCCGGCTTCGCCGAGGAGGAGTGAGCCCATGATCGAGCGCGTGGTCGCCTGGGCCATCAAGAATGCCGGCGCCGTCTTCCTCGGGGTGCTTCTGGTCGTGGCCGGCGGATCCTGGGCCCTGGTTCACCTTCGGGTGGACGCTTTTCCCGACCTGACCGACGTCCAGGTCCAGGTGCTCGTCGACGCCCCCGGGCTCTCGCCACTTGAGGTCGAACGCCTGATCTCGTTTCCCATCGAGGTGGCGCTGAACGGACTGCCTCGGGTGGTGCAGGTGCGGTCGGTGAGCAAGTATGCCTTCGCCGGGGTCACCGTGGTGTTCGAGGACGGGGTGGACCTGTATTTCGCCCGGACGCTGGTGTCCGAACGACTGCAAAGCGTGCGTGACGGCCTCCCGCCCGGTGCGGACGCATCACTCGGCCCGCTTTCGGGCGCCACCAGCGAGATCTACCTCTACACCATCGAGGGCGGCGGTCTCGAGCAGACTCGCCTGCGAACCCTGCAGGACCGGATCGTCCGGCCCCAACTCCGGACCGTGCCCGGCGTCACCGAGATCAATACCTTCGGCGGACTGGTGCGGCAGGTCCAGATCGTGGTGCAACCCGACCGGCTGGTGAGCTATGGGCTCACGCTGCACGACGTGGTGGAGACGGTCCAGGCCAACAACAGCATCGCCGCTGGTGGCTATCTGGAGCACCGGGACGAGCAGTACATCCTGCGCGGGCTGGGACAGGCGACAGGCCTTGAAGATCTGCGCCACACGGTGATCCGGTCCAACACCCACGGCGTCCCCGTGATGTTGAGTGATGTGGCGGAGGTGACGTTTGGCGCCCAGGTGCGGCAAGGCGCGGTGTCGCGGGACGGCCGGGGTGAAGTGGTCACCGGGATCGTGATGATGCTCCGGGGCGAGAACAGCCGCGAAGTGGTTCGGCGAGTTCGGGAACGGGTGGACGCGATCAATGCCGCGCTCCCGGCCGGGGTGGCCGTCACCCCTTATTACGACCAGACGGACCTGGTTGAAGGGACGCTCCACACGGTCCGGAACAACCTGCTCGTGGGTGGGTTTCTCGTGGTGGCGATCCTGCTCGTCTTCCTGGGAAATATTCGCGCCGCGCTGGTGGTCGCAGCCACGATTCCGCTCTCCCTGCTGGTCGCCGTGCTGGGTATGCGTTGGTTGGGGTTGTCGGCCAACCTCATGAGCCTTGGGGCGATCGACTTCGGGATGATCGTGGACGGGGCTGTCGTGATGATCGAACAGTTCGTGCGGCGGCTGCACGCGGATGAGGAACAAGGGCGCTTCCCGCGTGATCGCGTGAGCTTCCTCTCCCGACTCACCGATCTGGCGCGGGATGTCGGGCGGCCGATCGCCTTCGGCGTCCTCATCATCCTGCTGGTCTATCTCCCCGTGCTGACGCTGGAGGGGCTTGAGGGCCGGATGTTCCGGCCTATGGCCATCACCGTGGCGATGGCGCTGTTCGGGAGCCTGGTGCTGGCCCTCGTCTTCGTGCCCGCGGCGGCGACCCTCGTATTCCGGCGAGGCGCGCCGGAGTCAAAGTCGGCACTGCGGTTGGCCGCGTGGCTCGACCGGCGCTACACCCCGGTTCTTCGGGCCACCATCGCCAGGCCGATCCGAACCGTCGGGATCGCCCTGGTTCTATTCGCCCTGAGCCTGGCGCTCGTGCCGCGGCTGGGCACCGAATTCCTTCCCGAACTGGATGAGGGGTCCATCCTGATTGAAGCGGTCCGCGACCCCAGTGTGTCCCTCACCAAGTCGGTGGCGATGCAGGCCGAGATGGAGCGGACGCTCTTGGAATTCCCCGAGGTTACCACCGTTGTGAGCCGTGTCGGCCGGCCCGATATCGGCAGCGATCCGATGGGCATCAACCAGGCGGACGTGTTCGTGATGCTCAAGCCGAGGTCCGGGTGGCGCCCTGGCCTGACCAAGCCGGCGCTCGAGGCCGCGAGGGAGGAGCGCCTCGGCGCGCGTGTGGCTGGGATCGCCTTCGGGTTCACCCAACCGGTCGCCATGCGCCTGGATGAGCTGATCAGCGGGGTGCGGGCGGACCTGGCCGTGAAGGTATTCGGGGATGACCCAATCGAAAACCGCAGAGTGGCCGAGCAAATCGCGGCCGTCGTGAACGCGGTGCCGGGTGCCAGCCAGGTACAGATCGAGGCGACCGAGGGCCAGGGTTACCTGAATGTCAGGATGAACCGGGATGCCATGGCGCGGTTCGGAATCCCGATGCAGGAAGTACAAGAAGCGCTGGAGACGGCAGTCGGAGGGCGGCCGGTGTCGCAGATCATCGAGGGTAGCTTCCCTGTGGACGTGACGGTGCAGTACCCGCACGAATTGAAGGGCTCACCGGAGGCGATCGGGGAGATCACCATCCCTACTCCCTCCGGGGCACGGATCGCGTTGGCCCAGTTGGCTGACATCCGGTTGGAGACTGGGCCGGTGCAGGTAAGTCGAGAGCGGGCCCAGCGGCTAGTGGTGGTCCAGGCGAATGTCTCGGGCCGGGACCTCGGCGGCTTTGTCGCCGACACCCGCGACGCCATTGCGGCCCGGGTGCAGGTACCGGCCGGTGTATTCCTGGTGTACGGTGGCCAATTCGAGAATCAGGAACGCGCCATGGCGCGACTTAGGCTGGTGCTGCCGATCGCGATCTTGCTGATCGGGGTCCTCCTGTACGCCTCGCTCCGGTCCTGGATGCTCGCCGGGCTGGTCTTCGTGAATCTCCCGTTCGCCGCCGTGGGTGGCATCGCCGCGCTCTGGCTTCGCGGATTGCACCTGAGCGTGTCCGCCTCGATCGGCTTCATTGCGCTGTTCGGTGTCGCGGTGCTGAATGGGCTGGTGCTGTTATCGACGATCCAGCGGCAGCGGGAGGAGGGGCTGGACGCCGCCAGCGCGGCGGAATCAGGATCGCGCGAACGGCTGCGGCCGGTCCTGATGACGGCAATGGTGGCGAGCATCGGCTTCCTCCCGGTTGCGTACTCCACCGGGACTGGAGCCGAAGTCCAGCGCCCGCTCGCCACGGTGGTGATTGGAGGACTGGTGACGTCAACGCTGCTTACGCTATTCGTCCTGCCATCGGTGTATGTCTGGTTAAGAAAGCGAACCGTCTCCGATTCCTAGATCCAGCCCGACAGCCACTTCCACTCGAAGGCAACTTTGCCCCAATGCCAGAGGCGGCTCGGTGCCTTCAGGGCGATCTGGGGCGTCGGTTCGGCATAGAAATTCCCGGCGCCGAACCCAGCCCGTCCATCGCCGGTTTCGAGGAAACACTCGCCGTGCCCGTCAAATTGGCGGCGCACGGTGGAATCGGACCACTGCGCCGAGATGTTGGCCGCGACGACCTCCCCCTGGCGATGGGCGAACGCCCCGGCCTTGGGGAGCGGTTTGCCCATCGCGAGTGGCACCGTTGTCACGTCGCCGATGGCGTAGACGCCCGGCACGTTGGTCTCGAAGCTGTATCGATCCACTCCGATCCAGCCGCCTTCCGGTGCCAGGCCCGAGCGGCGGACCACTTCCGGGGCCCGGTGCGGCGGAACGTAGATCAACAGGTCGTACTCGGCGGTGGTCCCATTGGCAAACGTCAGGCTCCTGCCAGCCGCATCCACCCGGACCACCTGGTGCTCCGGGTGATACCGGACGCCCTGGCTCTCCACCATCTGCCTCACCGCGCCTGACACCGCCGGCCCCGCGACACCCATGGGGCCGGGTTCGCCCGCGTAGAAGTCGAGTTCGGCGGCGGCGCGTTGACCGTGCCGCCGGAGCCAGGCCGCCACCAGCATGGCGGCCTCATACGGCGCGGCAGGGCACTTGTAGGCTGGCGCCGCGGTGAGGATCGCCACGCGTCCCCCTCGAAATGACTGCAGCGCGCCGTGGATGGCCGTCGCCCCGTCCACCGTGTAGAGGTTGTGCCCTCCGGCGGCGAGGCCGGGAATGCTTTCCGGCGCCAGCTCGGCTCCCAGCGCGATGATCAGCGCATCGCCAGCATGCTCCCGCCCTCCGGCGGTCACCACACGGCGCGCAGGGTCGATCTCCTCGACGGTCGCCTGGATGAGTTCGACTCCCTTTCGCGTCATGCGCTCAAGGGGGCGCCGAATCTGCTCGGGTCGGCGCTGCCCGACCGCCAACCAGAGGAGTGAGGGCTGGAAGAGGTGCTGGCGCTCCCGCTCGATGAGGATCACCCGATCACTGCGCGGCAACGTCCGGCGGAGATGATTGGCCGCCACGAGACCACCGACCCCGCCACCGAGGACTAGTGCAGTCTTGCCTGGCATGGCGACCTCGCTAGAAGACCAGCACCCGGCTGGCCCACTGGCTCCAGTCGGCCAGCTCCTCCAGCGTGCTTCTCCGTGAACCCTCCACCAGGTCAGCGTCTTGCAGGCCCCGCGCATCCATGCAGCTGCCACAGACTCCGATTTCGCCTCGGTGCTGGGTCACGACCTGGATCATACGGCCGAGGTTGTAGAAGCCCTGTGGAACCTTCTGTCCGTTCTTGGCGCAAGCGGAGGCGTCACCCATGAGAAACACCTTCACTTCTTCGCCTTTCCGCTTGGCCAAGGCCCCCGCCAGCCGGAGTCCATTGTACGACCGCTCGGTTCCGTAGGGGGGATCGTTCAAGATGAAAAGGGTCTTCATCGGTCGCCTCGATGCATTGGATAGCTCAAGAATATTCCAGGTCCCAAACGACATCCCAACGTCCACCCCGCGGTGCTGCGTTCCCCTCGCTTGCCGCTCGCGGGTCAGACAGCCCTGTCGACCGGCGGACAACAGTCGGCGCAGGCGGTTCGACCTCGAACGGCCTGGAGCCCTTCCCAGCCAATTACCGGGACCATCAACAGCGCGGCGAGGGGGTCCGCCCACCACCATCCGAACGCCGCGTTGAGCCCCAGCCCACCGAGCAGAATCGCTGAGAGGTAAGTACAGACTTGGGTTTGCCTCGCTTCCGCCGTGAGGGCCTGGCTGGCGAGCTTGGCGGCCACCCGGCGTTTGGCGCGCGCGAGGATCGGCATCACAATCAGGGAACCGGTGGCAATGAGGAGCCCGAGCCGAGACTCGTCGGGTGGAGTGCGGGTGAGAAGGGTCAGTGCGGCGTCGACCAGCACGTACCCCGCGAGGAGGAGGAACGCGATACCGATCACGCGGAGTGCGATGCGTTCAGCCCTCAAACGACTTTCCAAGGTGGGATCGGCTCGAAGCCGCCAGAGGCCGGCGAAGCTGCTCCCCACCTCGATGACGCTATCGAATCCGAATCCCACCAGGGCCACTGAGCCCACGACCAAGCCGGCACCGATCGCGAGGACAGCTTCGAAGCTGTTGTACCCGATTGTTGCCCAGGTGAGCTGCCGGCCGTGCCGGACGACTGCTTGCCGATCCGGTACCGCGAGTGTGGTCATTGTCCGAAATCTAGTACAGGGCACAGAATAGTGACGCCACCGGCGTCGCACCCTCGTCACCCTCATGTGCCAAATAGGCGTCAAGCTCCCACGTCTTCCATCGGCGATGTGCAACTGCTTCGTCCCCCGCTCGGCAGTACCCCCTGCCGGGAGCTGGCATGACACGATCCTTGGCCGGATGACAAGACGCCCCGCCGGTCCTCGGCAAGGGCGCTCGCAGGTGTCCATTGGGTGTCCATTCGGTACGCTTTTCAGGCGGCTTGGACAGGCCACGTTCCGGCAGACAGGCGGAGTTTCCCTCGGAAAGTCCGACATTCAGCCGGACTTCGTGGCCGTTCCGTTGCGCCTGATAAGCGTGAGGTCGGAGGTTCAAGTCCTCCCAGGCCCACTAAGATGCAACTGATTGCCCCGCTCGAGCCGAATGGCTTGGGTGGGGTTTTGAGTGTGAGCTGGGTATCTCAGCCCTTCCCTGACACGCTGCAACATCCCCCCGGATCGTGCTACCTTGTCTGCCAGCGAGGTCCCGGCGATTCCCAGGTGAACCGCCTCGCGTCGAGTGCCAGTGATCCCCTGTGCCTGGTAGAGCCACGTGACCGAACCAACCGACGCCACCGCGCCGTCACACTCTGCGCCCGGATCCCCTCCGCTGGCCGATCGACGCCTTCTTCTGGTGTCGGGGCTGGCCATCGTCATTGCGCTCGGCGCCGGCGTGCTGGCCGAGGCGCTCATGGCGCTCATCGGACTCGTCACCAATCTGACGTTCTACGGGCGCTGGTCCCTCGCCTTCTCGTCACCCGCGGAGAACACCCTCGGCCCCTGGGTGATCGGGATCCCTGTCCTCGGCGGCTTGGTGGTCGGCGTGGTGGCGCGCTGGGGCTCCCCCGCAATCCGTGGTCACGGGATTCCCGAGGTCATGGAGCGGGTGCTGGTGGGCGAAAGCCGGGTTCCCCCGCGTGTCACCCTCCTGAAGCCCATCGGGAGCGCCATCTCGATCGGCACCGGAGGTCCCTTCGGTGCCGAGGGTCCGATCATCGCCTCCGGCGGTGCCCTCGGGTCGCTGGTGGGGCAGGCGCTCCGGGTCACGGCCGACGAGCGAAAGACGCTGCTGGCGGCCGGCGCGGCGGCTGGCATGTCGGCGGTGTTCGGCGCACCGGTATCGGCGACCCTCCTCGCCGTCGAGCTCCTCCTCTTCGAGTACCGTCCGCGATCGCTGGCGCCGGTGGCCCTGGCCTCGGCGGCGGCGGCCGGATTCCGCATCGCCGTGCACGGTCCGGCCGCGGTTTTTCCGATGGAGTTCATCGCCACGCCGTCGGGGAGGGCGCTAGTCGCCTATACCGTGATCGGCGTTCTGATCGGCTGGCTGGGCGTCGTCATTACCAAGGGGCTCTACCGCATTGAGGACGCCTTTGAGCGGCTCCCGATTCACTGGATGTGGTGGCCGGCTCTCGGCGGCATCGTGGTCGGCCTAATGGGGTACCTCTCTCCGCGGACCCTCGGTGTCGGGTACGACAACATCCAGCACCTGCTGGACGGCAGCCTGGCCGGGCAGGCACTGCTCCTCCTCGTCATCGCAAAATCGATTTCCTGGTCGATTGCCCTCGGCAGCGGGACCGCCGGCGGGACGCTCGCGCCGCTCTTCACGATCGGTGGTGGCGCCGGCGTGCTGGTCGGAGCTGGAGCAGCCGCCTTCCTCCCGATGCTGGGCATCGATCCCCGGGTCGCCGGACTGGTGGGAATGGCCGCGGCGTTCACCGGTGCCTCGCGAGCCCTCCTCGCGTCAGTGGTCTTCGCCTTCGAGGCGACGCACCAGCCGATGGGGCTCCTGCCGCTGCTCGCGGGGTGCACCGGGGCGTACCTGATCTCGCTCCGTACGATGCGCTACACCATCATGACGGAGCGACTCGCGCGGCGCGGCACGCCGGTCATCACCGAATACTCGGCGGACTTCCTGGAGCGACTCCTGGTGCGGGACCACTCGACCCGATCGGTGGTGACACTTCCCGCCGACGCGACGGTGGCCGCGACGCGGATCTGGCTGTCGGGGGAAAATGCGTCAACCCACCAGGGATTTCCAATCGTCGATGGGGAGGACCGGCTGGTGGGCCTCCTGACTCGACGGGATATCCAGAATCCCGAGGTGGCGGAGGACACGCCGCTCCGCGCCCTCATCCTCCACCCGCCCATCGTGATCGAGGGACACCAATCCCTTCGGGACGCGGCGGATCGAATGGTCCGCGCCAAGGTGGGCCGCCTGCCGGTGGTGGCGGAGGACGGATCGAGGAGGGTGGTCGGCATCATTTCCCGGAGCGACTTGCTGACGGCACACGAGCGCCGGCTGGACGAGACAGGGCGGGTGGCGGATGCGACGCTGTGGGGATAGGCAGCCGTTGTGCCGCTCCGAGTGCTGCCTCCAGTGCTCCCTCATGGCACAGACCACGGAGTCGCGCATCCTCGTAGGCACTCGCGGCCTCCGGGGACAGCTCGGCGGGGGTCCACTCCCAGTGATCCGTTGCGGGGGGCAGGCTTCCCGGCGAGGGTGCGCCTGAGTCGAAGCGCCCCATGAGCAGCTTCCAGCCGAGCCAGGCCAACAACCCGCCACCCAGGACCAGCATGTAGGCGCCCAGGCGCCGCTGGTCATCCAGTCCATAATTGTTGCACAGCCGGATGGGCGACACCCAGTACAGCCAGCCCAGACGGAAAAAGGTGGCGACCACCTCCGCCAGCAGGACTCCCCTGACGACGAATCCCATCTTCGGCCAGCTCAGGGCAAAGGGCAGGCCGATGAGGAGCGGCACCGAGAGGTGCTTTGCCGCCGCCATGAGCGGATGGGAAATGGAGGCATCGAGCGAGCGCGGCAGCATCCAGAACGTGGCGACGAGGGTGGCCAGGATCAGCCCGGCAACGCCGCCCTGATTCCAGGCATGGATGCGGGCCGGCACACGGGTGGGGACGACAGGCGCGAGCAGGCAGCCCGCCCCGATGAGGAGCGGGATCTGCACCAGCATTTGCGCCGTCATGCTTGCTTCCAGAGCGTGACGAACCGGCGGCACGAGCGACACCAGCGCAATCAGCGCGCCCCCGCCGAGCGGATGCGACCCGCGCGGGAGCCTCACGGCGTGAGTCGGTCCAGGACGGACCGCGTGACCAACTCCACTTGGCCCACGTCGTAAATATCCACCAGCCTGCCGGCGGGGTCCACGAGGTGAATCGCCGCATTGTGGGTATAGCCACCCAGTTGATCCGGAATGACCGTGATTCCGAATGCCGTGGTGATCTGTTTCAGCCCTTCCTCCGCGACGGGTCGCGCAGCCTCCCAACCCGGCCCGTGGCCCCGGAACCGTGTGAGATAGGAGGCCAGGTCGGCGGGCGCATCGTGCGCCGGATCGAAACTGACGCTCAGGAGCTGGAGCCTGCCCCGGGCAATCGGCTCCGCCAGTTGGCGCTCGAGTTGCGAGAAGTCGCCGCCGAGCACCGCACACATTGTCAGGCAGCGAGTGTAGATGAAATCCACCAGCACCCACCGGCCACGAAGATCGTCCACGGTGAATGCCACGCCGGATTGATTCTCGAGCGGTACCGCCGGAAGCCCGACCGGCCGACGGCGCACCGCAAGCCGACGCGCCGTCTCGGTCGTGAACGCCCGAAATCCGTCGGTGGCGATGGCAATCCCTTCCCCTCCCGCCACCAGCAGGGCAACGCTGAGGACCGCGGTGCGCAGGGCCGACATCACCTGCCAGGCGACGGGGCCGATGCGGCCGGCCCGTGGAGCAGTCCGCGGCACAGGCGCACGGTGAACCAGAGCATTGCCACGATCACGACCGCCGCCGCGACCGAGGCCACCTGATCGTAGAACTGCCACCCGGATTCATGCACCGCCCAGCGCCGCGGCACACTGGCGTGCCCCCCGGCAAGGAACATCAGGACGAATGCCAACCCGCCAAGGACATAGAGGGCGAACGCCGACCGGTCCCCCCCTCGGTCGGGGCGGTCCGCCTCACCGCCGATCAGGTGGTACATGAACGCCAGCAGCATGGGCAGCACGCCGAGCAGCAGATAGAAATGAAAATGGCCGGGGACCCAGAGCGTGTTGTGCATGACCCGGTTGACGCTGATGGTGGCGTCGATGATGGCGGGGATGATCCCCGCCGCCCAGCCGAACATCGAGAGGATCAGCAGCATGGCGGGCAGGCGCCAGCGCACGCCGGAGCGGTAAATGTTGGTGAGGGCGCCGTACGCGGTAACGGTGAAGACTGGCAGGCCGCTGGTGTAGGAGATGATCTGGCCCAACACCGCCGCCCAGCGAGGCATGGCAAAGTCCATCAACAGGTGGTGCGGATAGACGATCAGCACCATCACGGTGCTCGCGGCCCAGCCCCACAGGAAGGGGCGCGAGACGCCCCAGGGCCGGCCGGTATAGCGGGGGAGCAACTCGTACACGGCGATCACGGCCATGTAGATGCTGATGTTGATGA
>ERZ795054.1068-NODE-1068-length-27705-cov-4.745425_pt1 | contig 27705 bp, 22 predicted proteins | sample MGYA00375138_ERZ795054 | MGnify/ENA primary metagenome ERZ795054 (study PRJEB30183, sample SAMN05720215) | anaerobic digester metagenome | isolation source: active sludge of municipal wastewater-treating anaerobic digesters | place: USA | collected 2014-12-23 ... | reverse complement strand
AAGCTGAAGCCCGTGGTACAAGCGAGAGAAATATTGGCCAGGTGATGAAAACAAGAAGAAATGAGGTCTTTCTTGCTTCCAAGACAGATGACCGTACCTATGATGGTTCAATGAGGCTGATAGAAAAATCACTGAAGAACCTTCAGACTGATCACCTTGATCTCTGGCAGGTTCACAACGTTAAGAAGGCTGAGATTACTGAACTTGACAAATGGTTCACTGCCGGTGGCGTTGTTAAGGCAATGGAGAAAATGAGGGATGAGAAGGTGATCAGGTTCATTGGCTTTACAGGTCATGAGGGTCCTGATGTGCTTAAAGCAATGGCTGAGAGGTATCCTTTTGATAATGTGCTTGTTGCGTTGAATGCTGCAGATAAGCATTACGATCCGTTTATTGAGAAATTCCTGCCCACCGCCGTATCAAAGGGTATGGGCATTGTAGGCATGAAGATACCGGCACGTGACAGGATTTTTGCCCATGGAGGGATAATAACAATGAAGGAAGCCATGGAGTATGTTATGTCCTTACCGATAAGCACAATTATTGTTGGTCTTGATGACATAAAACAGCTTGAGGAAAACATAAAAATTGCTGAGAATTTCAAACCTCTTACTGCTGACCAGCTGCTTGCAATCGAGGCAAAAACAAAACCTTATTACAAGGAGATCATGTTCTTTAAGCTGCTATCCGAATGGCCTGCAGAGTGGTAGTATTGACAGCCCTTATTTTGCTTTCTGCCTGCAGGGAAAATAAAACAACTCCTGCTGCTGATAATAAAACAATAAGCTTCAGCGATGACAGTACACTGATTTTTAACGGGTCATCACTTGACAGTTGGGAAATAACCAACTTCGGTCCACAGGGTCCGGTTTCAGTTTCAGGCGATGAGCTTATACTTGGAATGGGAGAGGGATGTACCGGTGTGACTTATAAAGGCAGCGTTCCCTTAAATAATTATGAAATTTCACTTGAAGCACGCAGAAGAGAAGGAAATGATTTCTTCTGCGGGATAACTTTTCCTGTTCAGACTGAATTTTGCACGTTTATTGCAGGAGGTTGGGGTGGAGCTACTGTAGGACTGAGTTGCATAGACGGGAAAGATGCTGCTGAAAATGAAACAACCACCCTGCGTAACTTCGAGAGAAACAGATGGTACGGAATAAGGATCCGGGTCACTGACAATATGATAGAAGCATGGATTGATAACGAGAAGGTAGTTGCGCTTTCATCAAAAGGGAAAAAACTATCTGTACGGGCTGAGGTGACCTTGTCAAAACCTCTGGGACTTGCATCATGGAATACTGTTGCCGGGATCAGGAACGTGAGGCTGAAGGAGATTTAGCCGGCAGTTGGCAGGAGAAGTAAAGGCATAATGACTAAAAAATATTTTAAAATGAAAAAAATTGTTTTCACACTCGTAGGTTTATTTGTATTGTTCACTTGTCTTAATGCACAGTATTATAAGCTTATAACAGTCCCTTCAGGTACAAAAATCATAGAAAGATTTCCTCCTTCAGTGCGATATTTTTATCCCGCTTTTTCTGAAGGAAGTGTTGTCCTTAAAAACGGAACCGCAAATAAAAGTATTCTAAATTTTAATGTTCTGACAGGTGAAATTGAATTCATCCAGGACAATGACACTCTGGCAATAAAGCAAAAAGTTAATTTAGGCATGGTGCTGATTCAACAGGATACTTTTATTTACCGGGGTGAATTCTTCCGCAAAATTCACAGCGGAAAACCGGTGATTCTTGAACGTGATGCAATAAATCTCAAAGAAATAGTCAGGATGGGTGCAATGGGGCAGCCAAACCGGACCTCGGCTGTAGAGTCATATAATTCAATGAATTACAAGAGTAATATGTATGCGATAAATCCTGATGCCGATATGGAATTCAGGAGGGAACTTGAATTTTTTGTTCTGATGAATGACGGTGAACTTGTTCAGTTGAGAAAGAAAACAGTCACTGAGCTATATCCCTGGAACGCATCTGAAATTCAGAAATTCATGAAGTCGAACAAAACAAATTTTGAAAAGAGAGAGAGTATACTTCAGCTGGCTGAATTCCTTTCAGGCCTTTAATACCAGCTTTCTATCATAATCAGCGAAGTCGGATCAAAATTAAAGCACCAGGAATATGAAGAAAATCATGTTATTTATTGCCGGAGTTGCATTGCTGGCCTCCTGTAAAACCAATCAGTTATATCTGAATGTTGTGGAACCGGCCCCGGTGACAATACCTCAGGATGTTAAAAATGCCGGCATAATAAACAGGTATCTGCCTACAGATGAGAGTAAGGTAATTGATGCTATTGACAGGACCCTGTCACTTGAAGGAAAAAATCTCGACAAGGATGGTGCAGCAGAAAGTATTAATGGATTGAAAGAGGAACTATCAGCAAATGAGCGCTTTGCTGAAGTAAAGGTTATTGATGATATTAAATTCAAAACTCCGAAACTTACTGTTTTCCCTGCTCCCCTTACATGGGAGATAGTTGACATGATTTGCCGGGAACAATCTGTAGATGCGCTGTTTGCGCTGGAAAAATATGATACTGATACACACATTGATTATTCAACTTCAAAAAGAGAAGTCAAGACACCTCTCGGAAATATTCCTGCCATCGAACACCATGCCAACATGCAGACAGTTGTGAAAACCGGCTGGAGGATCTATTACCCTGCAGGAAAAGCTATCCTTGATGAATATATTTATAATGAGTCTATTAACTTTTCAGGTTCAGGCATAAATCCTCTTGTAGCTGCTGCAGCGCTCATAGGAAGAAAAGATGCTGTTAACCAGGTGAGCAATAAAGCCGGCAGGGGATATGCAATACGTATTCTGCCTTACCAGATAAGGGTTACACGGGATTATTTTGTAAAGGGAACAGGCAATTTCAAGGTTGCAAAGCGCAGGGCACAGATGGGTAAGTGGAATGAAGCGGCAGAACTATGGGAAAAGGAGACCGATAACGGAAAGGGTAAAATAGCTGGAAGAGCCTGCTATAATATGGCTATAATCAATGAGATAAACGGCGATCTTGATGCAGCGCTCAAATGGGCCCAGAAATCTTATGAGGATTACAACAACAAGCTTGCCCTGCATTATACGAGGATACTTGAAAACAGAAAGTATAAGAATGAGGTTCTGAATCAACAGTAATCTCTTTCAGGAAAATAAGTCTATTTACTTTCAGGCAGTAATTGTGCCTGATTAATTTTCATTGCTGCTGTTCTAAGCAGGTTTGCAATCTTTTCTTAACTTAGTAACCTTTCAGATTAATATCTTAATAATCTAATAACTACCTGATCTATGAAAACTGTTTCATTATTTTTCGCAACACTTCTGGTGACACTTATGTTCACCTCATGCAAACCTCAGACTGCTCCTGTGGCAGCTCCCGTAAAAACCGATATCTCCGAATTTATCGGACAATGGACAATAGATGTTGAAGGTGGCGGCGTAAGCTGGCTCGAAGTCACACAGCAGGATGGTTATCTCGATGGTAAACTGCTCTGGATTGGAGGAAGCGTCCTCCCTGTCGGTTCAGTATTTCTCGAAAAAGATCATATTCTTGTTGTACAGCGTACAAATAATATTGTAAGGGAAAAGGATGAGAAAAACAATCCCGTTAAAACACAGCAGCTTACAAACTGGCTCGAAGTTGTTAAGAATGGTGATAAAATAGAAGGTATGCTTCTGAATCCGAAAAGCAACGGGCTTGGTGTTGATACAGCAAGATTCACAGGTACAAAGCTTCCTGCTCCTCCTGCAACCCCCGACCTTTCGAAGGTAAAATATGGTGAACCAGTCACCCTGTTCAATGGCAAGGATCTTGCCGGATGGAAACTTGTTAATGAAAGCTCCAAAAACGGCTGGACAGTGACCGGCGGCGTTCTTTCAAATAGCCCTGTTCAGGTTGAAGGCCAGCCTCATGTATATTATGGAAACCTCAGGACTGAACAGGAATTTGAGGATTTCAACCTTAAGCTCGAGGTTAATATTCCTGAGGGAAGCAATAGCGGTGTATATCTGAGGGGTATGTACGAGATACAGGTTGTCGACTCTTATGGAAAGGCTCTTGATCCTCATAATATGGGTGGCCTGTACAGCAGGGTTTGCCCGACTGTAAGCGCAGAGAAAAAGGCAGGACAATGGCAGTCAATGGACATGACCCTGTGCGACAGGCATGTGACTGTGGTTCTTAACGGTGTTAAGATAATTGATAATCAGCCGGCTTATGGTCCTACAGGTGGTGCAATCATCTCTGATGTATTCAAGGCAGGTCCTATCTACCTCCAGGGTGATCATGGTACTGTTAACTACAGGAATATTGTGCTTACCCCAATTGTAAAATAATGGAAAGTTCCAGGTCAACACGCCGTGAATTCATTGGTAAAGCCGGTTTGGTTACAGCCGGAGTATCTCTTGGTGTTTCTTCCCTGAGCGCTGCAAGCTATAACAGGGTGATGGGTGCCAATGAGAAAATAAGAATGGGATTCATAGGTGTAGGCAACAGAGGTTCGCAGTTGCTTAAACTGTTTATGGATCAGCCTGACCAGGAGGTTGCAGCCCTCTGCGACATCTATGAGCCATATCTTAAGCGCGACAGAAGCACTGTGGATCAGAGGTACCTTGCAATGATGCCGGGCCAGATTCCCAAAATGGGAGAACAGTTTCCCGTAAAGCCCGAACTTTACACTGATTTCAGGAAGTTGCTGGAAAACAAGAATATAGATGCTGTGTGTATTGCTACTCCTGATCACTGGCATGCAATAATGTGCATCGCAGCTGTTCAGGCAGGAAAAGATGTTTATGTTGAGAAACCTCTGACAAACACTCTTGTCGAAGGACGGAAGATGGTTGAAGCTGCTGAAAAAACTAAAAGAATTGTGGCTGTTGGTCTCAACAGGAGAGGTAATGTGGTATTCCAGAAACTGGCTAAGGAACTTGCTGCCGGCAAACTGGGAAAGATATCAGTAGGACGTGCAGCACGGATAAGTAACATGGCTCCTGATGGTATTGGAAAGCTCAAACCCGAAAATCCTCCCAAAGATTTCAACTGGGATATGTGGCTTGGTCCGCGGGCATACAGACCATATCAGTACAATATTGCGCCTTATATGTTCCGCTGGTGGAGCGAATATTCAAGCCAGATGGGTAACTGGGGTGTGCATTACATGGATGCAATCCGCTGGATGATGGGAGAGAAGGCCCCTGTTGCAATAACAGCGCATGGTGGAAAATATATTCTCGATCATGATGCTGATATCCCTGATACAATGCAGGTTACATTCGAGTTCGCTTCTAAAAAGCTAATATCTTTTGGAATATATGAAGCAACAGGCGGAGATATCTTTCCCTATGGTGAACTGGAATTAAGGGGAACAAAAGGTAATGTATATGCTAATGAGAGAGGTTATAAAATATTCCCCTCATCTGCAGGACAGTTTCAGAAATGGAGCAAACAGGTTGAAGAAGAGGAGTTTAAGAATCCAAGCAAGATACTCGATGATGGCAGCAGCGCTGACTCAACATCCGGCCTTATAAGGAATTTCCTCGATTGCATCAAATCAGGAAACCAGCCCTATTGCAATCTTGAGGAGGGTCACAGGTCAACTTCCTTTGCCCACCTAGCCAATATTGCTGTGGCAACAAAGGAGAGACTCCTGTGGGATGCTGATAAAGAGAGGTTTACAAACAGTGAAAAGGCCAACAGCATGCTTCAGTACGAGTACAGATCACCCTGGAAACTTTAAAAGACAAGATGCAAACACGCAGAGAATTTATAACTAAGGTTTCAGCTGCATCAGCTGCTGCTGTATTATCTCCGGGGAAGTTTATTACAGCCCCGGTAACTTCTTCTTCCCCGGCAAAAATAAAAATAGCAGGGGTAAGCACAAATTTTGAGAGGGAACCCCTGATACGCCCTTTCGGGTTCAAGGGAGGTTATATGACAGAAATATGGCAGTCAGTTGCCTGGATGAAGAGTGAATCGGGAAATCATTCAACAGGTCTGTGCTCCCAAAGCGTTTTGTGGTCTGATGCTTCAGTATTCGCATCGCATTCTGAAAGTGGTGGCAACTCCCTTATGTATGCAATGACAGAAAGGGCAATGCAGATTATTAACGGCCAGACTTTCACAAATCCTGTTGATCTTCTCGACCAGCTCTATCCTGAAATTTATGAGTATGGTAAGAAAGTAACAGCAAATCCTGCTCTCAGGAAGACGTTCGCACTGAATGCCCTTGTAGCTGTGGATAATGCTGCCTGGCTGCTCTATGCTAAAGAGAACAATATCAATACTTTCGACAACCTGATTCCGGCAGCATACAAGCCTGCACTTTCGCACAGGCATGCAAGGGCAGCAGGCATACCCCTGATGGCATATTCAATACCAATCGAAGAGATAAAAGCAGCAACAGGGCAGGGATACTTTTTCATGAAGATAAAGATTGGCCAGCCCGGATCACAGGAAGAAATGCTGGAAAAGGATAAAGCCCGTTTATCGGCAATTCACAAGGCAATAGGTGATGTGCGGACCTCATATACGAAAAATGGTAAGCTGCCATATTACTTTGACGCAAACGGGAGATATGAGTCGAAAGAAACCCTTTTGAAACTTATCGATCATGCGAAAAAAATCGGAGCCTTCGATCAGATTGCAATAATTGAGGAGCCATTCCCTGAAGAGTACAGGGCAGATGTGAAGGATATACCTGTAAGGCTCGCAGCTGATGAATCGGCGCATACTGTTGAGGATGCACTTGAACGCATCGAAATGGGATATAAGGCTGTGGCGCTGAAAGCCATCGCCAAGACTCTCAGCATGACAATGAAGATTGCCCAGGCAGCTTATGAAAAAAACATACCTTGTTTCTGTGCCGACCTTACTGTGAATCCTGTGCTTGTCGACTGGAACAAGAATGTTGCTGCAAGACTGGCTTCATTTCCTGGTATTGGTGATCTTGGGCTTGTGGAGAGCAATGGTCATCAGAATTATCGTAACTGGGAAACGATGAAAAGCTACCATCCCCGCAGAAACGGCAAATGGGTTGATGTGAAGAATGGTGTTTACGAGCTTGATGATGAGTTCTATTCTTCAGGCGGAGGCATCTTTGATCCCATGCCTCATTATGAAGAAATGTTTAAAGCTCATCTTTAACTGAGAGCTGCCCTGTGTATCATTGAACTGCACAGATAATATCTAAATTTTGAGTCTTTGTATATCAATGAGGTTACTCTATAACCCTCTGTGATCCTCTGTGTTCCTCTGTGTCCCTCTGAGTAACTTCTTAATTTCTAATCACCAATACAATATATTTCAGATGAGGTTCTTATAATCAGCCTGTCTCCTGAAATAGCAGGAGTGGCCTGTATCTCCCCTTTAAGCTTGTTCTTTGCAACAAGCTCATATTTTCTTCCCTCCCTTATAACTGATGTCTCTCCGCTGAGGGAGGTAAAGTATATGAGTCCGTTTGAATATACCGGTGATGAATTGTATCTGCCGGTCATTTTTTGTGTATAAACAATTTTTCCGGTCTTTGCCTCCAGGCATCTCAGCTGGTTTTTTGTGTTGACAGTGTAGATCAGTCCATCCTTTATAAGAGGTGTAAGAAGTTGAAGTATAGGCTCCTTCAGCCTCCAGACTATATGAGTTGAGCTTATGTCCCCTGTACCTGAAGGATCGACCGCAAGCAGTTCACAGTACTGTCCACCGCCAGGTTCAGTAACAAAACCTGTATAGAAAAATACTAGTCCGTTTTCAAAGAAGGGCATTGAAATAGTCGAGTCTTCGCCCTGGATAACCCTCCATACTTCTCTGCCGGTTTTTACGTCATAGGCAATACAGACAGCTGAACCGTTAGATATCAGCAGATCCCTTCCGTTAACACTGATTACAATCGGTGTGATATAGGCCTTTTTTCCGATTGGTTGCAGTTTGTCATACAGTTCCTTTGGCCTGTCTGTCTTCCAGATTGTTTTGCCGGTCGTTTTGTCAAGTGCTGCAATATATTGAACATCAGTTCCTTCAAGATGAAGTATCAGCATGTTTTTATAAATAACAGGTGAAGAGGCGGGTCCCTGTACATGTTCGCAGTTCAGGTCATTCCTTTTCCAGATCACGCTCCCGTCTTTTGTGCTCAGACATGCTGTACCTGTTGTTCCGAAATGAATATATACCAATCCCTCTTCAATGCAGGGAGTGGGAGTGGCATAACTGTTCAGATCGTGCTTGCCGTAAATTTTATCCTGCTGGAAAAGCTTAATGCTGTAAAGCTCTTTTCCGGTTTTCAGGCTGTAGCACAGTGCATACATTTCTTTTCCTTCAGGAGTGGCAGAAGTTATCCATACCTGCTCTCCCCATATAACAGGAGACGACCATCCTTTGCCCTTTACGCTTGTTTTCCAGACTATATTCAGTGAGTCATTCCACTTCTGAGGAATATGATTTCCGTGAGCGATGCAGTTAAGGTTTGAGCCTCTGAAGTGGCTCCAGGTTGTTTCCTGTCCGTATGATACAACTGAAATAAACAGGAGTAGGCAAATCAGTACTTTAATCTTCATGTTATTGATTTTATCTGGTCTTTAAGATTATCAGCATCGAATACTTTTTTCCAGTCGGGCTTTATGAATTCATTTAGTCCTCTCTGGAGGGCTTTATTTGCAGCATCAGAGAATACTGCTCCCGGCAACTCATTGAAGAGCACAGCCATCTGTATCCTCAGGTGTCCGAGCAGGAAATCACGCGCTGCATCTGCCGGAACTCCTTTTTTAATTACCTCCTCAAGTCCCTGTCTAATCACATAAACACATGTTGAAGCTAGTGTCTCAACAAGAGCAGGTTCCAGTAATCCCATCTGCTCAACGCTTATCCTGTGGCATCGGTAGATTGGCGCATAAAAGGTGCGTGCAAGCTTCTCACCTCTTTCATAGTCTGAATCAGGGCCATTCATCAGAGAACACACAATAGACTGCTTTGCAGCTACACCTCCGAAATGATCCTTCATCTTTTCCTCTTCGGCCTCCCAGTTAAAAATTGAAGGATGACAGGGATGTGTTATGAAACAGCCCACATCAGGCCTGGCTTTTAGTTTTCCGGCCAGAGCTGCTGCCGGATCGAGGGTTATTGCCAGAGAACTGCTCTTCATCATTGGAATTATCTCTCCCGATACTTTTTCAAGAGCAACATCGGGAACTGCCAGAATTACAATATCTGATTCTGCTATGCATTTATCTGCCTGTGAAACAGATACGCCTTTTTCTTTCAGTTTCTCAATGCCTTGTTGACTTAGTTCAAGATAAAACATTTCATAGCCTGAATTCTTCAGGTTATGAGTTAAACGGAGACCCATTTTCCCTCCTGCGCCGACTAATGTAACCTTTTGCATGATTTTACGTATAATTCTATTTGAACTCTTCTATCATTATTTTTCTTCCTGTTTCTGCAGATTTATAACATGCCCATATCAGCCTGACTGTCTCGAGGTTATCCTCCCCTGTATTTTCCGCCTTGCCTGTGCCTTTTATCGCTTCCAGAATATTCGTGTTTATGTGTATTCCGCTTTCATGGTTGACAATGTAATCAGGATCAGCCCATTGATAGGAGGGAAAGGTGACAGTTTCCGAAACTGTTTTGTCCCTTGTAGTTGTTCTTATTTCAAAACCTGGTCCAAGGTAAACCGAACCTTTTTCTCCCTCGGCAAGTATATGAACTGTTGAAAAGGCATCATGCTCAACAACAGAAGCATACGACATTTCCGCATAGACAGGTATGCCGCTTCTCATGTTCATGAGCACAACTGCAAGATCTTCACCCTTTATACCTTTGTTTATGGCTCTTGTTTCGCACCAGAGTTCTTTGCATTCTCCGAAAAGAAATCGAGTCACATCGAGGATGTGTGAACCCATATCGGTGAGTATGAAATGATCGAGCTCTCTCAGGAAAGGCTGGTTGTCAAATACAGGGTATCCTGACAGGAATGATACTCTCGCCTTAAACGTTTTACCAATCACACCGGAATCAAGAATCTGTTTAAAGCGTCTCACAGGAGCCTGCCACCTGTAGTTCTCATGTATGTAAAGTCTTGCTCCTGCTTTAATACAGGTATCAACAATATCCTTCGCGGTCTCAAAATCTGGGGCCATTGGTTTCTGGCAGATAATATGCCTTACCCCATGCTTCACAGCCATCTTTACAAATTTTGCATGGGTATCGACGTCTGTAATGATATCAGCAAAGTCGGGCTTTTCTTTTCTGAACAGCTCCTCTGCATCATCATAAATATGAGGTACATTAAAATACTCAGCAATTTTCTCTGCTTTGGACCTTGTTCGGTTGTAAACGGCAATCAGTTCAATATCTGCAAGTTCACTCCAGGCGCCAATCTGAAATTTCGACCAGAAGCCACAGCCAAGTACAGCCAGTTTAAGTTTTTCCATAGATTATATGATTATTTTCCTGAGGTAATCAACACTTTCCTTTGCCCAGGCTTCTTCTTTTTTTATTGTTGCATCAATATTAGTCTCAGGTGGAGTCCAAAGTTCAAGGATGGCGCTGTTACACCTCCCTGTTTCATTCAGCTTTTTCACAACATCACTTATATTAAGCATGCCTTTACCTGCAGGAGTGCCTTCAATTGATATTCCCATTTTATGCGAAAGTCGTCTAATCGAAAAATCCTTCACGTGGAAATTAATTGTATATGGTATCAGGATTTTAGCAACTTCCTCAAAGCCTTCGCCGGCACCCATGGAGTTTACAGAATCGAGACAGATTCCAACCAGATCACTTCCGGTATCCTGAATTATCTTTTCAAATTCCCTGGCCTTAAGCCTGTCGTGGTTTTCGAGGGCTAGTTTAATTCCGGCCGACCTGAATTCAGGCAGGAGTTCCCGAATAATTGCAACAATATCCCTCAGCCCTGGTTCAAAGCCCTGGCTGTCAATTACCATTCTCAGGACAGGTGATCTCAGAAATGAAGCCGTTTTCAGGCATCGAATTGTGTGTTCAGTCTGCAGCCCTCTGCCTCCCATTTCAATGTTCACATTCCTGCTGTCGGCATAATTAAGCAATACAGAAAGCTTTTCAGTATCCCAGGTTTCAAGTGGAAGATTATCAGCTATCTGTACAAGGTTCAGTCCGAGTTCACAGGCCTTGTCAACAAGAGCTTTAGCTGAGAGTGGTTTAGCCGGCAGAGACCCCGGGACTCCCACAGCCCAGGTATATGTATATGAGCTGATTCCAGGTATCATAGCTTTTCTAAGGCAGTTCAAATCCTTTTGCAACATCATCGAGGATAAGTATCCAGTCATTGCCTCTTCCTCCTGATGGAGGATTGAATTTTCTGGGCCTCATATCATCAATAGTCTCAATGAGAGTTGATTCTCCTGTACGCGGATCGTACCAATAGGCATGCAGACCCCCGGCACCAAGTTTATTGATGTCTATTGTTGCACTCATTCCTGTCGGGAAATAGATAAAGGCATAGCCATCGCCCCTGGTGGCAACAACATAATCAGTATCAGGATAGTATGATGGCATAATCAGGGTCTGATCGGGATAACGGGAAGTGAAAGGCCTGGACTCAATTAACCTCCGTGCATAAATAAGCTGTTTAGCGCCCGGAAGATCCAGAACCTCCGTCCAGTTATGCCTTGCCAGTCCCACAGCTTCCTTGTCCTGTGTTTTCATCTGCCATATCGGGTGACAGCCGTAAGTATGACCAAATGAACCGCTGAACAGGTTCCAATAGAGTGCCTGCCTTACATCTGCATCATCAAACCATCCTAGTACTTCCGGATTCCAGTTCACAGGGTGGTCCTCATATCTTGGTTCGCCGTCAAAGCATGGTTTTACAGGATTTAGGCCGTAATCCCTAACGATGATTTTCTTATAAATTGAATAACTTCTCTGACCATGGCCTGTCTGGCACATATTGAAATCAAGCCAGCTTTCATTATGAAACCATTCCGATGAACTTCTTTCTCCGCCCGGATGGTAAGTCATAAGGTGATTATTGTCAACTGATTTGATGCCTTCAGCCATTGCTTTCCATACCGGAAAGTTATCACCTCCGCCTTCGCGGTCACCTCCGATAATCCAGATAATGTTTTTGCTGTCCCTGTACCTGCTGCCTATCCACTGACCGTATTTATAGGCATTCTCCTTGTTGAAGATCTTAGGACCCTTGCCCCATCGCTGGGGATCTACCTTATCGCCCCAGGTAGGAAGCAAGCCTATATAGAGTCCTTTCTCAGCAGCCTTGACAATAACCCAGTCAACATGCTTCCAGTATGCTTCATCCGGTTTTAAGGGATCGTTATTGATAAGCGGCCTGTTACCCTCCATGTTCGGAGTGTTCAGTCCGTCAAGTTCTGCCAGTGCTACTGCCTGTATTACAGTGAAGCCTTTTGCCCTGCGGTTTTCAAGATATTTCTCCGTATCCTTTTTGTCAAGCCTGTGGAAGAGTTCCCATCCTGTGTCCCCGAGATAAAAGAAAGGAGTTCCGTCATCATGGATAAGAAACCTTCTGTTTTCAGAAATCTTAAGCTTTCCATGGGAAAAATCAACGGAAGGCCCCTGCCACGATGGTTGAGAATAGCCTGGATTTGATACCAGTAAAAGTAAAATTGTCGTTACAATCGTATTTTTCATGTGTTATATTATTATATATCAATATTTTATTTATAATTTAATCAGAACCCACCCCTGCCCCTCCCGGGAGGGGAGCCCCAAACGCCTGATGCCTTAATCACGCAAACCTTGAATAAACGATCATCACCAGGCCAATCAGGTAAAATGTGAACATGAGTGCCAGCAGCAGGTTTGTTCCTTTCGGGGCATCTTTAAATTCCTTCCATACAAATATGCCCCATAAAGCTGCCACAACAGGTGCTGAATTGCTCAGCCCGTAAGAGATGGCAGGACTGGCTGCTCCAACTGCCATGAAGCTTACAGAGTTTCCAAGACACCAGATGGCTCCTCCGAGCATGCCAAGTAGATGTGTCCTTGTGTCAGCCCTGAACCATTCAGAAAACCTGACAGGTGTTCCTTCAACAGGTCTGGCCATGAAGACGGGATTTACTATTGCTGTACTGACCAGTGCACCTATTGAGAAGAAAACCACTGCTGTATATGAGCTTATTTTTCCGGCATCAGCGGGACCAAAATCGGTCGCCAGGGATGATGCCACAAACCTGTAAAAGAATGCAATGCATAGGCCGGCTGCAAAAGCGAGCGCTATGCCTTTAAATGAGGGCTTTTTCTGCTGGCTGGCAAGTTTCCTGTACGATTGCATGCTGACAAGTATTGCAAGAATTATTACTCCTGTGCCTCCGAAAAGCAAAACAGGATTACCTTCAGGTTTGCCTATATAATTAATTAGTATTCCAAGTGTCCATCCTATACCCCCGCCTATAGGAAATGCCACCGACATACCTGCAACGGAAATTGAGGCTACAAGAAGCAGGGTGCCTATGTTCCAGATAAAGCCGCCAAGTGCTGCCGAGAAGAGGTTTCCTGCATCAGCCTGGGCAAGGTCGGGGAAAAAACTGCGACCCTGGTTCCCGAAACTTCCGAATGTGAAAGCCATTATCAATGAAAATAATATTATGCCGAGAGAATAATCCCAGTAAAACAGCTCAAACCTCCATTCCTTTCCAATCAGATTCTGCGTGTTTTGCCATGATCCCCAGCAGACCATTGCAACAAAACACAGAAAAACTGCCAGCGAATAGTTTTGTACAAGTACCATTTGTATTATTATTTATAGGTTAATAGTGAAGGTAACTTTATTTATTAATTATTCCTTCAATGAAGGTAACCGAAAATGGCCCGGTATTCAGATTGTTAAGGTCATCTGGTTTATCCTTTTTGCAGTTGATAATCCAGGATGGATCGTTGCAGGCAGCTTCAAATGATTCTGTTTCAAGGCTGTACAGGACGGCATTTTCAATTGCAATATCAAGTGATACTGTCTGGAACAGGTGACTGAAATTCATCAGCGCAATCTTTATCTGTTGTCCCTTTCTAAGTGCCAGTACCTCAATGCTGAGTGGCGACGAACTGTAACTTTTCACAATCCCGAAGGTTTTATCGGACAGTATCCATTTAAACAGATGGTATACAGGGAACAGCATCCCCGGTTTTGTTCTGAAACTGTCAGACCACCTTGTATCATAAATGCCCTGCATTATGCCTCTTTCACCTGCTGTTTCATGATAAGTAACTGCAGAGACTCCTGATTCGGCAAGATACTTAAAGCTTCCTGCAGTCCAGCAGGCGCCGAAAAGCGACATTAGTCTGCTGTCAGCCTGGGGAGGAAACTTCCCGGAACTGCATGGTACTTCATAGTTCTCAATACTGGCATTGAAACGTCTCTGAATATTAACAGGCGAAACCCTAATCAGCTTTTCACCTGCAAAGGCTCTGGCGCTCTCAATTGCATATTGCTGTGCTTTCAGGTTTTCAACAAGAGTGCCGTTGTCTGATGCATGTTCCTGAGGATGAACAGCGAAGCTGATGAAATCGGCATTAGTGAGCTTATCTTTCTGTCTGTTGAGTTGTGCAAAGTTTGCATTTGTACCTGTACCTGCCTTTATTGAGGCACTGTATTTTTTCAGGACTGAATATGAATGTTGCGCAACATTCTCAGGAGTGAGCTGCAGGTTTTTATGAAAGATGGTAACAATTGCTTCTTTTAATCCTTTTCTTCCTAACCATTCGGTGAAATCGTCAAGCTGCTTCAGATAATTGTCGTCAGGAAAAAGAATGAATTCATTTATGCAGCCAGTCTTTTCAGCTTCCTCCAGCGCTCTGTCTGCCGGAATTCTCCAGTTTTCGTCGAATAAGTAAATATCAGTTCTGTAATGACTGAATCCGATCTCTTTTATCAGGTTCAGCTCAGAGTCTTCCAAAGCTTCAGGCCTTGTTGACCTTCCAATTCCTGTTGCAGGCAAAGGAAGACCCGTACCTGTTTCAATGCTGATCCTGGTTCTTTTTACGGCTTCTGGAGATAAAACTGTATTGTTTACAACATTGAAGACCACTTTCTGACTCAGAGTCTGACCTTTTTCAAGTCTGACAGGAAAGGGAAGATGAAGAGGTGTGGAGTAGGTTTTGAAAGAGGCATCAGTCCAGTTGCGCTGGTCTTCAGTTTCAAAGATATCACCGGTGAATTCAATATTACATTCACATCCTTTTGATATCCAGCTCATTGCTTTTATATCAATAAATGGCTGCTCTGCACTTATCGCAGTTGGGAACTGCAGTTTTTCCGGTTGTCCGTCGCTGTGTGTAATTGTACAGTCTTCTCCGGCGCAGCCTTCGACAGGATGTAAAATGCAGAAGCCAATACGGTTCTTTTCACTTGCCTCGGTTATTTCACCGGTAAATTCAAAAGTTATTGAATTATCATTTTTCCCCGTCAGCTCATAGTCTGCTTTAAGGCTGATCCTGTCGCCTTTATAAATGCAGCTGTATTTAATCCGGAATGAATCTGTGTTTCTCGTAATCTGTTCTGAAGTAATTTCTGGTACAATTGTCAGCCAGTTCCTGTCTCTTACTGCCGGATATATCATTCTCAGTATTTCATTTCCCCCGGCAGAAATAAACCTTAAATTGCCATTCTCATACAGCATATCCAGTATCCCTGCTTTGAGCTTCATTGATGGTTTCTGAATATGACCACCACACCATATATGTCTGATATCCAATGACATTATTGTCAGAAGGAAAGATTTTTAAGATAGTCGCCGGATGATTTAAGGCAGGCAAGGCCATCCGGGACATTGTCTCTCTCAACAAAATAGTGTTTTATTCCCTGCAAATCAGCTTCCCTGAAGAGTGAGGGGAAATCAATTATTCCGCTTCCGGGACATTCAAAATCCTGTGCTTCTCCGGGTGCCATATCCTTAACATGCAAAACAGGAAATCTTCCGGGATATTTCTTCATGACTTCAAGCGGAACGGCACCGCCTTTTTTGACCCAATACAGATCCAGTTCACAGAATACAAGATCCTTATCGGTATTATTCATGAGGTAATCGAAAGGCAATACGTTATCCATCTGAAGAAATTCCTTATTATGATTGTGCCAGCAAAGTATTAGTCCGTTATCTGCGCATACCTTTCCGAGATAATTCAGCCGTGTGGCACTTTTTTTACAATCTTCCGGTGAAAAGGGGCCTCCTGTGTACCAGGGCCAGTAGACAACAGCATATTTAACTTTCAGACTTTTAAGAAGTTTTATGCTGTTTTTCAGTTCATCTTCTCCCGCCTTAAATTCGAATCCTCCTGCCGGAAGGCTCATTCCTATGCTATCGAGATAATCAAGAAAGCTTACTGCCGAGTCGCCCATAAAGTTGCCGGTTTCAATCTCAGTGAAGCCATAAGATGCTGTTTGTCTGAGAACTGACTTCCAGTCTCCTTTGAGCTCTTTGCCGATAATTCCGCTTATAAAACCGAAATTTTTCAGCTTCTTCTTTCCTTCAACCGAAAATGCATCAAATGAAAGCATTGCTGCAGAGGCTGCAAGGGCTGTTGTTGAGATAAATTTTCTTCTTGTTATCATAGAGTTGCTTTTTTTTATTTACCACGGAGTTACACAGATTTTCACGGAGTTCACATGGAGTGAAAACAGTGTAACTTTATGTTCAACACCGTGTTACTCAGTGGTAAAAAATCAAATATTATATTGAAGGCAAGGTCCAGGGTTTACGATAAATTGGAGTAATAAGCTGGTTTGCCTTTTCACTGTTTGTAAACCTGTTGTTTGCATCATCCCATAGCAGCATCGATTCTCCGCATCTTGCTGCTATGTTGGGAATATGTACATGCAGGGCTGCTGCTCTTCCTATTGCTGGTGTGCAAACGGGCTTCTGCCTCGATCTTATGCAATCTATAAAGTTTTTTGCATGTTCAGCATGTGATTCCTTTCCTTCTGTAAATTTATATTCATCTGTCTTTCCTTTCTTTGCCTGGCTATCCCATTCAGGCCTGAGAATAAGTTTGTTCCGGTCAACTGTAATTGTCCCCTTGTCGCAGACGAATGCAAGGCCGTAAGGTGAATCGTAGGGTCCGCTCTGTATCCCTGCCGTCATATCCCAGTTGATTACAAAATCATTGTTGGGATAGATTATATTCATTGAATCGAATGTTTCACGCATTCTGGGTTCTTCGGATGTGTTTGCCCCGTACACGAGTACTTTTTCGGGACCTTTTGTAATATTGCCTGCCCACAGTGCAATGTCGAGAAGGTGAACACCCCAGTCCGACATCAGTCCGCCGCCGTAGTCCCAGAACATCCTCCAGATCCCATGGAACCTGTTTTTGTTGAAAGGCCTCATAGGAGCTGGTCCGAGCCACATGTCAAAATCAACACCTGCAGGAACAGGTTCATCAGGTATCACAGGAAGACCAACTCCATAAGTGAAATTGGCCCAGATATTAACCCTTCTGAGCCTGCCCGTTTTTCCGGAATTAATAAGCTCAATTGTTTTAGGGAAAATGAAACTGCTTCTTTGCTGCTGTCCCACCTGTACAACTCTTTCCCCGTAATAATCTGAGGCTTTTACAATAATATTGCATTCAGCTATTGAATTAGCCATAGGCTTTTCAACATAAACATCCTTGCCGGCCTGAAGTGCATATACTGCCATAAGACAATGCCAGTGGTCGGGTGTGCCAATAATTACTGCATCTATATCCTTCTGTTCCAGCAGCTTTCTGAAGTCCTTGTATAGCTTCGGCTTCTGATTGAATTTTTTCTGAAGGTCTGCAGCTTTCTCATTGAGGACATTTTCATCAACATCACAAAGTGCAACACAGTTCACACCCGGATTGGCCAGATGCTGCTGAAGGTCTCCATAGCCCATGTTTCTGCAACCGATAAGACCGATATTTATGCTGTCGGAAGGGGAGGAGTAAATTTTTGAAGCATCCGTAAAGCCTGCTAATCCTGCTCCGGCAGTAGTCAGTGCAGTTGTGGCAATGAATTTTCTGCGATCCATGTTCTGTTTTATTTTTTGTTTTGAATATACGTATATCAGGTAAGTGTCTTAACTTTAATGCATATTAACCATAAATATATAATGAAAAAAGCAATTGCATTGTTAACTGCGGTTTTAATTATTGCACTAAACTCCTGCAAAAACAATCATCAGGATATCAGGAGAATGAATGACACAATACTTTTTTCCGATACAATTCAGTATCATCCTGTCAGAATCAGTAAGGAAGACGGTTCAATATTACCATGGTTTTCTGCTGATAAGGGTGAATCCTATGACACGGTTCTTATGCTTGTATGGGATTTCTGGGATAAAATGGAAACTGATTCAAATGGTCTGAAATATTTTATGAACCACCAGGTATGGAAACCCGGACATGATATGAGGGGACTGGGAGGAGATCAGATAAACATGGCGCTTTCATCATGGCGACTGCTTTATGCATATACCGGATATCCGGAAGTGATTGATAATATGAGATATATGGCTGACACATACCTCGATCGATCCCTCTCTGCCGCAGATGATAAATGGCCTTTCATTCCATATCCCTATAATACTGATATACATTCAGGCAGATATGATGGTGATATGAGAAACGGAAAAGGAATAACCCAGCCCGATAAGGCCGGTTCCTTCGGCTATGAGCTTGTCAGTCTGTATAAAATGACAGGTGAAAAGAAATATCTTGAGGCCGCAATAAGAATCGCTGAAACTCTTGCTTTAAAAACAGAAGCGGGCGACAGTGTTAAGTCTCCTCTTCCCTTCAGGGTAAATGCAAAGACAGGAGAGACCGGTTCACTCTTTGACAATATGGGTTCCGGGAAAAAAGTGAGACCTGCACTTTATACCTCAAACTGGACCGGTACCATGTTGCTTTTTGAAGAGATGCAGGTACTTGATACGGAGAACAGGGACCTTTACAAAAAGTGCTTTGACACCTTCCTGAGCTGGATGGAGAAATATCCTCTCAGAACAAACAAGTGGGGTCCGTTTTTCGAAGATATCCCCGGATGGAGCGATACACAGACAAATGCAATAAGCTTTGCACAGTTCATTATGGAACACAGGAATTTATTCCCTGAATGGGAGAAGGATGTAAAAAATATAATAGAATGGACTTACAGGGAGCTGGGTAACACGGAGTATGAGAAATACAAGGTTGTGGTTATGAATGAACAGACTGTTTACAGGGTACCAGGTAACAGTCATTCTTCAAGGCAGGCATCAATCGAACTTCTTTATGCTTCCCTGACAGGTGATTCAAGCTATACTGAGAATGCAATCCGTACACTTAACTGGGCAACATACACTGTTGCACCAGACGGAAGGAACAGGTATATCCGTGATGATATCTGGCTGACAGATGGTTATGGCGATTATGTGAGGCATTATCTCAGAGCCATGGCTGTGCGCCCCGATCTTGCACCTGCGGAAAATCATTTGCTGTCATCTTCATCTGTTGTAAAATCAGTCAGTTATGAAAAAAACATGATCGTTTTCAAAACATGGGATATTAACGGTGATGTCATTCTGCGGCTTACTGATAAACCCGAATTTATCAGGGTTAACGGCAAAGAAATTCCTGAAAATGACAGTGACTGTAATGAATGCTGGAGGTGGATGCCTCTTGAACGCGGAGGTGTTGTCTCTCTCAGCTATTCAGGAGGAAACAATATAGAAGTTTCTTTCTGACTGCTGTATCAGTCATCAATCTATCTGTCAAGCCATTCAAGCCAAAGCTTCAGGTTATAGGTCCATGAACCGATGTGTTCGTTTTTTGTACTCAGACCATAACCGTGCCCTCCCTCAGAAACTATATGCAGCTCAGCAGGGATGCCCTTAGCCTGTAAAGCTTTGTACATCAGGATGCTGTTTTCTGACGGAACTGCTTTGTCATCATCTGCAAGGAAAAGTATTGCAGGAGGTGTATCAGAACTGACCTGTAACTCGTTTGAATATAGTTTCACAAGTTCAGGATCAGCATCCTTGCCCAGGAGAGCTTCACGTGAGCCTTTGTGTAATGAAGGATCGGTGAAGGTAATAACCGGATACATCAGAATCATGAAGTCAGGTCTGCAGCTCATCCTTTCAACCGAATCGGCAGAATTCTTATTTCCATAATCAAAATGAGTACCAAGTGTTGAAGCAAGGTGACCGCCGGCTGAAAATCCCATAATGCCTATTCTGGAAGGATTGATGTTCCATTTTGCAGCATTGGAACGTACAAGTCTCATAGCCCTCTGGGCATCCATAAGCGGAGTCTTATGCGGTACCTCACAATTTCCGTAAACCGGCAGCCTGTATTTCAGAACTATGCCTGCAACGCCAATTGAATTAAGGTATCGTGCAATGTCGGTGCCTTCATAATCGTATGCAAGTATGTGGTAACCTCCTCCGGGACAGATAATTACTGCCTGGCCGGTTGCCATCTTCTTCGATGGCAGATAAACAGCAATGTCAGGAGTCTGAACATGGCTTATCAGTATTATGTCTTCATTGATTACCTGTTCCTTGCCTCCGTTATCCTTAAATCCCGGAGGTGTGCCTTTGTAAATCGGTAATCTGAAATCCTGAGAATGTATTGAAATAGTTGTCAGAATCAGACATGCTATAATTGCAATTTTGTTTTTCATGATTGTAATAGTTATCAGTTTTTTACATTTTTTCTGGATATTGATGCGTCATTTTCTTTTATAATACTGTTAAGGATAAAGAATTTTTCTCCGTTTGAGAGTTTTATGACAGCCTTTTCCTTCGAGTTTGATGAAGCAGAACCCTGGAAATTATCAATTCGTAAATTTATAAAATTGTCTGCCTCAATAGCATTTGTATAATAATCTGGCAGATCCTGATCCCAGCTAAGGTTAAATCCGTTGACTGACAGGTTGTTTATATACTGTGCATATATGCCAGGAATTGCATGTTCAAAGATTTGAAGGTTTTTTCCCGCTGCTGGTCTGAGGTCAAAATTTCCTCCATAGCTCAGTGTTTCCCTTCCATTCTTAATAAAGAGTCTTATATTATTAAATGTAAGGTTTTCAATACGGCTCTCTTTCTGGCCATATACAATTATTCCCTGTCCTCCGGTAGCAATTATATTGCTGAATATCACATTTTTTATCTGTCCGGCGTTGTGTTCCGGAAAGCGGGATGCACATGACAGGTGTATTGGTTCGCCATGCCCCCACCAGTGACCATTGTAGAGTCTTGTTTCTATGATTATGTTGTCGAAGATAAGATCTTCAATATCAGTTGTATCGTGAGCAAAAATGCCAATGCCCCTGTTTGATTCGTAAATTGTGATGTTCGAAAAAATGCAGTGTCTTATCGGGTGCTGGCCATAACCTATCCTGATACCGGCAGAGCTCGATCTGAGCTGGCAGTTTGTAACACTCATGTTCTCAGCATAGATCGATTTATTTCCATAGGTTTTCTTCTCTTGCTCCTCCATGCTGTAGGGAGGGATATTTTCATTTTTATCAAAGCCGGTCATTATAATGGCATCATCGCCGGCAACAATGTCACAATCAGAAATCCTGATGTTCCTTGATGCAGTGCAGTGAATCCCGTCGCTGTTTGGTATAAGGATATTATTCCTGATTGTGATCCCGGTGACAAGCACGTCTTCACAGTAGCCGAACCTTATTGCCCATATAGGTGTGTCTTTTACAGTAATCCCTGACAGTGTTATTCCCGTGCAGTGGAAAAATACTATAGTCATGCCCGGCATTGCAAGTCTTTTTACAGGTCCGTCACTGAAGAAAGTACCGTCCTTCATGTAATCATCCTTCTGACGGGTGAGTGACCTGTCAAAATCAGGAGAGCCATGGTTCTTTGTGAAATCATAAAAATGCGATCCGCTGGCATCAATTGTGCCATCTCCGGTTATTGAAATATTGCATGCATCCTCACAGAAGAATATCCCCCTTCTTGTGTTACCTGATCTGTAGTCTTCAATGTTTTCACTTCCTTTCAGCACAGCACCGCTTTCAAGAAACACGTTCACATTGCTTTTGAGGATCACCGGTCCCGTGATAAAGGTTCCGGCCGGAATTACAACCCTGCCTCCGCCTGCTGCAAAGCACTCATCTACAGCTTTCTGAATGGCAGAAGTTGAGTTCCTGCCTTTTTCAGCACCATAATCAGTGATGTCGTATTCACGGGCAGATATACTTCCTGTTATTAGCAGAACTGCTGCTATTAAGAGCAGGCTCTTTTTTGAAAACTGTTTTCTCATCCTTACCAGATTTTTAAATAAAACAATTTTAGTCATTCTGATTGAACAGGCTGTCAAGAGTGAGGCTGTTTTGAACCAGACCATATCCTGTGCCAGCACTATCTATCCCGAAAGTAGTAATAAATGTAAGGAACAGGGCTTTTCTCGTTCCAGTTTCTTCCCTGAAGAGTGATATCTTGTTTTGAAGGATATCCTTGTATTTTTTATTTATAATAAACTTATTTACAGAGAATTTTATTTCACAGATATTTATAGTCATATCCCTTCTGTCAATTATAAGGTCAATCTGTGCGCCTTTTTTTCTGGTGTTGCAGCGCCAGGATGAGACAGCTGTCTGGACACCTGAAATGCCCAATGAATGTTTTATCTGATCAATATGTTTAAGGCAAATAGTTTCAAAAGCATAACCGCTCCATGCTCTGTAAGCAGGAGTGTCAAAGTGTGTTATCCAGCTGGTATTCTGATCTTTCCCGAGGTCTCTGAGGAATTTGAAATAAAACAGAGTGTAATTATCAGTAAGCTGGTACAGGCTGTTGCGTTCTTTCTTTCCGTATGGCAAAAATTTATTCAGGAAACCGCTTTCCTCAAGTTCCTGCAATATTCTTGTAGTGCTTCCGGCATTGGGCAGGCCTGTTTTACGGATTATATCATCGCGTGTGAGACCGCTGCTTTTTGAAGCAATAGCTTTAATTACAGCTTCATGTTTCTGATAATTATCAAAAAGAGACCTGAAAAGGTTGTTGAATTCATTCCTGAGCAAACCAGTTTCAGTGAAGCAGATATCATTAATGTTTTGTACGGCGCTTTTGCCCTTCTCAACCTGGTCCCAGTAAAATGGAACGCCGCCCAGAACCATATATAGCTGTGTTATCTGGTAACGATCAGGAGTCATATTGTCTGAAAGCAGGAATTGTTCACATTCATTAAGCGTGAATGGAAATACTTTAATCTTTATTGTTATCCTGTTATGAAGCCCTCCTTTGTTGTTGATAAGTTTGTTTATCATCCATGATGCTGCTGATCCGCAGACAATAAGGATAATGTCCTTTCTTGCCGAGGCCCAGTGGTTCCAGAAATGCTCAAGTGCAGGCAAGAATCCGGAATTATGTGTGTCAAACCATGGGAGTTCGTCAAGGAAGATGACTTTCCTATTCCTTTCCGGAAAATTCTTTTCAAGCAGGTATCTCAGTGATTCAAAGGCATCAAGCCATCCTGAAGGTGGTTTTATATGTTCCTCCGGGCATAATTTGAAAAGTTCAACATTGAAATTTGCCAGCTGCATCAGATAATCCGCATTGCTCAGTGCTGTAACATGAAATGTAAAAATTCCGGAAAAGGCCTGTCGTATTAAGTAAGTCTTCCCGATCCTCCTTCTTCCGTATACTGCAATGAATTCTGATTTGCCTGATACAATGGCTTTCTGAAGCTGATCGAGCTCTTTTTTACGTCCGGTAAACTTTTTCATCCCGGTTTGATTCTGGCTTTAAATATATGTATAATTAATTATAAAGCCAAATATAATATTTGAATATGGCTTTAAGTGTTTAAAAATATATAGTTAAAGCCATAATGACAATTTATGAAATTTGTAATCAGATCAGCTGGATGTTCCATTCCTGCCGTTACTGAACTGTGATGCCAGAAATGAATCAATCTCCTTTCTCATTGGTGCAGAAGGTTGGGCGCCCATTCTTGTCACTGAAATTGCTGCTGCGGCACTCGAGAACCTGACTGCTTCAGCGAGAGACCTTCCTTCGGTTAAAGCTGTAGCAAGACTACCGCAGTAAATGTCGCCCGCAGCTGTTGTATCTACAGCATCAACCCTGAATGCCTTAACCCATTCTGAAGCTTCATCGGAATATATGAAGGATCCCCTGACTCCAAGAGTGATTATCACTGTTCTGCAACCTGCTTTCTTCAGTTCTTTGGCAGCTTTCAGCACCGAATCATCATCTGTGACAGCAATCCCTGATAATATTTCGGCCTCTGTTTCATTTACAACAAGAATCCCGACCTTCCCGAGATATTTCCTGTCAAATTCTCTGGCCGGGGCAAAATTCCACATTACAAGCTTCCTGTGCTTTTCACAGATATCCAACACATACTTAAGGGTTTCAGCAGTTATTTCATACTGAAGTATGACTATATCTGATTCTTTTATAATAGCAGCTGCCTTGTCAATATAGTTGGGAATGAGCCTGTAATTTGCTCCCGGAGCCACAGAAATGAAATTTGCTCCGTGTTCACCGATCATAATAAGTGCGGTACCTGTGGAAATATTTTTTTCCCTGAATATATAGTCAGTTTTGATACCGTCTTTCCTGAAATTGTCAATCATCCTTGGAGTGATGTCATCATCGCCAACGCAGCTGACAAACCATACATCTCCTCCGGCCCTGGCGGCTGCAACTGCCTGGTTTGCTCCCTTTCCTCCGAAAACCTGCATGAATCCGGCATCAGTTACAGTTTCACCAACCTTCGGCAGTTGCTTCATCTTCATTATGAAGTCGATATTTGAACTGCCTATTACAACGATCTTTTTCATAAATATCAGATTATAAGCGGGCTATGATGATCATTCCCAGTCCGGCAAAAAATGAGACAAACATTGTTATCAGGTACCTGTTAATTACAGGGGGTGCGCCTTTGAATTCCCTGAACACGAAAACACCCCAGGCAGCGCCAACCATTGTTGCTCCCTGACCGAGTCCGTATGAAATTGCAGGTCCTGCCTTGTCTGATGCAATAAGGTTGAACAGGAAGCCAGTCAGCCATATCATTCCGCCAAGAATGCCGAACAGATGCTGTTTTGTTGTGCCATTTGTGAAGTAGTCCTTATATGATGATTTGTTGCCTTCAACAGGCTTGTACATGAAAAATGTGTTCCATAAAAAGTTTGAAATGAAGACTCCTGCTGAAAAGATCAGGGCAGCTGAATAAGGAGTCATTTTTCCTGCCTCAGGCGATGTGAAATCAAGTGTCATGCCATCGGCAACAAACCTGTAGAAGAAGCCCATTATGATACCTGCCATTACAGAAAGCAATATGCCCTTTGCAGATGTGGAACCTTTTGATTTAGAAACCTTTGATGATGCCAGGGCATTTACAACTATGGCAACAACAACGAGTGCAACTCCTGCGAAAAGCAGAACCGGATTTCCTTCAGGATTCTTGATATAATTGACTATCACGCCGATAACAAGGGCAAGTCCCACACCTACAGGAAAGGCAACTGAGATACCTGCAACTGCGATGGCTGCTACAAGAATGAGATTTGAAAGATTGAAAATTACTCCTCCGATAAAGGCCGAGCTAATTGACCCGCTGTCTGCCTGCTGCAGATCGGATATGAAGCTTCTTCCAGAATCACCAATGCTTCCCATTGTAAGTCCGTAAATTAATGTCATCAGTATTATGCCGAGTGAGTAGTCCCAGTAGAACATAGGGAAAGGCCATTTGTCATTTGAAACCTTTGATGTGTTTGCCCAGGATCCCCAGCACAGCATTGTTATGAAGCAGAAGATCACTGCGAGAGAGTAAGAGTTGATTATGAACATGTTTGTAATGCTTAATAGGTTATTTCAATAATTATTTAAGAACACAAAGAGCACAGATTCAGGATTTTAATCTGTTCTGTGCTCTTCTGTGAAATTTTCACTGTTTTTGTATTAGCTCAGTGATTATTTATGTATATCCTTTGGCTGAGTGCCTTTTCTCCAGTGTTCCTCTATCTTTTCAAGTGTAACATTTTTTGTTTCAGGAATATAGAAGTATCCCCACACCAGACTCAGAATTCCCACAAGTGCGTACAGAAAGAAAGCGCCTGCCGGATTACCCAGGTCCTCACCATTAAGTATTATGTTTGATCCCGGTAGTGTGAGGCCCTTTACAAGCTTGAAGAAAGTGAAGGCAACAATGCCGTTGAACAGCCAGTTTGAAAGAGCGCCTATGCTTGATCCTATTCCTCTCACACTCAGAGGATAAACCTCAGAAATGATCAGCCAGCCGAGAGGGCCGAGGCTGATTGCAAAGAATGCTATGTAAATCCATATAAGGGCTATTGTAACCCATTTGATTGAATCGCCGAGTGTTGACTGCAGGGCAAAGCATGTTCCCATTGCAATAAGTGCAACAACAAGTCCTGTTACTCCAATGAAGTATAGTTTTCTTCTTCCCAGCTTATCAATCATAAACAGAGAAAGAATTGTAAATACAACGTTTACCACACCCACGCTTACTGATGCCCAGACGGCTGCCTGTGCGTCGGCAAAGCCTGACATGAGGAAAATCTTGGGACTGTAATATATAATTGTATTAATACCTGTAAACTGCTGAACGAACATGATTCCGACTGCAATAATAAGTGGAACCCTGAGCCACTTTTTGAATATTTCTGTCCAGTTGACCTTATTGGCTTTATCGGCTTCAATATCTGCTTTCATTTTCGCAATCACCTCCTCAACAAGTGAAGGATCTTCAACTTTCTGAAGCACCTCACGGCATTTATCCTCATAACCCTTGCTGATTAACCACCTGGGTGTTTCAGGGAGGAAGATCATACCGATAAACATTATAAGCGCAGGAATTACACCAACATAGAACATCGGTCTCCAGCAGCTGTTAAAGTCGGGATGACCATCGGGAACTGCAAAAGCCGAGTCGCTGAGGTAAGAAACCATTATGCCTATTGTTATAAGAAGCTGGAACATTGAGACCATTGTTCCCCTGCTTTTTGTGGGAGAGATCTCCGCAATATAGAGAGGCACGGCAAATGATGAAACACCGATTGCAACTCCCAGGAATAAACGTGCAAGGACAAGCATCACCGGCCCCGTGGCCGCACCAGACCAGATTGCACCGATAATGAAAATAACGGCGGCAGCCAGTGCTACTTTTTTTCTTCCGACAATATCAGCAATTCTTCCACTGAATAATGCACCAATTACCGCACCTACAAGTCCGGCAGTTGTTATTATTTCGATCCAGCTGTTGTCTATGCCAAAGGCGCTCTGGAAAAATGGAATTGCCCCTGATATAACACCTGTGTCAAATCCAAACAATAGTCCACCGGTAGCTGCAATTGTCGCAATCACAAATACAAGGCTTTTGTTTTGCTTAATCTGTTTGTTATCAGTCATTTTAGTAAGGTTTAGAATTCGTTAATCTCCTTATTGTATTCCTTATTTCAGATATCCGGAAATAGGTCACATAAAAATAAACTAAAAATTGAGAATTCCAATATGTGTTTACTAACCACGGGTTACACGGGTTTCACGGAGAAAAATAAATCCGTGTCATCCGTGTAATCTGTGGTAAAAAATTAACCACGGGTTTCACGGAGAAAAATAAATCCGTGTCATCCGTGTAATCAGTGGTGAAAAAGTAACCACGGGTTTCACGGGTTTCACGGAGAAAAATAAATCCGTGTCATCCGTGTAATCAGTGGTGAAA